>MKWU01004846.1_pt1 | contig 15345 bp, 17 predicted proteins | sample 809101 | NCBI WGS metagenome assembly MKWU01 (sample SAMN05860141, study PRJNA318959) | sponge metagenome | host: Aplysina aerophoba | place: Slovenia: Piran, Adriatic Sea, Gulf of Piran | collected 2013-05-07 | reverse complement strand
GAGCCCGATCGCGATTGCCAGAACCGTCATGACTGCGACCTGGAGACCGAATGTGAGCCCGATCAACCGGGGCGTCGCGCCGAGGCAGCCGAGCGTCGCTATCGCCGGCCGCCGTGACGCCAGATGCGCGCGCACCGCGTTGGCGACACCGATGCCGCCGATGATCGAGGCCGCCAGCCCGACGAGCGTCATGAAGAGCGTGAGGCGACGGATCGTCTGCCGGAGCCCGGGGGCGGCCGAACCGATGCCCGTCACGCGCCAGCCCCGGTCGGTATATTCCCGCGCGAGGCGGCGGTATTCCGCAACGGTGCGGCCGGGATCGTCCAGAGCGATGCGGTATTTGTAGCGGATCAGGCTTCCGGGCTGCACCAGCCCGGTCCTCCCGAGCCCATCGAGGTCGACCATGAAGCGCGGCCCGAAAGAGAAGAGGCCGACCGCGCGGTCCGGCTCGCGTTCGAGGGTAGCGCGCACGGTAAACGACCCATCACCGACCTCGATCCGGTCGCCGACCGCGAGGCCCAGCCGCTCCAGCAGGGTCGCCTCGACGACAGCGCCGCCGTCGGAGAGCGCTTCTTCCAGCGCCAAGCCGCCGGAGAGCCGAAGACGGCCCGCGAGGGGATAGGCGCCGTCCACCGCCTTGAGCTCCACAAGCGCCGCATCGCCGCCGCCGCGCGCCATGGCCCGCATCTCGACGATTTCCGAGACGCGCCCGAGGGCGGCGAAGTCGGATCGCGCGGCGCCATCCGCCGGCACATAGGTCATGCGGACCGCAAGGTCGCCGCCATGCAGCGCGCGGGCGTCGCGGGCAATGCCGGTCTGGACCGCCTTGCTGACGGAGTGGACCGCCGCGATCGCCGCAACGCCGATGGCGATGCAGAGCAGGAAAATCCGGAAGCCTGTGAGCCCGCCGCGCATTTCGCGCCGCGCCAGCCGCCAGGCAAGCGCGGGATCAGCTCGCAATGCGCCCGTCCTCGATCCGCACCTGTCGCGCACAGCGCGCGGCGAGGTCGGGATCGTGGGTCACCAGGATCAGCGTGGTTCCGCCGTCCGCCGCGAGACCGAACAGGGCGTCGAGGGCACGCCGGCCGGTCTCGCCGTCGAGATTGCCGGTCGGCTCATCGGCGAAGATCGCCGCCGGCGCCGGTCCGAAGGCGCGGGCTATCGCGACCCGCTGCTGCTCGCCGCCCGAAAGCTCGCCCGGATAATGCCCGGTGCGCGCGCCGAGGCCGACCGCCTCCAGGCAGGCGCGCGCCCGGTCCAGCGCATCGCGCCGCCCGGCAAGTTCCAGCGGCACAGCGACATTCTCGAGCGCCGTCATCGTCGCCATCAGGTGGAAGGACTGGAACACGATGCCGATCCGCTCGCGCCGCAGCATGGCGAGTTCGTCTTCGGACATCCCGCCCAGGTCCTGCCCTGCGACCGCCACCCGGCCCTGCGTGGCCCGTTCCAGCCCGGCGGCCACCAGCAGGGTCGAGGTCTTGCCGGACCCGGACGGGCCGACAACGGCGAGGGTTTCGCCGGGTACCGCCGCAAGGTCGATGCCGCGCAGGACATTGACCGGCCCGGCGGCGCTCACCAGAGTGAGGTGGACATCCTCCAGCTCCACCGCCCAGTCCGAGCCTGCCATGCGCGCGCGCTTCCTCTTCAGGCCGATCCCTCCCGACGGATATGGACCGGCAACCGCCCCGTTCAACGCGCCGGATGCCGCACTGGCCGGTAATCACGCAAAGGGCTGATCGGAATCCTCGTCGAGAAGCGCGACATAGGGATAGTAACTATACAGCCGGCCGTAGGACGCACCAGTGACCTCCCGAACGAGGTCCAACCCGGAGAGGCGTTCCAGGCAACTCCGAACCGTCGGCCTGCTGAGTTGCGCGGCGCTGGCAAGGTCCGACACCGACGCGAATGGACGGCGGCAGAGCGCGTCATGCACACGCAGCGCAGAAGAGGCGCGTGCACCGCCCTCGCCGACAATGGTTCCGCGATGTTCCTCGAACATCGCCCGAATGCGGCGCGTCATGTCCAATGCGTGGGCGGCACTCTCAGCGACAGCTTCGAGGAAGAAGGCGATCCAGCTTTCCCAGTCGCCATGGTCGCGCACGTTCTGAAGCCCGGCGTAGTACTCGTCTCTGCGTCTCTTGAAGTAAAGGCTTGGGTAGAGGATCGGGCGGCGCAGGACGCCGCGCGCGCAGAGGAAGAGGACGATCAACAATCGACCGACTCTGCCATTGCCGTCGAGAAAGGGGTGGATCGTTTCGAATTGATGGTGCAGCAGGGCCGCTTGGACAATAGGCGGCATGTCGGGCGTCTTTGTATGTATGAAGCGTTCGAAACGGTCCAGGCACTCGTGCATCTCCGGGACCGGCGGGGGCACGAAGCGCGCATTTCCGGGCCGCGTGCCGCCGATCCAGTTTTGCGAGCGCCGAAACTCGCCTGGGGTCGCCTGGAAACCGCGCACGCTTTGCATCAGCTGTTCGTGCGCTTCACGGATCAGCCGCAGCGACAGGGGCAGGGTTTCGAGCCGTTCAAGGACATAGTCCATGGCCGCGGTGTAGTTGAAAGCCTCCCGAAGGTCGTCGTTCAGCGGGCGGGTTCTTCCTTCGGCGTCGGCGCGCAGCAAGGTCGTTAGGGTGGATTGCGTGCCTTCGATCTGCGATGACAGCACGGCTTCCTTGCGGGCATACATGTATTGGAACAGTTCCGGATCGGGCAGAAGGTCGGAAATCGCATCCAACGCCCCGAGCTTCCGCTCGGCATCGGCCAACTTGTTGAGAAGAGGATCGAGATGGAGCGGCGGGTCTGGGGGCAGCGGTGCTGGCACGAAGGCGCGGACCGTCTCGCCAAAGGCGACGGTCTCTATGTGGCGTCCCGGACGGCGCTCGGCGGACATCCTGGAAAAATCCTTTCCATTCGAAAGATCATGGAAAAATCTCTCTAGAATTTTTCCATCTATCTAGGCAATGGAAAAATCCTTTCCATTCGAAGGACCATGGAAAAATCTCTCTGGAATTTTTCCATCTATCTAGGCAATGGAAAAATCCTTTCCATTCGAAGGACCATGGAAAAATCTCGCGGATATCTTCCTTTCTGATCAAGCAATGCCATCGGACCGAGATAGTACAGGAGATTGACCGTCGCCTCAGCAATCGTCAGGGTCGGAGTTATCGTCGGACGGACCGCCCGATGGAAAGCTGCTCCATGCCCGCCCGCCTATGTGTCCGCCTCGCCATTCTCGCCACAGCGCTCTTCCACACATCGGGCGCCACAGCAGCGGAGGCGCGCCTGCTGCTGGTGGGCGATTCGATTACGGCGGGCTACGGCCTTGCGCCCGAAGACGGCCTGGCGGCGCAGTTGCAGCGGATGCTGAGCGTGGACGGCGTGACAGCGACCGTGCTCGACGGCGGCGTTTCCGGGGACACGGCGGCGGGCGGGCTTGCGCGCCTCGACTGGATGCTCGCCGACCGGCCGAGCCATGCCGTCGTGGCGCTCGGCGGCAACGATGCGCTGCGCGGCCTCGACCCTGCGGAGACCGAGGCCTCGCTCGCCGCCATTCTCGACCGTCTGGCGGCCGAGGGCATTCCTGTCCTGCTTGCCGGCATGAAGGCGCCGCGCAATCTGGGCAGGACCTATACGGAGGCCTTCGACAGCCTCTTTCCCCGGCTTGCCGCGCGCTACGAGGTCGTTTTTTACCCCTTCCTCCTGGACGGCGCGGCAGCGGACCCGCTGCTCAACCAGCCGGACGGAATCCATCCCAACGCGCGCGGCGTCGCCGAAATCGCCGGCCGCCTGAAGACTTACGTCAAGCGGCTGCTGGCACTATCTTCGAAGGCGCCCGGCGACAGCGGCCGGGAGCGAGGCGGATAGCATGAGCGGCTCAGGACAGGGCGCCCCGGCGGCGATCGCAGCCGGGTTCGGCGAAGGCAGAGATTGGCAGGAGGCGCTGGGCCAGGTCCGGGCGGCATTGGCTGAAGCCGGCGGCACAGCCACAACCGGCGTCGTCTATGTCAGCGACAACGTGGCCGACCGACTGCCCGAGATCGTCGAGGCGCTGACGGCCGATACCGGCATTACGGACTGGGCCGGCACAGTCGGCATGGGGGTTTGCGGCACGGGCCGTGCGGCATTCGGCCGGCCGGCGGTCGCGGCGGCGGCGTTCGACTTCCCGCAGGCCGCGGTGCGGCTGGTGCCCGGCGTCCGGGACGACGCAGGAGAAGCGGGCGCGGGCCTTGCCGGATGGGCCGCCGGACAGGCGCGCACGACAGCGCTGCTCCACGCCGACCCGCGCAACCAGAGCATGGGAGAAATCGTCGCCGACCTTTCCGAAACGCTGGGTGCATTCACCGTCGGCGGCATCGCCTCGGCGGAAGGCCGCACGGCACAGCTTGCAGGCACGGTCGAGGAAGGGGTGGTCTCGGGCCTGGTCTTCGGCGAGGCGGTCAGGGTCGTCTCCGGACTCAGCCAGGGCTGCACGCCCATCGGGCCGGCGCGCACGGTCACGCGCTCGCACAACAATCTCGTGGTCGAGATCGACGGGGAACCCGCCTTCGACGTGCTCTGCAGCGACCTCGGCTTCAATACGGTCGCGCGCATCCGCGAGGCGGCGCCCTGGCTCCACGCCGCCCGGCCGGTGCCGGGCTCCTCCGAGGCCGACTACCTGGTCCGCAACATCATCGGCCTCGACGCGCAGGACGGCATCGTTGCGCTCGGCGCGCTGATCGACCCCGGCGAGCGCCTGATCTTCGTGCGCCGCGACCCGGCCGCAGCCGAAGCGGACCTGCGCCGGATGCTGCGCGGCGCGAAGGCCCGCCTCTCCGGGCCGGCGCAGGGCGGTGTCTATGTCTCCTGCCTCGCGCGCGGCCCGCACATGTTCGGCAGCGAGGACCGCGAACTCGAAATTGTCCGCGAGGAGGTCGGCGACCTGCCGCTCGCCGGCTTCTTCGCCAACGGCGAGTTCTCGGGCGGGCGAATCTACGGCTATACGGGTGTCATCACGCTGTTCGAGTAGTTGGGCCGGAATTGCGCCTGTTCGCCGCCATACTCCTTCCGGAGAGCGTTCGCCGCGAGCTGGCCCGCCTCTCCGGCGGAATTCCCGGAGCGCGCTGGTCGCCCGAGGAGAACTACCACCTGACGCTGCGCTTCATCGGCGAGGTGGACAGCGCTTTCGCGGAGGAGCTGGCCGAGGCGCTCTCGCATGTGGACAGCGAGGGCTTCGAACTGGCAATCCAGTCGCTCGGCAGCTTCGGCGGCGCGCGCCCGCGTCTCGTCTGGGCCGGTGTCGCCGGCGCGGAACCGCTGACCGCACTCAGGCGGCGGGTCGAATCGGCGCTCGTGCGAGCCGGCCTTCCTCCGGAAGAGCGCAAATACGCACCGCATGTCACCCTCGCCCGCACGGCGGGCGCGAGGCCCGGCGCCGTTGCCGCCTGGCTGGAGGATCGCGGCGCCTTCCGTCTGCCCGCCTTCGCCGTGGAGGGCTTCTCGCTCATGTCGAGCCGGCTCGGCGGCGAGGCGCCGGTCTATCGCGAGGAGGTCCGCTACCCCTTCGGCGGCGAGGCGTTCGCGCCTTGAGCGGACGACTTGGGGCGCTGCTGGAAGAGGTGCGCGCCTGCACCCTTTGCGCCGAACATCTGCCGCTCGGGCCCCGGCCCGTACTGCGCGCCGAAGCGACCGCGCGGGTGATGATCGTCGGTCAGGCGCCCGGCACCAAAGTCCATGCGAGCGGCGTTCCCTGGGACGACCCGAGCGGCCAGCGGCTGCGCGCCTGGCTGGGTCTTGCGCCGGAGGACTTCTACGATGCGGGCCGGGTGGCGATCCTGCCGATGGGCCTCTGCTATCCGGGCCGGCTGCCGCGCGGCGGCGACGCCCCGCCCCGGCCGGAATGCGCCCCGCTCTGGCATCCGCGCCTCCGCGCCGAACTGCCGGCCGTCGACCTCCCCGTGCCCGTTGGCAGCTACGCGCAGGCCCGCTATCTCGGGAAACGGCGCAAGCACACGCTCGGCGAGACCGTGGCGGCATGGCGCAGCTACCTGCCCGACTTCCTGCCCACCCCGCATCCGAGCTGGCGGGTGAACAACTGGCTGAAGCGCAACCCCTGGTTCGAGGCGGAGGTCGTGCCCGAACTTCAGGCGCGCGTCGCCGCGCTCACTTCGCGGTCCAGCCCCCGTCCACCAGCAGGCTCGTCCCGGTAATCAGCGAGGCCGCCGGAGACGCGAGGAACGCTACGGCCGCTGCCACTTCCGCAACTTCGCCCAACCGGCCGAGCGGGATGCTGCCCAGCACGAATTCGCGAAATTCGGGGTTCTGCAGGAAGGGCCCGGCAAGCGGCGTCTCGACGAAAGTCGGGCCCACCGTGTTCACGCGGATGCGGTGCGGCGCCAGCTCGATGGCCATTGCCTTGGTCATGCCTTCCAGCGCGTGCTTGGTCGCGCAATAGACCGTGCGCTCGGGTCCGCCGACATGCCCCATCTGCGAGGACATGTTGACGATGGAACCGCCCTCGCCCGCGTCGGCCATGCGCCGCGCCGCGGCCTGGGCGGCGATGAAGGCCGCCTTGACATTGAGGGCGAGCATGGCGTCAAGCACCGCCTCCTCGACCTCGAATATGTGCTGGGGCCGGTTCCAGCCCGCATTGTTGACCAGCACATCGACCCGCGGGAGGCCGGCAAAGAGCCGCCGCACGGCGTCGCTGTCGGTGACATCCAGCACGGCGGCTTCGGCGGTGCCGCCGTCTGCACGGATTTCGGCCGCCAGATCCTCCAGTTCGTCGGCCGAGCGCGCCGCGGCCACGACATGCGCGCCCAGTTCCGCCAGCGCCAGCGCGCAACCCCGGCCGAGTCCGCGCCCGGCACCGGTTACGACGGCCGTCCTGCCGTCCAGCCGCAGGGAGTCGGCGAAGCCCATCTCAGCCTCCGTCCAGGATGGCGACGGCCCGCGTCCAGCCGGCCGAGCCGCGGTGCACCTTGACCGGGAAGCAGGCGACCTGGAAGCCGTCCGCCGGCAGGGTTTCGAGATTGCTGAGTTTCTCCAGGTGGCAATAGCCGATCTCGCGCCCGGCCCGGTGGCCTTCCCAGATCAGGCCGGCGTCCCCCGTTTCCTGCACCCGTTCCTTCGTCCACGAGAAAGGCGCGTCCCAGCTCCAGCCGTCGGTGCCGGTGACGCGCACGCCCCGCTCCAGCAGCCAGAGCGTTGCCGCCTTGCCCACGCCGCAGCCGGCATGAATGAAATCCTCCTCCCCGTAGCGCGAGCCCGCGCGGGTGTTGACCAGCACGATTTCCAGCGGCTGCAGCGCATGGCCGATACGGTCCAGCTCCGTTTCCATATCTTCCGGCTGCACCACATAGCCGTCGTCGAAATGGCGGAAATCCAGCTTGACGCCCGGCTGGAAACACCATTCCAGCGGCACTTCGTCGATCCGCCAGGAAGGTTCGCCGCCTTCCTTCAGCGCGTGGTTCATCGTCGAGAAGAAATGCCAGGGGGCGTCCAGATGAGTCCCGTTATGTGTGGAGATGCGGACATTCTCGACAGCGGCATACTCGCCATCCGGCAGAGCGTCCACGCCGACGCCGAAATATTCGGCCATGGCGGGGGCGGTGTCGTGGTGATCGAGATAGTCGATCTCCGGCAGCATATGCGGCGGGTCGCTCGCAATGCCCGCCTTCAGCGGAACGGAAATATCGACGATGCGCCGGGTCATGTGTGTCCTCCACTTGCGAGGATGCAACCGCGCAACCCTCGGAAAAACCGCGAGGATCAAACCCGCTCCGACTTGGCGGGTCAACAAGGGGCGCGGCCGCTGCCCCTATGCCCTGCCTTGTTCCCGCAAATGCTCCAGATCGTCGGCGAAAACGGCGAGCACCTGCTCATAGACGGGGCGCTTGAAGGCGACGATGCTCGCCAGCAGTTCCGGGACCGAAACCCACCGCCAGGCATCGAATTCCGGCGGCTTGTGCCGGAACAGGTCGATATCGTCGTCCGTCCCGGTAAAGCGCATCAGCACCCATTTCTGGGCCTGCCCCCTGTAGCGTCCGCCCCAGAGGCGCCGGGCCAGGCCTCTCGGCAGGTCGTATGTGAGCCAGTCCTGCGTCTCGGCGACCGGCTCGGCCTTGTTCGTTCCCGCCTCCTCGGAGAGTTCGCGCGCCGCGGCGGCGCGTACCGTCTCGCCCGCATCGATCCCGCCCTGCGGCATCTGCCATGCATCAGGCGTATCGCGGCGCCGGCCTACGAATATCTCGCCGGCTGAATTGACCAGCACGATCCCGACATTGGCCCGGTAGCCCGCAGGCGGACGGACGTTCACCAGCTAGTGGGAAGCGCTGCTGTAGAACGCCAGTGCGCGCAGGAGGTCCAGCGCGCGCGTCAACTGGTAGTCGGAACGCTCGGCCGGCTTCTGCTCCTCGTCCCCCTCCGGCGGTTCGACCTTGTCGAGCGTGCCGGGAAGGTCCGCCTCGCGCACCCGGCGCCTGCTTTCGACCGGGGACAGCACCGCCTGCTTCACCTCGATGTCGGGCTCGATGCCCTTGCCCTGTATCGACACCCCCGACGGCGTGTAGTAGCGCGCCGTGGTGAGCTTCAGGGCGCCGTGGCCGGTAATCGGGATCATGGATTGCACCGACCCCTTGCCGAAGGAGCCCATGCCCATGACGATCGCGCGGCGATGGTCCCGAAGCGCGCCGGCGACGATCTCCGACGCCGACGCCGAGCCCTCGTTGATGAGCACCACCAGCGGCAGGCCGCCGGCGATGTCGCCCGGCTTGGCATTGAAGCGCTGGGCGGAATCCTTGTCCCGGCCCCGGGTGGATACGATCTCGCCCCGCTCCAGGAATGCGTCGGAGACCGAAATCGCCTGGTCCAGCAACCCGCCCGGATTGTTGCGAAGGTCGAGCACATAGCCTTTCAGCCCCTCGCCGATCTCCTCCTTCAGGCGGGAGACGGCGTTTTCGAGGCCGGTCAGCGTGTTGCCGTTGAAGGAGGTGATGCGGACATAGCCGACATCGTCCTCGGCGCGGCGGCGGACGGACTGGATCTGGATCACCGCCCGCACGATGGTGACATCGAAGGGCGCCTCGCCCTCGCGCCTGACGGTAACCGTGATCGGCGCGTCGACCGGTCCGCGCATCTTGTCCACCGCCTGGCTGAGCGTGAGGCCCAGCACGACCTCGTCGTCGATATGGGTAATCAGGTCCCCGGGCTTGAGGCCGGCCCTGAAGGCGGGCGTGTCGTCTATGGGCGAAACCACCTTGATGAGGCCGTTTTCCATCGTGACCTCGATGCCGAGCCCGCCGAACTCGCCCTTCGACTGGACCTGCATTTCCTTGAAACTGCGCGGAGACAGATAGGCTGAGTGGGGGTCAAGCGATGAGAGCATGCCGTTTATGGCCGCCTCGATCAGCGCCTCGACCTCGGGCTCGGCCACATGGTCCGCCCGTATCCGTTCCAGCACAGTGCCGAACAGCGAGATCTGTTCGTAGTTGTCATCCTCCTCCGCCGCAGCCGCGCCGGCGAAGGCCGCTAAGGCAAGGATGGCCAGAAAGCGAATGACCATGACGGTTACCTGTCCTTTCTCGACCGGCCGATACGGAGGTTCGGCCGGCCCGGAATGCGAAGGCGTCGCACGCCGCGCCGCCGCATCATCGACAGACGCCGCTGCGGAAGGCGGGCTTGCGTCCGGCCCTGTGATACGGATGGTCGGCGAGGATCGTCTCCGCCCGGTAGAGCTGCTCGGCCAGCATAGCGCGGACCAGAAGATGGGGCCATGTCATCGCGCCGAGCGAGAGGCAGAAGTCGGCCCTCGACATGACATTTTCCCCATGCCCGTCGGCGCCGCCGATCAGGAACGCGCAATCCCGCCGCCCGCCGTCGCGCCAGCTTCCGAGGCGTCGGGCGAACCCCTCGCTCGAGAGCATCTCGCCGCCCTCGTCCAGCACCGCGACCGCCGCGCCGGCCGGCACGGCCGCGAGCAGGCGTTCGCCCTCGCGCCGGGCCCGCGCCGGCCCCGCTGCCACCTCGACTTCCGTGAGCGCGAGCGGCGCGCGCAACCGCTTGCGGTAGCGTTCGAACACCGCCGCCGCCGGATCGCCCCGCATCCGGCCGACAGCGATCACGGCAAGGCGCATTTACGGGCGGTCCTGAGACAGCGAGCCCCACATCTTCTCCAGCCGGTAGAAGTCGCGGACCTCGGGGCGGAACAGGTGGACGATGACGTCGCCCCCGTCGATGAGCACCCAGTCCCCCTGGGCCGCGCCCTCCACCGGCGGCACGGCGGGAAGCATCGGTTTCAGCGCTTCCACCAGCTTTTCGGCAATCGCCTGGACATGCCGCTGCGAGCTGCCGGACGCAACGATCATGTCATCGCAAACGGCCGTCTTGCCGCGCATGTCGATTTCCACCACGTCGAGCGCCTTCATTTCGTCCAGCACCGCGCGCACGGCCCCCATCAGGTCGGGGCTGCCGGTCGCCACCGGGGCAGTCGCGATGGATGTCTGCATCGACGAACGGCTACTCCTTATTGCCGTCGCGGACGCCGGATGGCGGCGAACCGGCAGATAGCACCACAGCGGGGGCTTGCCGCCGGCCAGAAGCACGGCCCGCCCCGGACGCAGCCGCGCCCCGGCGAACCGCGCGGCCGCCATACCGTAGGCCGCATTCGAATGATAGGGCGAGCGCGCGAAGACGGCAATCGGCACCTCGCGAAAGAGCTGCTGCCAACGGCGCCAGCGCGGCATCTGGCGAAGGTTGTCGGCCCCCATCAGCCAGACGAAATCGACCGCCGGGAACCGCTGCTTCAACGCCTTTACGGTGTCGATCGTATAGCGGGTGCCGAGGCCGGTCTCGAGCGAGGACACGGCGATGCGCGGGTGGTCGGCGATGGCGGCGGCAACTGCCTCGCGCTCCTCCAGCGGCGCCATGCCGTCTTCCGCCTTGAGCGGGTTCTGCGGTGACACCAGCCACCACACCCGGTCGAGGCGCAAGCGCTTCAGTGCTTCCAGCGAGACATGCCGGTGGCCGGCATGGGCGGGATTGAAGGACCCGCCGAGAAGGCCGATGCGCCCCGCCGCCGGCGCGAGGCGGACGCGGGCAGGATGCACCGCTCAGGGCCTCACCGTACCGTCGCCCCGCACCACATATTTGTAACTCGTCAACTGTTCGGCCCCGACCGGCCCGCGCGCATGGAACTTGTCGGTCGAAATTCCGATTTCCGCACCGAAGCCGAACTCGCCGCCGTCCGCGAATTGCGTGGAGGCGTTGTGCAGCACGATGGCGCTATCGACATGAACGAGGAAATGCTCCGCGGCGGCCGCGTTCTCGGTCAGGATCGTGTCGGTATGCCGGGAGCCGTAGCGCTGGATATGGCTGACCGCGCCCTCCACGCCATCGACCACCCGGGCGGAAATCACGGCGTCCAGATATTCCGTGTTCCAGTCCTCCTCCTCGGCTGGCACCGCCCGGCCTTCGGCGGCGCACACATCGGCATCGCCGCGTACCTCGCAGCCCGCCGCGATCAGGTCGTCGAGAATCGCCGGCATATGGCTTTCAACGGAGGCACGGTCGAACAGGATGGTCTCCGCCGCGCCGCAGACGCCGGTGCGGCGCATCTTGGCGTTGAGCGCGACCCGCCGCGCCTTCTCCAGGTCCGCGGCCCCGTCAACATAGACATGGCAGAGGCCCTCCAGATGGCCGATCACGGGCACCCGCGCCTCGTCCAGCACACGCTGGATCAATCCCTTGCCGCCGCGCGGCACCACAACATCGATCGCGCCGCGCATGGACAGCATGGCGCCGACGGCCGCGCGGTCCCGCGTCGGCACGAGCTGGATGCAGCCCTTCGGCAGGCCGGCCGCCTCCAGTCCCTCATGCAGGGCCTCGACGATAGCCGTGCTGGTATGGAAGCTCTCCGACCCGCCGCGCAGGATGGCCGCATTGCCGGATTTCAGGCAGAGGCCGCCCGCGTCGGCGGTCACATTCGGGCGGGACTCGTAGATGATCCCGACCACGCCGAGCGGCGTGCGGATGCGCTCGAAGCGCAACCCGTTGGGCCGCGTCCAGGAACCGGCCACTGACCCCACGGGATCGGGCAGACCGGCGACTTCCTCCAACCCCCGCGCGATCGCTTCCACGCGCTCTTCGTCGAGCCGGAGCCGGTCGACCAGCGAAGCGCGCAGATGGGCGGCCCTCTCCAGGTCGCGCGCATTCGCTTCCAGCAGGCGCGGGCACCGGTCCCGCACCGCCCGGGCTGCGGCTCTCAGCGCCCGGTCCTTGATCTCGCCCGTCGTCACCGCCAGGCGGTCCGCCGCCGCCCGCGCCTCCCGGCCGAGCCGGGCCACGATCTCGATTGCATCTTCGCTCATGTCACCACCAGGTCGTCGCGATGGATCATCTCGGTGCGGCCACGATAGCCCAGGGCCGCCTCGATGTCCGCGCTTCTGAGGCCGAGAATGCGCCGCGCCTCGTCGGCATCGTAGGCGACCAGGCCGCGCGCCAGCTCGCGCCCCTGTCCGTCCTCGACCGCAACCGCGTCGCCGCGCTTGAAGGCCCCCCTGATGCCGGTGACCCCGGCGGGCAGCAGGCTGGTGCCGCGCCTGAGGGCGGCAGCCGCGCCGTCGTCCACGGTCAGGCTTCCGGCCGTGCCGAGCGTCGCCCGGATCCACTCCTTGTAGGCCCTGCGCGGCGTGGCCTGCGGGCGGAACCATGTGGCGCGCGCACCGTTTGCCAGACGGCTGAGCGGACGGTCGGCACGGCCGTCGCAGATTGCCATCGCCGTTCCGGCGCCGAGCGCGATGCGCGCGGCGGCGAGCTTCGTCGTCATGCCGCCCTTGCCGTAATCGGACCGGGTGAGCCCTGCCATCGCCTCGATTTCGTCCGTCACCGCATCGACATGCGCGATATGGGCTGCATTCGGGTCGCGCGCCGGGTCGGCCGTATAAAGTCCATCGACATCGGACAGCAGCACCAGGAGGTCCGCGCCCGCCATCTGGGCCACGCGGGCGGCCAGGCGGTCATTGTCGCCGAAGCGGATTTCCTCGGTCGTGACCGTGTCGTTCTCGTTGATGACCGGCACCGCGCCGTGTCGCAGCAGGGTCGCGACGGTGTTGCGGGCATTCAGGTAGCTGCGGCGGTCTTCGGTATCGGACGGCGTCAACAGCAATTGCGCCGCCGGCACCTCGCGCCGGCCGAGCGCCTGGCGCCAGGCCTGGGCGAGAACGATCTGGCCCATGGCGGCGGCGGCCTGGCTTTCCTCCAGCCGGAGCTGCCCCCGTTTCAGCCCGAGCGCGCCGCGGCCGAGCGCGATGGCGCCGGAGGACACCGCCAGCACCTCCCGCCCGTCCCGGCGGAGCGCCGCAATGTCGTCGGCGAGCCCGTCGAGCCACGCCCGGCGCAGACGCCGCCGGTCGTCCACCAGCAGCGACGAGCCGATCTTGACGACGATGCGCCGGGCATTCTTCAAGGCGTCCATGCGGTTTCCTTGCGTGCATCGGCGGCCACTCTGCCCGCCTTCGCTGCTGCCGACAAACGGCGCAGGAGGGCCTTGAGACCAGTTCCGGCCGCGCCCGAAACCCGAAGAACCTCCCGCCCCGAATGCCGCTCCAGCGCTGCCGCCAGCCCGGCCGCAGTGGTGCCGTCCACCGCGTCGCACTTGTTGAGCGCCAGGAATTCGGGTTTCCCGGCAAGGCCGTCGCCGTAAGCCTCCAGCTCTCCGCGAACCGTCTGCCACGCCGCAACCGGATCGTCCCCCGTCGCGTCCACCAGATGCAGCAGACCGCTGCAGCGCTCGACATGACCGAGGAAGCGGTGACCCAGGCCCGCGCCCCGGTGCGCGCCCTCGATCAGCCCGGGAATATCCGCCATCGTGAAGCTGTCATCGTCGATGCCCACCACGCCGAGCTGCGGCACGAGCGTCGTGAAGGGGTAGTCGGCGATCCTGGGCCGGGCGCGCGAGACGGCGGCGAGCAAAGTCGATTTGCCGGCATTGGGCAGGCCGAGCAGGCCGATCTCGGCGATCAGCTTGAGGCGCAGCCAGATCCAGCGCTCCTCGCCCGGCCAGCCCGGTTCGGCGCGGCGCGGCGCCCGGTTGGTCGAGGACTTGAAGCGGGCATTGCCGCGCCCGCCCGCGCCGCCCCGGCAGAGCAGCACACGTTCGCCCGGCAGCGTGAGGTCGGCGAGCAGCAGGCGGCGGTCCTCGTCGAGTATCTGGGTGCCGGGCGGCACGGAGAGCACCGCGCCGGCGCCGTCGCGGCCGGTGCGCCTGGCGCCCGCGCCGTGACCGCCGCGGGCTGCCTTGAAATGCTGGCGGTAGCGGAAGTCGATCAGCGTGTTGAGATCTGCGACGCACTCGGCGAACACATCGCCGCCGCGCCCGCCGTCACCGCCGTCCGGTCCGCCGAAAGGAACGTATTTCTCGCGCCTGAAGCCGATCGCGCCGGGTCCGCCGTCGCCGCTCTTCAGATAGACCTTCGCCTCGTCCAGAAAGCGCATCGGCGCCGCTGTCCCGGCAGCTTCACGCCTCGGGCAGCACCGAGACGTATTGGCGTCCGCCGGCGCGGCGGCGGAATTGCACCCGCCCCTCTGCCTTCGCGAACAGCGTATGGTCGCGCCCGAGGCCCACATTGTCTCCCGGATGGAATCGGGTGCCCCGCTGGCGCACGATGATGTTGCCGGGGATGACGAGTTCGCCGCCATATTTCTTGACGCCGAGGCGCTGGCCCGGACTGTCGCGGCCGTTGCGGGAGCTGCCGCCTGCCTTCTTATGCGCCATCGCTGCCTCCGGAAGGTTGGGAGTCGTCCGCAATGCTGTCGATACGGACCACGGAATAGTGTTGGCGGTGGCCGTTCTTGCGCCGCGAATTCTGGCGCCGGCGCTTCTTGAACACAATGATCTTGGCGCCCCGCGCCTGCTCGACCAGTGTGGCGGAGACGCGCGCGCCCGCGACCAGCGGCGTGCCGACCCTCGCGGCTCCCTCGCCGCCGAGCATCAGCACATCCTCGAACACGAGCCCGTCACCGGCCTCTCCCGCCAGCCGCTCGACGCGGATGGTTTCTCCCTCGGCAACGCGATACTGCTTGCCGCCCGTGCGAATGACCGCGAACATAACCCCTGAACCTGCCCGAAAACCCGACCGCGCCCGCTGCGCAAGGCGGGTCAACATACAGCCGCCGGGCAGACTGTCAACAGCGCCCGCAACTGCCCCCGCCGCCCGCCTGCACAGAAAGAGGTTGGCGGAATACGGGCCTGCCTGATAAGAACCCGCGCGATGACCCGTCAGCGGTGGGGTGCCGGAGCGGTTGAACGGGGCGGTCTCGAAAACCGTTGTACGCGCAAGCGTACCGTGGGTTCGAATCCCACCCCCACCGCCA
>MKWU01004845.1_pt1 | contig 15348 bp, 15 predicted proteins | sample 809101 | NCBI WGS metagenome assembly MKWU01 (sample SAMN05860141, study PRJNA318959) | sponge metagenome | host: Aplysina aerophoba | place: Slovenia: Piran, Adriatic Sea, Gulf of Piran | collected 2013-05-07 | reverse complement strand
GTGCTCAGCTCCTACTGCCACGCCTTCTCGAATTTCGGGCCCGACACCTGGCAGTTCATCACGCCGGAGGACCGCTACCTCATCAGCCTGCCGCTCTTCCACCTCGGCGGCGCGACCATCGCCTACGGCATGCTGTGTCAGCACGCCTCGATCACGCTGGTGGAGTACTTCAAGACGCAGTCGTTCTGGAACACCGTGCGCCGCACCGGGGTCACCTCGGTGTTCCTGCTCGGCGTGATGGCCCAGTTCCTGGAGAAGGAACCGCCCAGGGCGGACGACCGCGACCACCCATTGCGCACGGTCGGCATGGTGCCGCTGGTGAACGACGTGGACGCGTTCATGGAGCGCTTCGGCCTGGAGGTCTATTCGATCTACAACATGACCGAGCTTTGCTGCCCGGTGATGACGACCGTGCCCATGACCGTGCCGGGCAGCGCCGGCCGGGTGCGGCCGGGCTGCGAGCTCCGCGTGGTCGATGCCAACGACTGCGAAGTCCCGACGGGCGCGGTGGGCGAGATCGTGGTGCGGGCGGACACGCCGTGGGCCATCAACCACGGCTACTACAAGGAGCCGGAGGCGACCGCGCGGGCGTGGCGCAACGGCTGGTTCCACACCGGCGACGCCGGCCGCGTGGACGAGGACGGCAACCTCTACTTCGTCGACCGCCTGAAGGACACGATCCGCCGGCGCGGCGAGAACATCTCGTCGCTGGAGGTGGAGACCGAGGTCGCGGCCCATCCGGCGGTGCGCGAGGCAGCGGTGGTTCCGGTGCCGAGCGAGCTCGGCGAGGATGAGGTCATGGCGGTGGTCGCGCTGCAGCCGGCGCAGGCGCTGGAGCCGGCCGAGCTGCTGGCGTTTCTCGAGCCGCGGCTCGCCCACTTCATGATCCCGCGCTACGTCCGCATCGTCGACGCCCTGCCCAAGACGCCGACCGAAAAGATCGAGAAGCACAGGCTGCGCGCGGACGGCATCACGGCGGAAAGCTGGGACCGCGAGGCGGCGGGCGTGCGCATCAAGCGCGAGCGGCTGGGGGCTTCCCGGTGAGCGCACCCGTGCACGAAGCCCTGCCCGAGAGTGCGTCCGGGAGCGCTCAGGCAGCGAAGGCCGGGGAGAGCCGCCACCGCTACCCGCCGCGTGCGGTCTTGCTCGACTATCTCTATTCCGGGCTCGGCCTGCTCTTTACGCTCGGCCCACTGGGGTTGGCAGCGTCTGCCGGTCCCGCCGCCTGGGTGCTCGGCGCACTCGGTGCGCTTTTCGCCGCCTACGGCCTGCGCACCTTGCTCAGGCACCGGACGTGGCTCGGCGTGAGCGAGGAGGGCATCACCGTGAACGGCCTCTTGCGCCGGCACCTGCCGTGGGATGGGCTGACCCGCTGCACCCTCGGCTACTACTCCACCAGGCGGAACCGCGATCGCGGCTGGATGCAGCTCACCCTCAAGGCCGGGCGCCGGAGCCTCAGGATCGATTCGCAGATCGAGGGGTTCGAGCGGATCGTCCGCCACGCCGCCCGCGCGGCGACGGACCGCGGCATCGCCTTCGACAACACCACGCGGGAGAACCTCCGGGCGCTGGAGATCATCGCCGGCGCAGAGGACCAGACCTAGGTATCACTCATGAATCAACCGAGATCCGGCCCGCTCGCGGGCCTCAAGGTGCTCGACTTGAGCCGCATCCTTGCGGGCCCCTGGGCAGGCCAGCTGCTGGCCGACTTCGGCGCCGACGTGGTCAAGGTCGAGCGGCCCCGCGTCGGGGACGACACCCGCGCCTGGGGGCCGCCCTTCCTGCGCGATGCGTCCGGCGCCGAGACCAACAATGCCGCCTACTACATGTCGGCCAACCGGGGGAAGCGCTCGATCACCCTCGACTTCGCCGCGCCCGAGGGGCAGGCGGTAGTGAGGCGCCTCACCGAGCGCGCGGATGTCCTGATCGAGAACTACAAGGTCGGCGGGCTCGCCAAGTACGGCCTCGACTATCCCGCGCTGAAGGAGGTCAATCCGCGCCTGATCTACTGCTCGATCACCGGCTTCGGCCAGTCGGGGCCCTACGCGCACCGCACCGGCTACGATCTGATCGCCCAGGCCATGGGCGGCATCATGAGCATCACCGGCGAGCGCGACGACCTGCCCGGCGGCGGTCCGCAGAAGGTGGGCGTCGCCGCCGCCGACCTGATGACCGGCATGTACGCAGCGACCGCGATCCTCGCCGCGCTCGCGAGCCTGGAGCGCACCGGGCAGGGCCAGCATATCGACCTCGCCCTGCTCGACACCCAGGTGGCCTGGCTCGCCAACCAGGCCATGAACTATCTGGTCGGGGGCGAGGCGCCGGCCCGCGCCGGCAACGAGCATCAGAACATGGTGCCCTATGGCGTCTTCGCGACGCGAGACGGGCATTTCGCACTCGCCATCGGCAACAACAGCCAGCTTCGCAAGTTCTGCGACGTGGCCGGCTGCCCGGAACTTCCCAATGACCCGCGCTTCGCGGACAACACCGCTCGGCTACGCAACCGCGTGGAGCTGATCGCCACGCTGAACGACATCACCCGGCAGCGGACGCTCGACGAGTGGAGCGCCTTGCTGGAGCCGGTGGGCGTTCCCTGCGGGCCGATCAACAGCATCGACCGCGTCTTCGACGACCCGCACGTTCAGGCGCGGGGCATGAGGGTGAGCGTCCCCCACAGCCTCGGAGTCGAGGTGGACTATCCGGCCAACCCGATCAAGTTTTCGGAGACGCCGGTCGACTATCCCCGGGCGGCCCCGTTGCTGGGCGAGGACTGCGACACGGTCCTGCGCGACTGGCTCGACCTCGACGACGCGGGTGTCGCGGAGCTCCGCGAGAGTGACATCGGCCTCGACTGAGGCCGTGCAGCGGCGTTCAGCCCCCGCCCAGCACGTCGCGGAGAAAGCGCCCGCCCAACTCCAGGCCATCCGGCGCGATGCCGTGGCCGATGCCCCGGCTCACGTGCCATTGCACCGGCACCTCGCAGGCGCCGAGCAGGGTCGCCGCCTCGAAGAGCGCGCCCACCGGCACCAGATCGTCCGCGTCGCCGTGAATCAGCAAGGCCGGCGGCCGGACGCGCAGCTCGCTGCCCAGGTGCTCTCCGCCCACCAGTCGGCCCGAGAAGCCGAGCACGCCGGCACACGGCGCGGCGCGGCGATAGGCGACGTGGAGCGACATCATCGTGCCCTGGCTGAAGCCCACCAGCGCGAGGTCCTGCTCGCCGAGCCCAAGCGCCGCGAGCCGCGCGTCGATATCGGCGTTGAGCTCCTCCGCGGCGCGGATGACTCCCTCCGCCACATTCGCGGGTGAGCGGTCGCTCAGGCTGAACCATTGCCGCCCCGTGGGCGCCATATCGCAGGGCTCGGGCGCGTCCGGTGCGGCGAAGCAGGCGTGCGGCACGAGCCGCCCCCAGGGCTCGGCGAGGCCGATCAGGTCGTTGCCGTCGGCGCCGAGGCCGTGCAGCAGGAGCACCAGCTTGCGCGGCTGACCGCCGCCCGCCGGCGGCCGTTCCGGACCCGTCAAGGCACTCACACTCTTTCCCCGTTGCCCTTTGTGGAAGACGCGCGGATCATGGCGGCGCGCACCGCCCGGCACAAGGCGCGGCCAGCGCGGGCAAGGCCTGCACCGCCACCGGGCGAGCTACCGCACCCATCTCGCTCAAGTGGAAATCATCTTCTTCTCGACGCCCACGCCTGCCGCGATGGCGCGTTCGTATTCGAGCGGCAGCGTCGCGGAATCCTGAAGCGCGATCCCCGTCGAATCGAACAGCGTGACTTCGCTCGCCGAGGTGCGGCCGGGGATCTTGCCCGTGATCACCTCGCCGATATCGCCCGCCACGTCGCTCTCCTGAAGCTCGTCCCTGGTCAGCGGCACGTTGATTTCGCCATCGGTGATGCACTGGCGCATGTCGTCGACGATGATCCGCGAGCGCTGCAGAATCGCGACATCGAGCTCCTGCGTGCCCGCGAGACCGCCGCCGAGGGCCGCGATGTGCATGCCGTCCTCGATCAGCTCGTTGCCGAGGACGGGCGTCTCACCCGTCGTCCCGGTGACGACGACGTCGGCGCCCGGCACGACATCTTCGAGAACGGTGGAGGGCTTGATCACGAGATCGGGGTGGTCTGGCTGCTCGCTCGCCATGAACGCATCCAGCGTCGCCCGGGTCCGGCTCCAGACCCGAACCTCTTTCCAGTCGTGTGTCGCGACGCAGGTGCGGAAAGCGCCGGTGTTCACGTCGCCAGCCCCGACCAGCGCCAGGACGGAGGAGTCCTCGCGCGCCATCCACTTCGCCGATACCGCGCCGGACGCGCCGGTCCGCATCAGGGTGTGATGGGTGCCGTCCACGATGGCGAGCGGGAAGCCGGTCTCGGGCTCGGTGTAGATCAGGATCGAGAACACGGTGGGAAGATTGAACTTGGCGCGGTTCTCGAAGCGGATGGAGACCCACTTGCACGCCGCGGCAGCGGGCGCGGCCTCCGGCTCCTCGATGTAGGAGGGCATGATCTCCCACTCGCCCGGATACTTGTCCAGCACGATATGGCCCTTGGGCTCCATGAAGACGCGGCCCTCGCCCATGCGCCGGAACGCGGTCTCCACGCAGCGGACGTACTCCTCGGGCTCGAGCAGGCCGATCATTTCGCTGCGGCTGAGAATCAGGGTCTTGCGATTGCGCCAGCTCGTGTCCGCCATGGCTTGCCCACTCCTTTCTCGGCTCTCTTCCTCGGGTAAGGGTTCGGGTCACTATACGGTCAACCGTGCGCCAAGGTCGTGGGCAGCACCGGCGGGACGCGCTATAACCTGCCGAGGGCTGGGCGCGAGCCGGTCCAGGGGCCGCGAGGACCGTCATGCTGGCCGAGATTCTCGAAATCGTCGTCTACGTCTTGATGGGCGCGGTTGTGGTCGCACTCGTGTTGGGCCTCGGCGCCATGTACTCCGGCGGCAAGAACAGCAAGAGCAACCTCTTCATGCGCTGGCGGGTCGGGCTCCAGTTCGCGGCGATCGCGCTGCTCGCGCTCCTGGTGTTCGTCGTTCAGAAATAGGCCGTGGTCCGCCTCACCAAGATCTACACCCGCGGCGGCGATGCGGGGGAGACCTCGCTCGGCGGCGGCGCGCGGGTGAAGAAGCACGACGCCCGCGTCGAGGCCTACGGCACGGTGGACGAGGCGAACGCGGCGATCGGGCTCGCGCGGCTGGAGACCGGGGGCGAGGCGGACGCGATGCTGGAGCGTATCCAGAACGACCTCTTCGACCTCGGCGCGGACCTCTGCCGGCCCGGTTCGCTCGACGAGGGCTTACGCATCGCCCAGTCGCAGATCGACCGGCTGGAGGCCGAAATCGACGCCCTAAACGAGCGCTTGAAGCCGCTCGAGTCATTCGTTCTGCCCGGCGGCAGTCGCGCTGCGGCGGCCCTGCACCTCGCGCGCACGGTGGTCCGCCGCGCCGCGCCGCTGGTCACCGCGCTCGCCCTTCCGATCCGAAATCGACGCCCAAACCGAGCGCTTGAAGCCGCCCGAGTCATTCGTTCTGCCCGGCGGCAGTCGCGCTGCGGCGGCCCTGCACCTCGCGCGCACGGTGGTCCGCCGCGCCGAGCGGCTGATCACGGCGCTCGCTGAGCAGGAGCCGGTCAATCCGCTGGCGGTGATCTACGCCAACCGGCTCTCCGACCACCTCTTCGTTCTCGCCCGCCACCTCAACGACGACGGCACCACCGACACCCTCTGGGTCCCCGGCGCCAATCGGTAGCAGGAGGGCGGTACCGCCCAAGCCGCCCGACAAACCTTGTCGGATCATTGTGCGAGAAATATGATTATCCGCCTAGATAGTATGAAATATTCATAAATAAGCGGGGGCGAACGTGGCGACCGTGCGCAAGACCATCACGCTGACTGACCAGCAAGACCGGTGGATTAAGTCACGTATCGCCGCCGGCGGCTTCACCAACGACAGCGAGTACATCCGCGATCTGATCCGACGAGACCAGGAGCAGAGTGCGAAGTATCGGGCGCTTGAGGCCGCGATCCGGGAAGGCATCGAGAGCGGCGTGAGCGACAAGACCGTGCCTGACATCATGGAGGACGTCGAAGCCCGGCTGCGCGCTGATGGCCGGCTATAAGCTGACGCAGAAGGCGACAGACGATCTCGACACCATTTACGAGTACACGACCGTCAACTTCGGGTTAGAACAGGCGCGAGGCTACCTGACAGGCTTGCATGAACGATTCGAAGAGCTGGCGACGCGTCCGGCACTGGGCCGCAACGCCGAACCGCTCGCGCCGGGGCTGCGGCGTTACCCCTATCGATCCCATGTCGTGTTTTACGTGTCGGAGGACGAAAGCGTGCTGATCGTTCGCGTGCTACACGAGAGCATGGATCCGCCTAGGCATTTCGTTCTCGACTCCTGACGGTCCTCGGTCCACGGCGCCAAGAGGATAGGCGACACCGGCCCGCTCCCTACTCCGCGGCCTCCTGGTAGCTCTCCATGGGTGGGCAGGCGCAGATCAGGTTGCGGTCGCCGTGGACCTGGTCGATCCGGTTTACCGGCGGCCAGTACTTGGCTTGCCTGAGACCGTCCGCCGGGAAGACCGCTTCCGCTCGGCTGTAGCCGCGCCCCCATTCGGGCTCGGCGATGTCGTCCATGGTGTGGGGCGCGTTCCTGAGCGGGTTGTCGGCCGGGTCCGCGCGGCCCTCCTCGATGGCGGCGATCTCCGCGCGGATCGCGATCATCGCATCGCAGAAACGGTCGAGCTCGGCCTTGGACTCGCTCTCGGTGGGCTCGATCATCAGCGTGCCGGCCACAGGGAAGGACATGGTCGGCGCGTGGAAGCCGTAGTCCATGAGGCGCTTGGCCACGTCGTCGACCTCGACGCCTGCGCTCTTCTTCAGATGCCGCATCTCGATGATGCACTCGTGCGCGACCAGGCCGTTCGCGGCGGTGTAGAGCACCGGGTAGTGGTCGGCGAGGCGCTTCGCGATGTAGTTGGCGCTGAGGATCGCGACCTGGGTTGCGCGGGTGAGGCCTGAGCGGCCCATCATCGCGATATAGGCCCAGGAGATCGGGAGGATGCCCGCCGAGCCCCAGGGCGCCGCCGAGATCGCGCCGATCCCTTCCGCCGGGCCCGATTCCGGCACCACCGGATGACCCGGCAGGAAGGGCGCGAGATGGGCCGCGACGCCGATCGGCCCCACCCCCGGCCCGCCGCCGCCGTGAGGAATGCAGAAGGTCTTGTGCAGGTTGAGATGTGCCACGTCCGGGCCGAACTGCCCCGGCAGGCTCAGCCCGAGCAGGGCGTTGAGGTTGGCGCCGTCCATGTAGACTTGGCCGCCCTTGCCGTGGATCACCTCGCAGATCTCGACGATGGATTCCTCGAAGACGCCGTGCGTGGAGGGATAGGTGATCATCAGCGCCGCCAGATCGTCGGCGTGGGCCTCGGCCTTGGCGCGCAGGTCGGCGAGGTCGACGTTTCCGTCCTCGTCGCAGGCGACCACCTGCACCGACATCCCGGCCATCACGGCGCTCGCCGGGTTGGTGCCATGCGCCGAGCTCGGGATCAGGCAGACATTGCGCCCGCCATCGCCGCGGCTCTCGTGGTAGCGGCGGATCACCAGGAGGCCGGCGTACTCGCCCTGGCTGCCGGCGTTGGGCTGCAGCGAGACCGCGGCGAAGCCCGTGACCGCGCTCAGCATCCGCTCCAGCCCAGCCACGAGCTCGCGGTAGCCCGCCGCCTGCTCGGCCGGCGCGAAGGGGTGGATGCCGCCGAAGCCGGGCCACGTGATCGGCATCATCTCGGCAGTCGCGTTGAGCTTCATGGTGCAGGAACCGAGCGGGATCATGGCCTGATTGAGGGTCAGGTCCTTGCCCTCGAGCTTACGCATGTAACGCAGAAGCTCGGTCTCCGCGTGGTAGATGTTGAACACCGGGTGTTCGAGGAAGGCGGAGTGCCGCGCGAGGTCCGCCGGCAGGCCGCAGCGCACCTCGCCGTCGAGCGCGGCCACATCAATGCCGGGCTCGCCGTCGGCGAAGGCGCGCCACACGGCCTCGATATCGGCTCTGGTGGTGGTCTCGTCGCAGGCGATGCCGAGGCGGTCGCCGCCGATCGGCCTGAAGTTGTAGCCCGCTTCCTCAGCCCGACGCAGGATCGCCTCGGCCGCGCCGGGTGCATGCACCGTGAGCGTGTCGAACCAGCTCTCGTTGTCTACGGCGAAGCCCAAGCGCTGCAGCCCCGCCGCCAGGATGTCGGTGAGGCGGTGGACCCGCCGCGCAATCCGCGTCAACCCCTCGGGACCGTGATAGACCGCGTACATGCCGGCGATGACACCGAGCAGCACCTGCGCCGTGCAGATGTTGCTGGTCGCCTTCTCGCGCCGGATGTGCTGCTCGCGGGTCTGCAATGCGAGCCGGAGAGCCTGTCGCCCGCGGCCATCCACCGAGACGCCGACGATCCGGCCCGGCATGGCGCGCCGGTACTTCTCGTGGGTGGCGAAGTAGGCGGCATGCGGCCCGCCGTAGCCGAGGGGGACGCCGAAGCGCTGCGAGCTGCCGACCGCGATGTCGGCGCCGAACTCGCCGGGCGGCGTCAGCAGGACGAGGCTGAGCAGGTCAGCCGCGACCGTGACCACCGCACCCTGCGCATGCGCCTGCTCGACGATGTCTCTGTAGTCCGGTACTGCGCCGCCGGCCTCCGGATATTGCAGCAGCACGCCGAAGAACGGCCCCTCAGGCAGCCCCGCGCGGTGATCGCCCACCTCCACCTCGATGCCGATGGCCTCGGCGCGGGTCTGGACCACCGCGATGGTCTGCGGCAGGCAGGCGTCGGAGACGAAGAAGCGGTCGCTGCCGTTCCTGGCGATGCCGTGGCTCATGTGCATGGCCTCGGCCGCCGCCGTGCCCTCGTCGAGCAGCGAGGCATTGGCGCAGCTAAGGCCGGTGAGGTCCATCACCATGGTCTGAAAGTTGAGCAGTGCCTCGAGCCGGCCTTGGGAAATCTCCGGCTGATAGGGCGTATACGCGGTGTACCAGCCCGGGTTCTCCAGGATGTTGCGCTGGATGACCGGCGGCGTGATGGTGTCGTGGTAGCCGAGGCCGATCATGGAGCGCGCGACCCGGTTGCGCCGGGCGAGCGCCGCCAGTTCAGTCAGCACGTCGCGCTCGGTGCGGCTCTCGGGGAAGTCGTCCGGAATCTCGGCGCGGATCGAGGCCGGCACCGCCGCATCCATGAGGGCGTCGAGGGACCCGTAGCCCACGGCGTCGAGCATGGTCGCCACGTCTTCGTCGCGCGGGCCGATGTGCCGGCCGACGAAGGCGTCCGCCTGCTCCAGGGCCGTCAATGAACCATCGTGTGCCGTCATCGCGGTCGTTCCTTCCCTGTCGGCGGGCGCCGGCTTTTGGGCGCCGCGTCCCGCAAGTCGCTGGTCGTCGCCCGTACAGGCGACGCGGTTAGTCGTCGCCGAGGCCGCCGACGTAATCGGCGTAGGCCGCCTCATCCATCAGCCCGTCCAACTCGCCGGGCGCGCTCAGTCGGAGCTTGAGGAACCAGCCCGCCCCGGTCGGCTCGCCGTTCACCAGCGCGGGATCATCCTCCAGCGCCTGGTTCACCTCGACCACCTCGCCCGAGACCGGGGCATAGACCTCGCTCGCGGCCTTGACCGATTCGACCACGGCGGCCTCCTCGTTCTGGACGACCGTTTTGCCCACCTCGGGCAGCTCGACGTAGACCACGTCGCCGAGCTGTTCCTGCGCGTAGTCCGAGATGCCGACGGTGCCGATGTCGCCCTCGACCCGCACCCATTCATGGTCCTTGCTGTACTTGAGCCCGCTCATGGAATCCTCCGGCTCAGCCTCGGTGATAGTTGTGGGGGACGAACGGCAGCTTGACGATGGTCGCCGGCCGGGGCTTGCCCCGCACCAGTAGCGACACCGGTCTGCCGACCTCGGCGGCCTCGGCCGCGACGTAGCCCATGGCGACCGGCCCACCTGCGGTCGGCCCGAAGCCGCCGCTGGTGACCTCGCCGATCACGTTGTCCTTGGCATCCAGCACGGCCGTGCCTTCGCGCGCCGGGGCCCGGCCGTCGGGCAGGACACCGACGCGCCGGCGCCGGGGGCCCTCCGCCAGCTCATGCTGAATGCGCGGGGCGCCAGGGAAGCCGCCCTCCTGCCGGCGGCGCTTGCCGATCGACCACGCAAGCCCGGCCTGGACCGGCGTGGTGGTCTCGTCGATGTCGTGGCCATAGAGGCAGAGCCCCGCCTCCAGGCGAAGCGAATCGCGGGCGCCGAGCCCCACCGGCTCGACCTCGGGCTCGGCCATGAGCCGCCGCCAGAACGCCGCGGTCTTGTCCGCCGGCAGCGATATCTCGAAGCCGTCCTCGCCGGTGTAGCCCGAGCGCGAGATCAGCGCGTCTACGCCGCCCACCGCGAACCAGCCGGCGTTCATGAAGCCGAGCCCGGCGCAACCCGGCGCATGGCGCTCCAGCACCGCCGCCGCCTTCGGCCCCTGCAGCGCGATGAGGCCGCGCTCGCTGAGCACCGTCATGTCAACGCCGGCATCGAGCCGGCGTTCGAGATGGGCGATGTCGGAGTCCTTACAAGCTGCGTTTACCACGAGAATCAACCCGTCGTCGCTGCGGGTGACGAGCAGGTCGTCGAGAATGCCGCCGTCTTCGTTGGTGAACTGGGTGTAGCGCATGGCCCAGGGCGCGAGGCCCGCGATGTCGCCCGGCACGAGGCGTTCCAGCGCTTGGGCGGCACCGTCGCCGGTAAGCCGCACCTGCCCCATGTGCGAGACGTCGAAGAGGCCGGCGGCGGTGCGCGTGTGCGTATGCTCCGCCATGATGCCGGGGCCGTAGCGCACCGGCATGGCATAGCCGGCGAACCCCACCAATGTCGCGCCAAGGGCGCGGTGCTCGACAAACAGCGGAGTCCGGGCGAGGGCGTCGGTGCCGGCAGCGTCACTCATGGCATCTCCCAGGCGAACAAAGGCGACCGTCAACGATCCCGTGCGGGATCGTCCGGTGCCCCCTCTGTCTCGGAACCTGAGAGATTAACCGCGCGGCCGATGGCCGTCCGCGGGCTTACCCCGTCGGTGAGGCGGCGCGGTGCGCACCGCCTGCTTTCCAGAGTCGCATCCCCCCGCGGTCCCTGATGCCTGAGAGTTTCCGGGACGCTTGCTCCTTCGGCGCCGCGCGGTCCGGGCCGCGCGAACTCTCCCACGGGGCTCACCTGCAAAACCGGGTGAGGCAATACTACTGACTGAGCCGCACCGGTCAACTGTGAGCGGTCAGGGCCCCGTGGCCATGCGGGCTCACCACCTGGCCACGGGGCCGGCCGTATCGGCTGCATCAAGCAACCCAGCCTCTTACCAGCAGGGAATTCCCAGGAAGCAGGCATTGGCGGGCACCGATCCGCCAATCGTCACGACGGTGGTGGTGACGATGGCGACTGCGGCGATCAAGGCAACGAAGGCCCCACGGCGCAGCCAGATATTCTTGTTCCCGCCACCCATGCGTTGTTCGGTCTTGCGGTTTGCAGCGTTCTCTTGAGTTCTCATCGTCGCCTCCTACTCACATACGGTTGCTCTTCGGTACCGGCCGCCGGCTGAGGGAGGTGATTGACCGTCAGTCAGCGATATGCCGTTACAGGAGAGATTTATGCAGAGGCGTCCATATGTTCTAATACCGTATTCTTCTTATATTCATAATCTGTTGTTATGCGTCAAGGCAGTCTCCAGGCGCGGCTATCGAGATCGTACCGGGAAATTCGGGCGGGGAGACGGGGGCCGTCGGACGGGGCCGCCCCCCGAGAGGCGGCCCCGAAGCAGCAGAGCGACCGGTCAGCCGATCAGGCCGCCGTCGTCGCGGGTGATCGCCACCACGGATGAGCGCGGCGCGGCGTCGCCGCCCTCGGGAAAGTGGCTGTCGCCCTTCTCGCCGGGGTGCTGGATGCCGACGAACATGGTCTTGAGGTCGGCGCTCCAGGTGATGCCGGTCACCTCGCACTCCCTCGGGCCCACAAGGAAGCGGCGAATCTCGCCGGTCGCGGAATCGCCCAGCAGCATCATGTTGTTGCCCTGGCCCGCGAAGTCACCCTCGTTGGAATACTTGCCGTCGGTCTGGATCCAGAGGCGGCCCTGGCTGTCAAAGGCGAGACCGTCCGGCGAGTTGAACATGTTGTCCGCGTTCACGTTGGCGGAGCCGGCGTACGCGTCCGTATGGACCGTCGGGTTGCCGGCGATGACATAGATGTCCCAGGCGAAGGTGTCGGCCGCGTGATCGCCGCCATCGGGCACCCAGCGCACGATCTGCCCGTAATTGTTCTTTTCCCGCGGGTTGGGGCCGCCGACGGGCGTCGGGTCGCCGCCCGCGTTGGGCTTGACGCCGCGGTTCTTGTTGTTGGTGAGACAACAATAGGCCTCGGCCTTGTGTGGGTTGGCCGCCACCCATTCGGGCCGGTCCATGGTCGTGGCGCCCACCGCCGACGCGGCCTGCCGCGTGTGGATGCAGACTTCGGCCTGCGATGCCATGCCCGCGGTCTCGGGCGTGAGCGCGAGCCACGCGCCGGTGCCGTCGTCCGCGAACCTGGCGACGGAGAGCGTGCCACTCCCCAGCAGATCGGCGTTGTTGCCGCCTTCCGTGTAGGCGCCGTCGCTGACGAAGCGATAGAGGAACTCGCCCCGCTCGTCGTCGCCGAGATAGACCACCGCCCGGCCGTCGGCGGCGAGCGTCACCTCGGCGTTCTCGTGCTTGAAGCGGCCGAGCGCGGTGCGCTTCCTGGGTGTGGACGCGGGATCCAGCGGGTCGATCTCCACCACGTAGCCGGCGCGATGCGGCTCGTTGGGATGCTTGGAGATGTCGAAGCGTTCGTCCGTCATCGCCCAGCGGTAGCCGCGGTCCTCCGTCTTGATGCCGTAGCGCTTGAAGCCGGTCGGCAGCGCGAAGTCGGGATCGCTCGACGAGAAGTAGCCATTGAAGTTCTCCTCGCAGGCGAGATAGGTGCCCCAGGGCGTGCGCCCGTTGCCGCAGTTGTTCCAGGTGCCGAGCGCGGTGGTGCCGTCTGGGTCGGCAGCGGTCTTCATCAGATCGTGGCCGCGCGCGGGCCCGGTTATCTCCATCGGCGTGTCGGGGGTGATGCGGCGGTTGTAGGAAGAATCCTGGACGATCTGCCAAGCACCGCCCCGCTGCGCGATCTCGACCACGGAGACGCCGTGCGTGGCCTTGCTCTTGCGCACGTCGTCTTCGGTCTCCGGCTTGCCCGACTCCCGGTTGGCAAACGCGATGCCGAGGTTGGTGTACTCGTTGTTCACCGCGAGCACGCTCCTGTCGCCGTCGCTGAAGAGCGCCATGCCGTCGCAGTTATCGCCGAAGGCGGCCTCCTGGCTTTCTCCCGTGCCCCGCGTCGCATGGTCGAATGGAGCTCCGTTCGACCAGAGCGGATCGCCCCAGCGGGCGACCACCTGCCAGCTGTAGCCGTCGGGCACAGTGACCGTGTCGAGGCCGTTGGCAGCGACCGGCGTGAAGTCGAGGCTCGCCATCCCGGCACGAGCCGGATACGCCGCCATGCCGCCGGCGGCCAAGACGAACGTCGTCGCGCCGCATGCAGCGCCGCCCTTCAGAAAGCCGCGCCGCGAAATCGCCCGCTCGGCGATCCTCTCGAAATCTGTGGGTAGGGCGTCCCGGTCGTTCTCGCCGCCGGTATCGCCCAGTGAGACCGCATCACGTGCGGCCACCGCGTCGTCACGCATGTCCATCTCCCGTGGTCGAATGAAGCTATGCACTGGAGCCTGCGCCGCCCATCCGGCGCTGCAGGCACGGCCGGATTTAGCGGCGGCAGGTTACGGCCGCTCGGCGGTCACGTGACGGTTTTGTGATTCCCGGCAAAGCGGGCCACAGACCTCGCCTGTCACCGCTCCCTTCGGGGAGGAACGCCGCGCGAGTCGACCTCAGGCGCCGGCCTGCGCCCTCTTCTCGTCGAGGGCGCGGAGGACGACCTCGGGCGTCACCGGAATCTGGGTGATGCGCACGTCGAGCGCGTTGTTGATGGCGTTCACGATGGCCGGGATCGGGCCATTGGTCACCATCTCGCCCACGCCCTTGCCGCCGTAGGGGCCGCTCTCCGCCGGATACTCCAGCACCTCGCAGGTGACCTCGGGCATTTCCGACGCGCCGGGCTGCAGGTAGTTCTGGAAATCGACCGGCGCCGGGTCGATGGCCGGATAGCCGGGCGCGGTGGTCTCGTAGAGCGCGTGGCCGATGCCCATCCACGAGCCGCCGACGATCTGGCCCTTCACCAGGTCGGGGTTCACCTGCTGGCCCACCTCGTAGACGCTCTTCATGTCGAGCACCTCGACCATCCCGGTCTCGGTATCGACCTCGACCTCGACGATCGTGCAGGCATGGGCCTGGGTCGAATCCGGGTCGCACTCCCCGGTCTCTGGGTCCATCGGGCTCGGTGGTTTGAGGTAGGCGCCACGCCCGGCGATGGTCTTGCCGAAGCCGAAGTGAGCCGCGCCCGCGACCTCGCCGACCGGGACCGACTTCTCGGCTACGCCCTTGATGTGAATGTTGCCCTCGCCGTCGGTCTCCAGATCGTCCGGGCTCGCTTCCAGCAGCTCTCCGGCGACTTCCAGCATCGCCTTGCGCGCCTCCTGCGCCGCCATCACCACGGCGTTGCCGGCGCGGTGCGTGGTGCGGCTCGCGAAGGTGCCGGTGCAGTGGGGGCCGGTGTCGGTGTCGGCGGTCTCCACCACGATGCTCTCGTAGGGGACGCCGAGGGTCTCCGCCGCGATCTGCGCCAAGACCGTCCTGAGCCCCTGGCCCAGATCGACGCTTGCCATCGTGACGACGAAGTCGCCTGCCGGCGTCATGTGAATCAGCGACTGGGTGGGATCGCCGCCCAGGTGCATGCCCGTCGGATAGTTCACGGCCGCGAAGCCGGTGCCCCTTACCTTGGCCATCAGCTTGCCTTTCTGTCCCAGGAGGTCATCGCTTGGTAATCCGCCGGCAGCTCGTGGCCGGCGAGGCGGGCCGCCGCCTGGATGGTCTCCACCATCGCCGCGTCCTCGTTCACCTTGCGGTGCGCCCGCATGTCGCCGTTGCGGTAGGCGTTGAGCAGCCGGAGCTGCCACGGGTCCATGCCGATGGTCTTGGCGACCTTGTCCATCTGCAGCTCGATGGCGAAGGACGCGGCCATGACGCCGAAGCCCCGCATCGCGCTCGAGGGCGGCCGGTTGGTGAATACCACCCGCGCATCGACCCAGACGTTCGGGATCGTGTAGGGCCCCGGCATGTGGCCCGCGTGCTTCATCGAGCCGTAGGAGCTGAAGCGCAGGTAGGCGCCGGAATCCTGGTAGGAGGTGATCTTGC
>MKWU01004844.1_pt1 | contig 15351 bp, 16 predicted proteins | sample 809101 | NCBI WGS metagenome assembly MKWU01 (sample SAMN05860141, study PRJNA318959) | sponge metagenome | host: Aplysina aerophoba | place: Slovenia: Piran, Adriatic Sea, Gulf of Piran | collected 2013-05-07 | reverse complement strand
GGGTCCGCGGGATAGAGGATGTCGACGGACGCGTCCGGGTGGCAGCCGAGCAGCATGCGCTCGTAGAGCTTCCCCGCGGTGGTGGCGCCGGCGGCGGTGAGGCCTTCGCGTCCGTCGCGGCGGTATCCGTCGATGACGAGAAAGTGCAGGGACGCCATCGCAGGACTACCGGCCGCTGCCGGCGAGGCGCCCGACCGCGGCCGGCAGATCGGCGGCGCGTTCGCAGATCGCGTCGGCGTTGCTGCCGGTCCGGTCGCGGTCGCGGGTGGCGGTGAACAGGATCGCCTTCATGCCGAGTGCGTGCGGGCCGCGGACGTCGTTGTGCTCGCGGTCGCCGATGTGGAGCATCTCGTGCACGCCGACGCCCAGCCCCGCCGCGGCCCGGTGGAACATGTCGGGATGCGGCTTCGAGCGGCCGACCTCGTCGGAGAAGGCGAACGCGCCGAAGTGATGCAGCAGGCCATGGCGCTCCAGCCATTCGCGCAGGCACCGGCCGGGGGAGTGGATCGCGTCGGAGACCACGGCGAGAGGATAGCGGGCGGCGAGCGTTTCGATGGCGTTGCCGATCCCCGGGACCGGGTCCGGCATCACCTCGATCTCCATCTCCTCGATGCGCGCGGTGACGTCGGCCAGCACCGCCTCGGGAAGCTCGCGGCCGAGTCCGCGCAGCAGCACCGAGATCCGCTCGCCCACCGACCAGGTGACGTGCTGGTCGTGCCAGACCTTGTTGAACGCGGCGTCGGTCACGTCGTAGGCGGCGTCGACGACTTCCGCCAGGTCCCCCTGGTGCCCGGCGAGCGCTTCGCGCACCAGCGCCCGGCGCGCCTCGCGCTTCGAGGGCAGTCCGGCCGCGGCCCGCTTCGGCTCGTCCGAGTCGTCGTGGATGACGGTGTCCCACAGATCGAAGGTGATCGCGCGAATCATGGCAGCTTCCCGCTTCGGGTGTCCTTTCCGGCTCAGGAGTCGAAGAACTCCCGCATGACCTCGACGGCGCGGTCGATCCCGCCGGAGTCGATGTCGAGGTGGGTGACCAGGCGGTTCGGATTCCGCACCCGGACGAGCACTCCGTGTCGCTCGCAGTGCGCGGCGAAGGCTTCGAGGCGATCCGGGGCCACCTTCACGAAGACCATGTTGGTCTGAACCTCATTGTGGTCGACGTCGAGGCCGTCGATGCGGGCGAGACCGTCGGCGAGCCGGCGGGCGTTGACGTGATCCGCTTCGAGCCGCTCGACGTGGTGGTCGAGCGCGTGAATCCCGGCCGCCGCGATGAATCCGACCTGGCGCATCCCGCCACCCACCACCTTGCGCCAGCGCCTTGCCTCGGCGACGAATTCCCGCGAGCCGACCAGCAGGGTGCCGGCCGGGGCGCCGAGGCCCTTGGAGAGGCAGATCGACACGCTGTCGAACAGCGACGCAATCTCGGTGAGCTCCACTCCGAGCGCCACCGCGGCGTTGCATACCCGAGCCCCGTCGAGATGCAGGGCGAGCCCGTAACGGTCGCAGAGAGCACGAGCCGCGCGCATGTACGCGAGCGGCAACACCTTGCCGGAGATGGTGTTCTCGAGGCTCAGCAGGCGGGTGCGGGCGTAGTGGAAGTCGTCCGGCTTGATCGCGGCGGCGACCTGGTCGAGATCCAGGGTGCCGTCCGCCTCGGCCTCGATCGGCTGGGGCTGGATTCCGCCGAGGACCGCCGCGCCGCCGCCCTCGGTGCGGTAGTTGTGCGCCTGCTGGGCGCAGATGTACTCGTCGCCGCGGCCGCAGTGGGTGAGCAGCGCGAGGAGGTTGCCCTGGGTGCCGCTCGCGACCAGGAGCGCGGCTTCGTGACCGAACCGCTCCGCCGCCATGGCCTCCAGCCGGTTGACGGTCGGGTCCTCCCCGAAGACGTCGTCGCCGACCTCCGCTTCCGACATCGCGGTGCGCATGGCCGCAGTGGGGCGGGTGACGGTGTCGCTTCGCAGGTCGACGATCTGCACGGGGGTCTCCATCGGGGTTGTGGGGGCGGCACGCTTCCGGGACGCGGATCATGCGCTACAAGCGCGGCGGGTGAAATACCTGCCGCGCGCACGCGACGGGCTCGCGCGATCCCCGCCGTGCGGGTCAGGGGTGGTCCACCAGGCGCGCGAAGTGCTCCGGCATCGCCTCGAAGACCTCCCGGCTGACGATCGCGTCCCGGTCCACGGCCCGATCGATCGCGAGCACGCCGTCTAGGTGGTCAATCTCGTGCTGGAGAAGCTCCGACGTCGCACGGTCGAGCCGCTCCCAGCGCTGCCGGCGTCCGGCCTCGTCCTCGAACTGCACGTCAATCGACGCGTCCCGGGCGACCCGCACCAGGAGGAAGGGAAAGCTCATGCAGTCGTCCCACAGGGTGAACGTCTCCCCGGAATTCCGGACGATCTCCGGGTTGAACATGGTGAACGGCTCCTCGCCGAGATTGATCGCGATGAACCGTTGCGCCACGCCGATCTGGGTCGCCGAGACGGCCCGGCCGAATCCGTGCTCGGCCCGGAACCGGGCGAGCGTCGCGTGCAGTCGCGCGACATCCTCCACCAGGTCCGGCTCGTTCCGCGAAACCGGTGCCGCCACCCGTCGCAGCCGGGGATCGCCGACGAGCAGCACCGCCGCCGCGCGCTTCGGACCGGGGTCGTTCTCGTGCATCGGCCCGCCTGCGTTCGTCAGGCGGCCGAAGCCGGGCCGGCGGGCGCGTGCGCCGGAAGCCGGAAGCTGAACGCGGTGCCGTGGCCCAGCGTGCTCTCGACCTCGAGCCGGGTGCCGTGCAGCTCCACGATGCGCTTCGCGATGGCCAGGCCGAGTCCAGCGTGGGCGGAGCCGCGATGGGCGTTCCCCGCCTGGTAGAAGCGGTCGAAGACGCGGGGAAGGTGCTCGGGCGCGATACCCGGCCCGCTGTCCGCCACCGTCACCCGCACCGCCTCTCCTTCCGCGGCGATCGGTATGCGGATGGCTCCACCGTCCGGCGAGTGGGAGAGGGCGTTGTCTATCAGGTTCTCCAGCACGCGCTCCACGAGTGCGATGTCGGCATCGACCATCGGCAGCCCGTCCGCGGCGTCGATGTCGATGGTCGATCCGTTGCGCTGCGCCTCGAGCTGGAACTTCTGCGCGATGTCGCTGGCGAGCTCGGCGAGCGAGACCGGCTCGCACACCGGCGCCTGCTCGTGCGCATCGAGCTTCGCGAGCTCGAACAGATCGCCCACGAGGCGGCGCAGCCGCTCGCTCTGGTCGAGCGCCACCGCCAGGTACCGTTCCCGCTCCGCCGGCGCGAGCTCCGCATCCTTGAGCTTCAGCGTCTCGATGTACCCGTGCAGGGTGGCGAGCGGGGTGCGCAGGTCGTGCGAGACGTGGGCGACCATCTCCCGCCGCAGGGCGTCCGTCTTCTCCAGGGCTTCGAGCTGCTCGCCGATGCGGGCCGCCATTTCGTCGTACGCGCGCCCGAGCTGCGCGATCTCGTCTCCGTCACCGCGGCTCGCGGTCGAGGTCGCGAACGGCTCGAAGGCGTGAAACCCTCCCGCCCGGAACCGATCGATGTGATCGGTGAGGCGGCGCAGCCTGCGGGTCATCGCGCGCAGCACCACGAGCCCGGCCAGGGAGCCCACCACGACGCTCACGATCAGCGCGAGTCCGCTGTAGCGTGCGATGAAGCTCGTGTGCAGCAGCGCCGCAATGGAGTCGACCCGTTCTCCCAGCAGCACCACGTACAGGTAGCCTTCCGGATCCTCGTCGCTCGGGACCAGGGTGACGGAGAACGCCTTGTGCCCGTCGTGGCTGCGCGGATCGTCGCCGAGCACGGGATAGGCGTCGTCACCCGACAGGAACGCACGCACGGGATCAAGCGAGACCCGCTTGCGTTTCACGACGCCCGGATCGGCGGAGAAGGACAGGATGTTACCTTCCAAATCAATTAGATAAATCTCTATGCTCGGGTTGATTGTCATGTAGTCGTGGAACATCTCCTTCAGCGCGGACTCGTTGATGCGCCCTTCCTCGACGAGGTTGCGATCCGCCACCAGGTCGCGGGCCAGATCGCGGTTGAGGCGCTGCTCCGTCACCTGCAGGTGGTGCCGCGTCGCGAACAGGGTCAGCACCGCGTAGAGCGCGGCGATCGCGAGCACGATCGCCACCAGCGCGACCGAGAGCTTTCCGTACAGGGTGCGAATCATGGCCGTTGCGCCGGATTGCTTCTCAGGTGCCTTCCACGGGGCCATCGCCCGCCACTGCAGAACCACCGCCGACGCCGAGACGGTCGGAGAACTTGTAGCCCACGCCCCACACCGTGAGGATGTATCGTGGGGTGGAGGGATCGCGCTCGATCTTCGCCCGCAGGCGGTTGATGTGCGAGTTCACGGTGTGCTCGTACCCCTCGTGGTTGTAGCCCCAGACCTGGTCGAGCAGCCGTGCGCGGTTGAACACCTGCCCCGGGTGGCGCGCGAAGTGCAGCAGCAGATCGAATTCCCGGGCGGTGAGGGCGACCTCCTCACCGTCGATGCTCACGCGCCGCTTGCCGGTCTCGATTCGGAGCTCGCCGCGCTCGAGGGGCTCTTCCTCGCCCGTCTCTCCCCCCGCGCGGCTGGCGGGTCTCGTTGCGGAGCCCGCCGCGCTGGGGGCTCTCTCCCCCGCCGGTCGACCCCGCCGCGGAGGAAAGAGCCTCGACGCGCCGGAACAGCGCCCGTACCCGGGCCTGGAGCTCGCGCACGCTGAACGGCTTGACGAGATAGTCGTCCGCGCCCATCTCGAGTCCCAGAACCCGGTCGAGCTCGGTCGACTTCGCGGTCAGCATCAGGATGGGCACGTAGCCCGGAAGGGCCCGGATCTCCCGGCACAGCGCGAGGCCGTCCATCTCCGGGAGCATGAGATCGAGCACCACCAGGTCGTAGCGGCGGCCCGATACGAGCTCCAGGCCTCGCCTCCCGTCGGAGGCGATGTCCGCCTCGCACTGCACGTCGCGCAGGTGCAGCCTGACCAGCGCCGCGATCTCGCGGTTGTCCTCGACGATGAGAGCGCGGCGCGTGGTCATGGTGCGGTTGCGGAGCGTTGTCTGGCCGCTTCCCGCTCAGCCGATGACGAAGGGGTTCGCCATCTCCTCTGCGGTCGAGATCCACACGCTCTTGGTCTGCATGTACTCCAGGATCGCCTGCTGCCCCAGCTCGCGGCCAAGGCCGCTGCGCTTGTAGCCGCCGAAGGGCATCGTGTAACTCACCGCCCGGTACATGTTGACCCAGACGGTGCCCGCCTGGAGCCGCTCGGACATCGTGATGGCGCGGCGCATGTTCTCGGTCCACACCCCGGCCGCGAGGCCGAACACCACGTCGTTGCCGATTTCCACCGCGTCGTCGTCGTCCTCGAAGGGGATGATCGACAGCACCGGGCCGAACACCTCCTCCTGCGCGATCCGCATGTCGTTGCGCACCCCGGTGAAAATGGTGGGCTCCACGAACCACCCGTCGCCGCACTCCGGGCGCTCCGCCCGGCCGCCGCCGAGCACCGTCTCGACCCCTTCGTCCCTGGCCACGTCGATGTAGCCGAGCACCTTCTCGAACTGCGGCAGGTTCGTGACCGGTCCCACCTGGGTATCGAGGAGCATGGGATTGCCCATCTTCGCGGTCTTCGCGAACTCCACCAGGCGGTCGACGAACTCGTCGTGGATCGATCGCTGGACGAGCAGGCGCGATCCGGCGATGCAGGTCTGGCCGGTGGCGGCGAAGATCCCCGCCACCGCCCCCTTGACCGCGTTGTCCAGGTTCGCGTCCTCGAACACGATGTTGGGTGACTTGCCTCCGAGCTCCAGGCTCACCCGCTTGATGTCCCGGGCCGCGGTCGAGTACAGGTGCGCTCCGGTACGGTCGGAGCCCGTGAACGCGATCTTCCGGACCAGGGGATGCTCGACGAGCGGCTGACCCGCTTCCGCGCCGAACCCTGTCACCACGTTCACCACCCCCTTCGGGAACCCCGCCTGCTCGACGAGCTTCACGAACTCCAGCAACGAGGCCGATGTGTACTCCGACGGCTTGAGCACCACCGTGTTGCCGGCCGCCAGCGCCGGCGCGAGCTTCCACGCCACGAGCATCAGCGGCGAATTCCACGGGATGATTCCGACGCACACCCCGAGGGGCTCGTGACGGGTGGACGTGAAGGGCGGCCTGGCCGGGGGGGGGGGGGGGGGCCCGTGACGGGTGAACGTGAAGGACGGCGTGTCGGAGTGGATGACGGAGCCCTCGATCTTGTCGGCGAGCCCGGCGTAGTAGTGATAGATGCTCGGGACGTAGCGAAGCTGCGCCGCCATCTCGCTCAGCAGCTTGCCGTTGTCGCGGACCTCCAGCTCGCCGAGGCGCTCGGCGTTCTCCGCCACGAGATCCGCGAGGCGGCGAAGGAGCGCGCCGCGCTGCGACGGGTGCATTCCCCGCCATTCGGGAGACTGGAACGCCCGGTGCGCGGCCTGTACCGCGCGGTCGGCGTCCTCCGCGTTGCCGCGCGCCACCAGGGCCCAGGGCCTGGCGGTGTAGGGGTCGAAGCTCTCGAAGTACTCACCGGACGCCGGCGCGACGAACTCGCCGTCGATGTACATGTCCAGCTTCTCGAGGGTCTCGGGTACGGGCATCGTGCTTGCCATGACGTTGAATTCTCCTTTCGGCAGAGGATGGATTCGCGGCTGGGGGGCTGGTGGGCCGATCGTGGCTCCCGGGCAGTCCTCGGTCCGATGGGGGTTCGAATCGACCGCACCGGCACCGAGCCGGGAAGGAACGGACTGGAATTCTACGTAGAAACCGGGGAGTTGACGAAACCACGGGCGCCGCTCCAGCCCGGGCGCCGGTCCCGGAGGCCCCAGGCAAGGGCGATCGCCCCGCCGGCACGGCGCGCATGTGTCACGGCCAATGCATGCAGGACGGAAGGTCGGTACGGCCGACGGAGCAATCCGCCATCACCGTGCACCAGGGCGCGAGCGGCTCACCTGAACGCACTCAGCCGGTTTCGAGCCTGCCTTCGAGCGCGTTCTCGAAGAGCGATTCCAGGGCCGGGGTCGTCAGCTCGATCGGGTTCGTCGCCGACGAGGGGTCGACCAGCGCCATGGGAGCCAGCCGGGCCGCCGCGTCGGTGGGGACGCCGATGTCGGCGAGGGTGCGGGGAATGCCGATCCGCTCCCGAAGGTCCAGGATCCAGCGCGCCACGCCCTGGAAGCTCGCCTCCCCGAGACCCAGGTAACGCGCGAGGTCGGCCGCCTTCCCGTCGATGGCCGAGCGGTTGAACTCCAGCACGTAGGGCATCACCACCGCGTTGGTGAGTCCGTGATGGGTGTCGTAGACCGCGCCGCACGGGTGGCTCATGGAGTGCATCGCGCCCAGTCCCTTCTGGAACGCGGTCGCTCCCATCGTGGACGCCACCTGCATGCAGGCGCGGGCGGCAAGGTCCGTGCCGTCCTGGCAGGCGCTCGGGAGCCACTCCTTCACGAGACGCATGCCCTCGAGCGCGATCCCCTGCGCCATCGGGTGGAAGACCGGCGAGCACCACGCCTCCAGGTTGTGAGAGAGGGCGTCCATCCCCACCGCGGCGGTGACGTGCGCGGGGAGTCCGATGGTCAGCTCCGGGTCGGCGATCACCGCCACCGGCAGCATCTTCGGATGGAAGATGATCTTCTTGGTGTGGTCGCGCACGTCGGTGATCACCGACGCGCGCCCGACCTCGGAGCCGGTGCCGGAGGTGGTCGGCACCGCGACCACCGGGGCGATCCCTCCGGCGTCGGCGCGGGTCCACCAGTCCTCCCGATCCTCGAAGTCCCAGAGCGGACGGTTCTGACCGGACATCAGCGCCACCGCCTTCGCGGCGTCGAGGGCGCTGCCGCCGCCGAATCCGATCACCCCGTCATGGCCGCCGTCGTGGAACGCCCGCACGCCTCGGGCCACGTTCGCTTCCACCGGATTCCCCCTCACGTCGCCGAAGACCTCGCAGGCGAGGCCGGCGTCGCGGCACGACTGCGCCGCGTCGGCCACCATCGGCATCGCGGCGAGTCCCGGGTCGGTGACCAGGAGCGGGCGCTCGATTCCGAACTCCCGGCACGTCTGCGCAAGCTCGCGGATCCGTCCGGGACCGAAGCGGATCGGGGTGGGGTAGTTCCAGTTGCCGGTGAGGGTGTGCGGATCGATCGTGGAGGTCATGAGGGTGGCTCTTGCCCGTGGTGCCGAGGCGGGACGGCTCGGTCCCGGATTCTATCCCAGGGATTGTCCTTTCCCGAGTCGGGCAGCGGGCGCCAGCGATTCCAATTTTGCGTCTCCCCAGGTAAGTCGACGCGATCGGCCGCCGCGACTCCTGGGAGCGCGGGCGTCCCGCCCGCAAGTGGGCCGAAGGCCCACAGGTGTTCCGTGCAAGCGCTACGGCACACAGGTCGCCGCGGCAAATCTCGGGATTTCGGACCAGATGTTCGCGCCAATCGATCATGGGGCCGTCCTCCGCCGCCGATGCGAGCCGTGCCCATGCCGGAACACACCACATACACCGACGGGTGGACAATCCCACAGGCCCCACCGAGCGCCGTCTTCGAATGCTACCCCCCCGTTGTCCTGCCACGGCCGCCACGCACACTGGACTTGCGGGGACGCCGTCACGCCGATTCGCTGGAGGAATACCACGCAATGACCCCTGCGGATGTCCGGATGTTGAACACCCCGAATCACCTTGCATGCCCCCCTGACGACTTCCCGTCTCCCCCTGCGCGACACCTCCGCACGTCGCGAACAGAAAGCATGGAAGAATTCAATTCTATATCGCATTTCAAGGCACAATTTTTCTTGAGTCTATGGATATATAGAATATTGAAATATAAACATAAATCATGCATTAATCTTCAATCAAATCATTGATGTGATCAGAAAACGAATGGTATAGTTTAGTTCCGGATTGAAAGAGAGTTTTCTTGTCTCATGACCACCATCTGCCTCGCCCCGGGCGACGATTTCTCCACCATGGACGACGACGCGCTCGCCGCCGCCGTCTCCACGCTTGCCGCCCACATCCATGCCGCCACGTACCGGCTCCTCGTCCTCATCGCCGAGCTCGACCGCCGCGAGGTCTGGGCCGCGCAAGGGGCGCTGTCGTGCGCCCATTGGCTCTCCTGGGCCTGCGGCATCGATACCCACACCGCGCGCGAGAAGGTCCGCGTTGCGCGGGCGCTGACCGGGCTGCCGCTGTTGTCGGAGGCGCTCGCGAAGGGCGAGCTCGGCTACTCCAAGGTCCGGGCGCTGACCCGCATCGCCACTACGGAAAACGAAGCCGACCTCCTCAACATCGGGCTACACGGCACCGCGCAGCACGTGGAGAAGTTCGTGCGCCTGTATCGGCGGGCGAAACGCGCGGAGGAGACCGAGCGAGCTGACGCCCAGCACGAGAACCGCGGCCTCACCTTCTGGCACGAGGACGACGGCACCGTAGTGCTGCACGGGCGGTTCCCGCCCGAGATGGGCGCTCGCATCCTCGGTGCACTCGATGCGGCGATGGTGGCGCACCAGGAGGAGCAGCCAGCGGCGGGGTGGGACGACGAAGGCTCCGCACCGGAGGACGTCCCACGTGGGACGTCGCGGCAGGACGCTTCCACAACTGGTGGCGCGACCGGGGCCGGTGCTCGGGAGCCCGCCGGCGCCCGGCAACAGGGAGACCCCGGAGCCATTCCCTCCGACGTCCCACGTGGGACGTTCCTCACGGGCCCGTCGCGCACGGTGCGCCGCGCCGATGCGCTGGCGTGGATGGCCGAGCGGGTGTTCGAACCCGGCGACGCGCCGGCACTTTCACCGGACCGGCACGAAATCGTCGTCCACGTCGAGGCCGATGTGCTTTCAAACGGAGGCGCCGGGCGCTGCGAAATCGAGCACCGCACGGCAATCGCGGCGGAGACCGCACGGAGGCTCTGCTGCGACGCCGGAATCGTCCCTGTCGTCGACGGACCCAACGGCGAGCCGTTGAGCGTCGGGCGCCGTACCCGCACCATTCCACCCGCGGTACGCCGCGCGCTGTCGAACCGCGACCGCGGATGCCGCTTCCCCGGCTGCCCCACCACCCAGCGTCTGCACGGCCACCACGTCCGGCACTGGGCCGAGGGCGGCGAGACTTCGCTCGACAACCTCGTCCTGCTCTGCCCGACCCATCATCGCCTCGTGCACGAGGGCGGATTCGACGTCGAGCGCCTCGACGACGGCGCGTTCCGGTTCACCAACCCCTACGGAGTGGCCATTCGCCCTCCGCGGCGGCGCGAGACCTCATCGCCAGAGACCATCGTCCTTCGGAACGAATCCATCGGGCTCCGCATCGACTGCGAGACCGCCACCGCGCACTGGCACGGCGAACGCATCGACTACGACCATGCGTTGATGGTCGCGATGGCGTCGTGGGATTCGGGCGACGCGCGACCGGAGGCTGGGTCGGCGGCCGGGGACTGGAATCCATCGTAGGGTCTCGTCGTGTTCGCGAAGAGTCCACCTCATGCCGCGCGCGGGCACGATCAGGGACGTGGACGTTCGAGTGGCGATTCGTACTGACGTCGCCGGAGGTCCGGCCGTTGACGGGGTGCACGATGCGACCCCACATCGACGGCGCCGGCGAGTCTGCAAGACGAACGGTTGCAGATTTTCGCCGCACGGCATGACGGCCCGCATGGTCCGCGTGAGCTGGAATTGGCGCGACGCCGAGGCTACCGCACGATTCCGGCCGGGAACCCATACCCTGCTGTTTAGTCCACGAGCGCAGGCCGCCAATCTCCATACGGTCATGACGCATGTTGATCCAGAAGACCATATCAGTACAATTCCTGCTTCGCAGGGGTCAATGCCGTACACCGGACGACTATTCGGTGTGCATGGGAATGATTCACTACCGGCGAAAAGTGAGTCAGCGACAGTTCAACATGATGCCATTCGGGGCGTTTTCCCGAGCGATCAAGTCCTCGCTGAGGCCTCGGATGGCCGGGAAATAGGCCACTATGCGGATTCTGTCTCCATCTCGGACGAGCGGGGCCGCGGACGCGACTCGTCGTTTTCCGGTCAGCCCCACTATGGTTCGACCCTATCTCTAGGACGTTGGGAGCCCCAACAAGGAGAAATTACGATGCGAGGATCGGTTCTCGTCATAGCCGCCGCCGTGCTTCTCACGGTTGCTTCGGCCATGTTTGCGCAGACTGATGTAGTGGTCATCGGCCAATGGGAGGACAAGGTTGGAACGTCGTGGACACAGCACATTAGAATCGTGCGCAAGGGCACAACCATCATTCGAGAGAGCAAGTTCGACGACGGCAGCGTGAACCACGCGACTCTCACTGAGGTCGCTCCTGGACCAAATGAGCGGCGGCGGTTCAAAAACCCAAGAAGCAACTTTGGTCAAGCCTATGCCATCGACTCTCGCGGAAATCTGGACATCTTCGACAACGAAGGTTTTGTCCGCGAAGCTCGGCGAATGTAACGACTCCCAGAAGAAACCGTTCCCTGTCGCACCACTCGCTCGATTCGACGCGCGCAGACGCCTTCTCGAACATCAATCCCCGGTCCCGGAAGCCGCCTCCGACCCCCGCGCCGCCAGCTCCTCCGCCGCCCCCTCCGGACCGAGGAGCACCGCGATTCAGTGAGTGTCCGGGCGCGAGTCGAGTGCGATCTTGATCATCATCGTAAGCGGCACCGAGAGGAACATGCCTACCGGACCGAGCACCCATCCCCGGAACACGAGCGAGAGGAACACCACCAGCGCCGACAGCCCGAGGCCGCGTCCCATGAGGCGGGACTCGACGATGCCGCCGACGACCCCACGTTCACCACGAGGTCGCTCGTCGGGACGCTCATGCCCTTCGCACTGAGCCACTCCAGGACAGGCAGGACCTTAGCGTTGATCCGCGCCCCGTACTCCGGGATGTCCCGGGTGAAATCCCGGATCGACGTGCCCACGAGCGTCGTCACCCCGACGCCCACCGCTATTGCAACGCCGATGACGATGAGCATGGCGAGCCACCTGGGCACCCCCTTTTCGCTCCAGCCAGAACAGGGACGGCGCGCTGATGATCGCGATGAACACCGACAGCAGGAACGGCACGACGATCGACTCCGCCGCCCGCATCCCGGCCACGACCACCACGAACGCCGCCGCCGTCAGCAGAATCGACGCCGCCCTGGACTTGCTTGAAGGACGGCGCTGTCGCATGGTTCCGGCAGGGCCGAGGGATACGTCAGGGGGCGAGCGTCCTGGTGTTGGGCTATCCGCTTCCCGGCCTCGTCGCCTCGGGAACGAACGTGAGCATCGGAGCCGTCGGCGCACGCTCTCCGGGCCCGGCGAGGACCGTCGCCTCATCCAGATCGCCGCACCGGTGCAACCAGGAAGCAGCGGCGGACCGGTGCTCGACGCTGCCGGCAACGTGGTCGGAGTGGTAGTCGCAAAGCTCGACGCCATCACGATCGCGCAGGGCGTTGGCGATCTCGCTCAGAACGTGAACTTCGCGGTCAGCGCCGGCACCGCGAGAGCGTTCCTCGATGCCGAGGGCGTCCCCTACGATACGGCGCCCTCCGGCACGGCGTTGGGACCGGCGGGGGGCGCCGCGGGGGGCCGGGGGGTTACCCGGGCCGTGGGAGGCTTGGAGGAAAGGGGCGCCGTGGCGGCCGGGAAGTCCACCGGGTCCGTGGAATGCTGGAAGCAATGGGCGGCAGGCGGCGAGACAACAACCAGTCGTACAGGCCGATTGGCGAGGCATAATCCTTGGTAAATCGAGGCACGAACGAATGCTGGCGCTTCATTCCGAAGAGCGAATCTGGCTGGACGAGTACCGGCAGGCCCTCATCGAGCAACGGCCGGGAGCCGTCTTGCGCATGCTCGTGTATGGATCGAAGGCTCGGGGAGACGCGCACGAAGACAGCGATATCGATGTGCTCCTGGTCCTGAAGAACGAGGCCCGGCGACTCACGCGTCCGCTCAGGCATATCGGTTACGACTTGGCGGCGACTTCGTATGCCGTGCCCTCGATCATGGCCTATACGCAGGCAGAGTGGGACCGTCTGAAAGCCCTGCGCTCCGCGTATCGGGAAGCGGTCGAGCGTGACGGGGTAGACGTCCTGTGAACCGGGAAAACATCATCGCGGAGTGGCGCCGGGGCAGACAGTCGCTGCGCGCCTCCGAGCTTCTGATGCAATCGGGTTACAGGGAGGATGCCGTATCGCGGGCCTACTACGCGATCCTGCATGCGGCCAAAGCCGCGCTGTTCGTGCACGACGCAGCATTCGCTGAAAATCGTACAAGCTCCCGGCACGACCGTTCACGCGGAGACATTGCCCTTGTCGTGCTCGCAACCGGAATCCGCCCCCCGACCCCCCCCCCGCCGCCAGCTCCTCCGCCGTCGCCCCGTCCGGACCGAGCAACACCGCAAACCAGTGGGCGCGATTTGGCTGCCCAGCCCGGTTACCGTCTGCATCCGTTGGAGGGCGACATGGCCGGTCTGTGGAGCATCCGCGTGTCGGGGAACTGGCGCGTCGTCTTCCGATTCGAGGACAACGAGGCCGTGGACGTGGACCTCATCGACTACCATTGAACGAAGAGGAACGGCAATCATGGCGATGCTGAATCCATGCCATCCGGGGGAGATACTGCGCGACAATCTGGAGGCCGCCGAGCTGTCGGTGACGGAGGCGGCGTCGCGGCTGGGTTGCACTCGGCAGGCGCTATCCCGGCTGTTGAACGGGAAGGCCGGAATTTCGCCGGCGATGGCACTGGCGCTGGAGCGGATTGGTTGGAGCAACACGAGCTTCTGGATGCGGCTGCAGGCGAGCTACGAGCTTGCGCAGGCGCGCCTGGATCGGGCCGCCGCCGAACGGCGCGCGGGCGCGCTGCATGCATGATCGGGTCTCGCCGGTCCATCCCCGCGTGGGCGGGCGAGCCCTCGTACTGCACTATTCCCGCCTACCGGTCGAGCTTCACACAATGATGGGAGTCATCCCGTTCCTGCCAACCGGTGCGCTTCCGCGCCGGTCGGTTCTGCGATCCGCACTGGAGAAGCGTCCTGCCGGCTCCTTGACGGTGTCCATGTCGAGGGTCGCCTGCCGGCACGTACGGTAATCGTCGACGCAGCGGGTCAAGGTCCTCTTCGACTGAAGGAATCGTATCGACACCATGACCGGGATGTTCGAAACGCTCTCGGACAGGACGTGCCCGTTGCCGACGCCGCCCAAGCGGAGGCAGGGATCCGGAGCACCGATGCATTGGAGTTCGACGTGACCGAGGCAACCGCTCGACCGGTCGTGCAGTTCCTTGCACGGCTGCAGAAGGATGGAGGTTTGAAGGGAACCGACATCGCGAACTTCACCGGCGTTTCCAAGGCCACCGTCTCGCGCTGGAGCAGCGGCCGGAAGTCTCCGCATCCGAAGACCCAGTTGATCATGTCCGACCTGTCCTACGTGGTGATGCGACTGAGCGAGTACTACAGCCACGAAGAGGTACGCGCCTGGCTCTATGCGCGCCATCCGCAACTGGAATGCAGACGAGCCATCGGATTTCATCCACGACGAGCGAACCGAAGACGTGATCGCGGTTCTCGACCGCCTCGACGCCGACGCATACCTCTGAGCATCGCCTCAACCGTCACCGGCCGGAACATGCGTCGCATCCGCGATCAGCGATTGCTCGACGTCCTGGAGCGAAGCGCCCGGGCACCCTGCGCGGGCAGAATGTGGCGTTCGGTCCGCGACGGGCTCGACCCGCTCACCTGCCGGCCCGCCGGTGGGCGGTGGGACGACGGGACGCTTGATGTCCTCTACACCTCGGAAACCAGGGCCGCGGCCGTTACCGAGAGGCGGTTCCACCTGTATCAAGGTCAGCCTCTGCCACCGTCCAAGGTTCGCTACGAGCTCTTCGAACTGCGCGTTTCCCTCAAGGCGGTCGTGCGATTCCCCGACCTCGACTCGCTGGCGTCCATCGGGTTCGATGTCGGTTCGTTCGGCCAGTTGAGCTATCTCGAGCGAGAACGGGAGTACCCGCACTCGCAGGAGATCGCCGAGGCGTGTGCGTTCCTGGGAGCCGACACGGTCTGCTGGTCCCGAGCGCGCGCGAGACATCTTCGAACAATCTGTATCGTGTTCTGCGAACAGGAACCGCCTGTCGACATGGAAGTGGTCACGAATCACGGTTGCCTCGCATTCCAGCGAACGTGAACCACGGCCCGCACCGCGCAGCACGTGGAGAAGTTCGTGCGGCTGGATCGGCGGGCGAAGCGCGCGGAGGAGACCGAACGGGCCGATGCTCAGCACGAGAACCGAGGCTTGACTTTCTGGCACGAGGACGACGGGACGGTGGTGCTGCACGGACGGTTCCCACCCGAGATGGGCGCGCGCATTCTGA
>MKWU01004843.1_pt1 | contig 15351 bp, 13 predicted proteins | sample 809101 | NCBI WGS metagenome assembly MKWU01 (sample SAMN05860141, study PRJNA318959) | sponge metagenome | host: Aplysina aerophoba | place: Slovenia: Piran, Adriatic Sea, Gulf of Piran | collected 2013-05-07 | reverse complement strand
TGTAACGCAGGCCGAGGAACTGGAGGATCCCTGTGGAAGTTGACCCTACACGTGTGTGTGAGTTGTTGGTTGGGTTGGGCGATGTCGAGGTGGTCGGCGTCGACGACGAGGCGGGTGTGTTGCTGCCGTCGGTGCCGGTCATCACCATAACGACTGACGGGATCAGCTTGTGGCAAGCGGCCGCGGCGCTGATGTCACCCCCGATCACGGCGTGGGCGGCGGCACGGTACATGGGCGCGGCGATGAGCATCGACGCCGTCAAGCTGAGCGCCTCTCAAGTGCAGAACCTTCCCCTCCCGGCGCGGTCGGTTACTTGGGACACTGCCGCGGCGATGGTCCGCCAAGCCGGCCGCGTACCCTCGTCGCAACAGAGGACCCACATGCTGCAAGTGGCTGGCTTGCTCATGTGCGACGCTTATGGAGCCACTGATGCCGATCAACTCAAGGCTTGGTGGCGCGGTCGCTTCAGCCGAACAAACAAGGAGCGTTCGTCGTGAAGTTCAGTGTGAAGACTTGGGCACCGGAGTACGGGACTGGCCTCGGCCCCGAGCAGATGGAGGCCGCCCGGGTTCCAGTTGCGCGCTTGGTTAGGTTGTGAGTGTGGGTGTTTACGCAAAGATGCTCGAATGAGGCTTGGTAGAAGAAACCGGCAAGGCGGCGCTCGCCACGACCGCACCGATCGGTGTGTGGCTGATCTGGTCGGAGCGCTCGGCCCCGAACGGGTCCGCGCCGACGGGGCAGCTCGGCATCTCGCCAGCGCCGACGCCTCAATGTTCTCCGACGGCACCGCGGGGCCGGTGTGCTTCCCGGACTCCACCGAGCATGTGCAGGCAGTCATGCGAGTCGCCGCGAGCCACGACCGGGCCGTCCTTCCCAGAGGAGCCGGCTCGGGTTTGAGCGGTGGGGCCGCGCCCCTCGGTGATCCCATCGTCGTCTCCACCACCCGCATGAACCGGGTGCTCGAAGTCGATGCGGAGGACCGCGTTGCTTGGGTGCAACCAGGTGTCGTCAACCTTGATCTGTCCCGGCAGGTGGCGCCGCTGGGCCTGCACTTCGCCCCCGACCCGTCGTCGCAGCAGGTATGCACCATCGGCGGCAACGTGGCCAACAATTCTGGTGGGCCCCACTGTCTCGCCTACGGCGTGACGAGCGCACATGTGCTGGCTGTGGAGGTGGTGCTGTCGAGCGGCGAAGCGGTCGTGCTCGGTGGACTCGACGCTGAACCCTCCGGGTATGACCTGCGCGGCGCCTTCGTCGGTTCGGAGGGCATGTTCGGCATTGCCACCAAGATTGCAGTGCGCCTTACGCCCGACCCGGAGAGCATCAAGACGCTGTTGCTGTCTTTCGACTCGGTGGCTGATGCGGCGGCCACTGTGGGTGCGGTGATTGCATCGGGGCTGGTTCCTGCTGCCGTTGAGATGATGGACCAGCGCTGCGTGGCCGCGGTCGAGGACTTCGTGCAAGCTGGCTACCCCCGCGAGGCGGCAGCGGTGCTGTTGATCGAGGTCGACGGCCTTTCACGAGGTGTTGAGGCGGACACCCGCAAGGTCGCCGAGATCGGCCGCGCGCATGGCGGCAACGTGCGGGTAGCGGCTGACGAAGAGGAGCGGGCGCTGCTCTGGAAGGGACGAAAGAGTGCGTTCGGGGCGATAGCGCGGGTTGCACCCGACTACTACCTCCACGACACGGTGGTGCCTCGATCCAAGCTCGTCGAAGTGCTCAAGGCCGTATACGAGATCGTTGATCGCCATGATCTCGTCGCGGTCAACGTCTTTCACGCCGGCGACGGCAACCTGCATCCGCTGCTGGCCTATGACTCGCGCCAACCCGGTGCCAACGAGCGTGTGGCCGCCGCCGGGCAAGAAATCCTCGAAGTGTCGCTGGCGGTTGGTGGAGTCCTTTCCGGTGAGCATGGCATCGGTGTCGAGAAGCGGGATTTCATGGAGTTCCAGTTCACCGCCGCCGACCTCGAGCAGCAGGCGCTGTTGCGTCGTTCGTTCGACCCGCACTGCCGCTTGAACCCGGGCAAGGTTCTGCCGTCGGCCCACAGCTGTGCAGACGTCGCCTCGTTGTCCGCGTCGAGACCCGACGGGGTGTGGGGATGATCACCCCGCCGGTGATCGATGACGAGGCGCTGCTTGCCTTCGCCGCTGAGATCGGTCCCCGTGACCCGGTTGTGGTTCGCGGCGGGGGCACCCAATGGGATGTGGGTGGCGCACCCAACGGCGATGTCCGTGAAGTACGGGCACCATCTGGCATCGTTGAGTATCGACCCGATGAGATGACCGTCTGCGTGCGCGCTGGCACCACAGTTGCCGAACTCCACGCCGCGCTCGCCGAAAATGGCCAGCGCACCGCCCTGCCCGACGGTTCTGGTCTGCCGGATGGCTCTGGTTTGCCTGACGGTTCTGGGTGGCCCGACGGTTCTGGGTGGCCCGACGGTTCTGGTCTGCCGGATGGCTCTGGTTTGCCCGACGGTTCCGGTCGGCCCGACGGTTCTGGTCTGCCTGACGGGTCCGGGCCGTGCGGGTCGAGTCCTTCGACTGTCGGGGGGGCGATAGCGGTGGGACGGTCGCCGGTAACGAGGCTGGGGGACGGTCACCTCCGCGACGCTGTTCTGCAGTTGCACTACGTGGCTGCCGACGGCCGGCTGGTGACCGCGGGCGGACCCACAGTCAAGAACGTGAGCGGTTTCGACATGTGCCGCATTCTGGTCGGTTCTTTGGGCACGTTGGGGTGCATCGGCGACGTGATCCTGCGCACCCGCCCGATACCCGAGCACGAGCAATGGGCCAAGCTTGATGACATCGAGCCACAAATCGTTCTCAACACAGTGAAAACGGCGACAGCGGTGTTGTGGGACGGATCGGCGGTGTGGGCTCGCCTCGCGGGGCACCAAGTCGATGTTGAAGATGATCTCGCTCGACTGCCGGATGCGCCTGAGACTCCGCCGCCGGAACTGCCACCATTTCGCTGGTCGCGTCGCCCCAAGGATCTGTACCGCCTTGGGGAGGAGACCGGACGCTTCGTGGCCGAGATCGGTGTCGGAGTGGTCCATTGCGAACGGCCCGATCCCGATCCGCCACCGATCCCAGCCGGGGTTGCGGCGCTGAACCGCCGGGTACGCGACCTGTTCGACCCCGACCGGCGCTTCAATCCTGGTCGGTCCGTGGAGCGCACATGACCGACTCTCTGGGACTGTTGGGGGTCGACCAGGCTGAGCTCGACAGTTGCGTGGCGTGCGGACTGTGCCTGCCGCACTGCCCGACGTATCGCGTGACCGGCGCCGACACCCACTCGCCGCGGGGGCGCATTGCACTGATGCGGGTTGTGGATGAAGGCATCGCGCCGCTCTCCGATGAGATCGTCGAGTCCTTCGATTCGTGCATCCAGTGTCGAGCCTGTGAGACCGCTTGTCCCGGTGATGTGCCTTTCGGACATCTGCTGGAGGCCACCAAGGAGTTCGTCGAGACGACCCAGCGCCGAGCGCCGTGGTGGCTGAAGCTGGGGTTGCGAGGCTTGACCCGCCCGAGGCTCCTGCGTTTCGTGTCGAGCAGCCTCGCGGTTGCGCAGCGGCTACGACTCGTTCCGTCACGCCGGATGGGAATCCCGGAGCGTCTGCCAGTCCGCCGCCGAGCGCTGCGCCCGACCGGTGATGACGTGTGGCTGTTCACCGGATGCGTGATGGACGCCTGGCAGCGAGATGTGCACCTCGCAACCAAAGAAGTGGTCGAGGCGACCGGCACGACAGTGCGCCCGACCGGTGACGCGGCCCCCTGCTGCGGGGCGCTGCACACCCACGCCGGTCTCGGCGACGACGCCCGCAAACTCGCCGCCCGAGTGATCTCAGCGCTCGACGGCGACAACGCCATCCTGGTGAACTCGGCCGGCTGCGGAGCGGCCCTGAAGGACTACGGACGCCTGCTCGACAGCGACGAAGCTCGCGCCTTCTCGGAGCGGGTCCTCGACGTTCACGAATGGCTCGCCGACCGTATCGACCAGATCGAAATGCCTGATGCGCAAGCCCGCACCGGTGGACGGGTGGCGATTCAGGATCCCTGCCACGTGCGTCACGTGCAGGGAACGCACATGGCCGTGCGTCGGGTTCTTGAACCGTTCGTCTCTGAACTGGTGGAACTCGACGATGAGGGTATGTGCTGCGGTGCCGGTGGGGCGTTTTCGCTGGTACAGCGTCAGTTGGCCCTGGATGTCCGTGACCGCAAGACCGCAGCCATCGACCGAGCGGAAGCCGATGTAGTGGTAAGCGCCAACCCAGGATGCTCCATGCATCTCGCCGCAGCAGGCCATGCGGTTCGCCACCCCGTAGAACTGATCGCCGAGGCCCTACGGAGCCGTTAGGCCTACCCGGCGATGGGGGATCTTTTGCGCTTTCGGATCGGAGTGAGAATGTCGAGTGAAGCAGTTGGGTTCCGCCGCCCGTGGAGGTTGCGCGTCCATCCGACAGACCGCGCTCCCGACGACCGATGCTACTTGCTTAGGCGGACGGTGAAGCGGGACTCTTCTTCGAAGAAACCCGGTTCGGTGCCATTGTGCTGCGCCATGGCGGGAATGACCTGTCGGCGGATTCCCATGCCCAAGCCCTCAACGTAGCCGTAGTCACGCATGATGGTCATCAACACTTGGTTGCGCGCATAGCGAACTCCTGCACGCATGCCCTCGATGCTTACGGTGTTCGGCAGGCTCCCGGGGCTTTGCACCTCGACTCGATCGTCGAAGACCGACAACAGCACGTCAGTCCCAGCGATGCTGTAGTCGCGGTGGACAAGTGCGTTGACAACAATTTCGCGTACGGCTGTCTCCGGAAAGTCGTGGTGCTCGACTCGGCGACCGCCCTCGAGCGTCGCGGAGACGCCCGAATTGCGGCTAACGAAGTCGAGAGCCCTCTCCACAACTCCTGTCTCGATTAGTTCGCCATCGAGCGAGCGTAGAGCCACTAGCGGGCCCTTGATCCTCTCGTCGGATCGCGTGGCATAGCCCGGCTCATTGCCCGGGAAGCAAACGGCTCGAATTCCGCATTGCGGCAAGAACCGCCCTGCGTTCAGGCCGAACAGGAGCATTCCATCGACTGTGGCGTATGTTTCACCACCGGTTTCGATTGCAAGCTCAAGGTTGCAGAGCAGTCTGCGCCACGATTCTGAATTTGCGCTGGGCGTCTCCGCGTCGCCGCGGATGCGGACGAAGTAATCCTCTAGGCGTCGAGGGTCGAGGTCGGTAGTACTAGCACCTGGCACCGGTTTCAGGCCGTAGCGGAGACCGCCCGACTGCTGGTACAGCCGCTGTTCCTCCTCCCGAGTCGCATCGCGTGTCGTGGTGCCGACTCGGACCTTGGTGACCATGTGCGAACCTTGCTTGGACTTGTACGGCTTGTCGGGCGCGCTGGGGGGCACAGCGATGATGCCGACCATGGCACGGCCATCAGACTCGATGACCTCCCAGTTCGGGATGATGGAGGGTTCTAGGTGATCGCGGGCGACCTGCATGATCCACTCTTCGGCTCTCGCGGTCTCACGCGATAGCCCGGAGACGACACCGTCGTCTTCGATGCCGAGCAGTACGTGTCCGCCTTCGAGGTTCAGCAAGCCAGCGATCACCGCGGCGAGCTTGGCCGGCTGCACATCGTCCCGCTTGAATTCCACACGCGAGTTCTCGCCGTCCGCAATCATTCGTAGCAGGTTGGTCTGGTTCATCGGCTGCCTTCAGAAGCCATACTTGCGGCGACGGCGCTCGAACGCCTCCTTGCCGCCTTCGAGTATTTCCTCGACCAGTGCCCGAACTGAGGGCGTGTCGATAGACCCCATGTGCTCCGGCCTGAGAAACGCCCGACCTTCGACATCGCTGTCATCCACGTCTCCTTTGGCATCGAGGCCTAGGATGAGTTCTGCGTCACCGAGCACGGGAATATTCGCGTTGTGCGTCGAGAAGACAAACTGGCGTTGCCTCTTGTTCTCCCTCATCTTCTCGACGATGACCTCGCTGATAAAGCGGTTGTCGAGATCATCCTCGGGTTGGTCGATTATCAGCGGCGCCTCGGACTCAAGCAGTAATAGCAGTAGCACAGCCGTGGCTTTCTGGCCTTTCGAGAGTTTGCCGAGCGATTGCCACGACTCGTCGCCGGTATTACCTGATGTGTTGAGGAGCAACTCGGTGGTCGGTAGCAACTCCAATTCTTCAATCTTCATTAGTGTGCTCTCGCCCGCGCTGGTGATGTTCTCAGCTTGTTGACGAGTGATGCCATAGTGCTCGGTCAGATCCGCGGCACCACTGCGACAGCGAGCCACAAGATCCGTGAGAGACAAGTCTTCGGCTGATTCGAGGCTACGGATCGCGACATCCAGGCGACCGCCGATCTCGTCCCTCAGCAAGCTTGTCAATGGTGTCCGATCACCTGCAGCACTGACCTCAACTTTGACGTAACCCTTGAGCCGTTTGTTAACGCGCTTCGCAGCACGAGAAAGCTCGCGGAATTGCTTGGACTTGACTCCTTCCCACTCGTCAAGCAGATTGCGTCGCCGCTGAGTTTCTTCGCTGTGCAGCTTCTTTAGCGTTGCGCGTCGGTTCTCGAGTGGACGCAGGTTCTCAATGCTGCGCCGCAGGCGTATGAACTCCTCTCCGTCAACGGCTGACTTCTGCAGGTCGCGAAGGATTGTCTCATACTTCTCATCGATCACCGATTTGTGTTCCGACCATTTCGAAGTGACCTTGGCAATGTCTCGCTCTGCATGCGTCAAGGAACTCTCGATCTGCTCCGCGACCGATTCGAGAGCGTCGCTCAATTCCTGCAAGACCGCGTTTGTCGCATCGAGGATCGGCGCACCGGGCAAATCGGCTAGTGCACGCGATGACACGAAGGCGCGGTCGAGAGGCAGTTCTTGGCGCAACGTCGCCAGGATTTCGCGCACCGGTTGAAGACGTTCCGAAATCGAGTCAACTATGCGGGACTCGCGAACTAGCAGGCTCTGGTCTCTGAGACGGTCTTCAAGACCAGCTTCTTGAAACCGCTCCAAGGTTTCTTCAAGCTGGGGCAGTTCGGCAAGGCGTTCTTCTATCGAGGCTAGTTCTTCATCGGCTTCCAGTATCGCCTTGCTGGAGGTTCGCAATTCGCGCTGAATGCTCGTCTTTCGTGCTCCGAGGTCGGCATCTGCACGAGTAAAGCGGTCGAGGAGTTGGGTTAGCTTGTGGCCGCTGCGAGTAAGTTCAGAAATCTCGTGCTGGCCGAATACCTCGACACTAGGCAGCACGTCAATCGGCCGTAGGTTCGAGACCTGACCATAGTCATCGCGGACGATGGGCGGATTCGGAACGGTTCGCTCAATGCGGTACCGGCGCTCCGCTGGATGCAAAGAACGCACGACCAGCGACACTTTGGTGCCGCTGCGGAGCACATGACGGACGATGTCGTGATGCGCGTTGCGGGCCTCGTCGCCCACAGGTTCGAGATCTAAGGCGTATCGAATGCTCTCGATCACTGTCGACTTGCCTGTTCCACGGCCGCCAATGAGTACGTTCAGATTCCGATTGAAGTGAATCGCACCGCCATCGAGAAAGCCCCCGCCCTCCCACGCAATCGCCTCCAACTCCGAATGCTCCTCAGGTTCCTCATCGGAGTTGAGGCGGACACGCGAATCAGGATCGAGGAAGGCCTGTCGCAGTCCTTCGACGCTGGGCCGGCCGGCAAACTTGATCCAGGTGGTCGCTCCGTCGTGTTCCAGGTGGTCCAAGCAGTCGACATCCTTGGCGTTGACTACGGCAATTGCTTGACGCTTGCCGGCTTGGTAGGCGCGTTCATACTCCGGCACTTCGTTTCTGATGATCGAGCGCTCCCCCTCGTTGAGTGCGTCAATCGACGAAGGAATCTGAATCGCCAGTAGATTCTCGTTGTTCCACGCGAGCGCTCGAGCGCTCCCCTTCAGGGCCTGAAAGAGCCCTTTCGACGCGGTTGCGTGAGCCGCCACAGCGATTCCGTCCTGACTCGCAACCGTCTCCAGAATGGTGGCGAAGTCCTTGCTGCAAGCCTCTCGCGAGGGCTCGGGATCCAGGACGCCGAACTCGCCGAGGAACCGGTCGAGTTGATCTGTGGCGACGTTTGAGTCATAGATGCACAGGACATGGATGCCGTCGGTCGATTCGAGTTCGAAACCTGGCAGCACGGTCACGCCTGAACCGTTTGCAGCCTCGCGGAAGGCAGCTACGTCCTGGACGCTGTTGTGATCGGTGATCGCGAGCACCTCTATGCCGAGTTCGCGTGCCCTCTTCACGAGACTCGTCGCATAGCTCTGCGGGTCCCCGTCGTTGGGCGAGTTTCTGTAACTCTCGGCGTAGTGATATGGGTTTATCTGAAGTGCGCACCTCACGAAGTGGGCACCTGAAGGCCTTTCCAGCGCGTCCGCGATCGCGTCTGGTCCAGATGTCTTGAGCGGATCGTCGGCATTCACCAAGCTCAACTGTATACGGCACGGCTCGACGACGGTTGCGTTCCGGGCGCTTCGCACCGGCTTGGTCGCAACTAGGCGTCCGGGTCGACAATCTGACGGGAGCCGCCGCGGGCCCACAGGACCAGACCGATGGCGGCCGCGGTGTAGACGATGTTGCCGACAGCCATGGGTGTGACCGTGTCGTTGATCTGTCGATCAATCAGGTTGGCGAGAATCGAACCCCCGCCGATTGTGATGACGCCGAACATGCCAGAGGCCGCGCCGGCGATTCGCTGCATCGGTTCCATGGCGATAGCGCTCGCGGTCGGAGTGAAGATCGTGGTGAAAGCGCCGAGCAGACCGGTGGAGGCGTACCAGACCCAAAACGACGGAACACCCTCGTTGGCCACTGCCCAGACGGTGAACACCGCGGAGACGACCAGAAGACCAAGCAATGCCGTCATCGAGACGCCGTCAGAGCCGTAGCGTCGGATGAACCGTTCGCTGGTCCATACTGCTGCGGCGAGAAACAGGGCGGCACACCCGAAGATGAGAGCGAAGTACTCGTCGAGACCGTAGATCTCGTCGATGATGGGAGCGCTGCTTCCCAGGTAGACGAAGAACGCTCCGAACGTGAACATCGACGCCAGCGTGTAACCGATCGTCACTCGTGTCAGCAGCACCGCGCGCACGCCGCGGGCGGTGGCGCCAAGATCAATGGGGCGGCGACTCGACGGCGGCAGCGTCTCGCCGAACCGCAGCGTCCAGAACACGGCGAGCGCTGCCAGCGGCGCTGCGGAGAAGCAGACCAGACGCCAGTCGCCGATCAGCAGGATTCCCTCACCGACCGCGGGCGCGATTGCGGGACCCAGCAGGAAGACGGCCATCACGAAGGAGATGACCCGCGCCATCTGGTCCCCCGCATAGAGATCACGGGCGATCGCCAGCCTGATGACGCTCGGAGACGCGGCCCCCAGCCCCCACACGAATCTCATCGTCAACAAGCCGGTCATGTTCGCGGCGAGCCCCGCTCCCAGCGCGCCCAGTCCGTACAGGACCAGTCCGGCCAGCAGAATCGAACGTCTGCCGAAGCGGTCCGACAGCAGGCCCCAGAGCATCTGCCCGGCCGCCATCCCCAGCAGATACCAGGTGATGACCAGGGAGACCTCGCCTGATCCGGGCTTCAGTTCAAACTGCTCTGAGATCTCGTCGAAGGCCGGCAGCACCGAGTCGACGCCGAACGCGAGGATGACGCTGAGAAAAGCCAAGAACCCGATGACGTGGCGTTCACTGCGGCCCGCGCTCTGGCCCACGCTCTGGCCCGCGCTCTGGCCCGCGCTCTGGCCCGCGCTCTGGCCCGCGCTCTGGCCCACGACAGGCCCCGACGCAACGGGGTCGGGCTCTGTGGCGGTCACCGACTAGTCCGCTTTGAGCCGCAGGGACAACTCAGCGACACGCGCCCGCAGCGTATGGAGCTCGCCGCCGAACGCTTCGAGGGCACCGACGATCTCGTCTTCGAAAGTCCCCCAGCCGAACTGCAAAGCGGTGGTGATCGCGACTTCGGCCAACAGCTCGCTGTCGGTCTCGGGCCGACCACTGGCTCTGGCTTCGCCTGCCACGATCCGCGCGATCAGATCGGTGATGGGTGAACGAGACTCGTCGATCTCGAGCTTGGCGAAAGTGCGGTAGCCGGACGCTTCGTCGCCGGTGTTCAGCGGCAGCACCCCGCTCTCGTCCCAGCGCCGCGCCATGGTTTCGGTCGCCTCGGCCACGGCTTGGGCGAAGACGTTGTCCTTGGTTCCGAAGTAGTAGTGGATCAGGCCGTAGTTGACACCGGCGCGCTGCGCGAGCTCCCGCCCTGAAACCTGCCGCGGCGAACGCACGGCCGACAGCGCCTTGGCGGCGTCGATCAGGGCGCGGCGGACCGCTTCAGGCCCGCGAACATCAGTGATCGGATCGGTGATCCCCACGGTCGGCCCTTCCGGCTGTTCAGCTTGTGACTTGGCTGACGTCGCGTACTGCACCGCGGTCAGCCGAAGTGGTGAGAGCCGCATACGCCTGCAGGGCAGCCGAGACTGTGCGCTCGCGGTTCTGCGGGCGCCATGCGCTTGTGCCTCTGGACGCCATGGCCCGGCGCCGCGCCTCGAGCTCCTCCCCGTTGATCCGCAGGTTGACGGAGCGGTTGGGGATGTCGATGTCGATGATGTCGCCCGTCTCGACAAGGGCGATGGCACCGCCTTCGGCACCCTCGGGGGAAGCATGGCCGATCGACAGGCCCGATGTCCCGCCCGAGAAACGCCCGTCGGTGATCAGCGCGCACTCCCTGCCGAGCCCTCGGCTTTTTATGTACGAGGTGGGGTAGAGCATCTCCTGCATGCCAGGCCCGCCCTTGGGGCCTTCGTAACGCACGACCACGACATCGCCGGCGCGCACTGCCGACTCGTCGAGGATTCCGGCACACGCGGCGTCTTGGCTCTCAAAGACGACCGCGGGCCCGCTGAACGTGTATATCGACTCGTCGACGCCGGCGGTCTTGACGATGCAGCCGCGCTCGGCGATGTTGCCGAACAGCACAGCGAGCCCTCCCTCGCGGTCGTAGGGCTCGGCGACGGTGCGGATGCAGCCACCCCGGCGGTCGAGGTCGAGGGTCGGCCACCGCTCGGCTTGGCTGAACGCCACCTGCGTAGGTATCCCGGCGGGGCCAGCACGGTAGAAGTCGACGACCTCGCTGGACGGGTCTCGCATCACGTCCCAGTGGTTCAGGGCAGCGGCGAGCGTCTCTGAGTGGACGGTCGGGAGGCTCGTGTCGATGAGTCCGCCGCGGTCGAGCTCGCCGAGGATCCCCATGATCCCGCCGGCGCGATGCACGTCCTCGACATGGTATTCGTCGGTGCTCGGTGCGACCTTACAGATATTGGGTGACTGGCGGCTGAGCCTGTCGATGTCGGCCATCGTGAAGTCGATTCCACCCTCCTGCGCGGCGGCGAGGATGTGCAGCACGGTGTTGGTCGACCCGCCCATGGCGATGTCGAGCGTCATGGCGTTCTCGAATGCCGCTTTGTTGCAGATCGAACGGGGCAGCACCGACTCGTCGTCCTTGTCGTAGCGGCGCTTCGCCAGATCGACAATGCGGCGGCCCGCCTCCAAGAAGAGTTCTCGGCGGTCGGCGTGGGTGGCCAACGTGGTGCCGTTGCCGGGAAGGGCCAAACCGAGGGCCTCGGTCAGGCAGTTCATCGAGTTGGCGGTGAACATGCCGGAGCACGAACCGCAGGTGGGGCACGCCGAACGCTCCATCGCCAGGAGGTCCTCGTCGGAGACTGAAGTGTCGCCTGCCTTGATCATCGGGTCGATCAGGTCGAGTTTCACGCTCACCCCGGCGAGCTTGGTCTTGCCCGCCTCCATCGGCCCGCCGCTCACAAAGATCGTGGGAATGTTGAGCCTCATCGTGGCGTTCAGCATTCCGGGGGTGATCTTGTCGCAGTTGCTGATGCAGACGAGGGCGTCCGCGCAGTGAGCGTTGACCATGTACTCGATCGAGTCAGCGATCAGGTCACGGCTCGGAAGGCTGTAGAGCATTCCGTCGTGGCCCATGGCGATGCCGTCATCGACGGCGATGGTGTTGAACTCCTTGGCCACGCCGCCGGCTTCCTCGATCTCATGTGCTACGAGTTGGCCCAGATCCTTGAGATGGACGTGGCCCGGCACGAACTGGGTGAAAGAGTTCGATATCGCGATGATGGGCTTTTCGAAGTCGTCGTCTTTCATGCCGGTGGCCCGCCAGAGGGCCCGAGCCCCGGCCATGTTGCGTCCCTGGGTGGTAGTGCGCGAGCGGTAGTCAGCCATCTGCTGAGTGTACAGGGTTGGATTTAGCCAAGCGGCCCAGTAGCGGAACGTATTGTTGGCCGGTCCTGTCGGTCCTCGCGATGTTGATGGGTCTGTAATTCTGTCGCGAGGCTCGGATACAGTCGCGGCATGACTCTTGGCGCCGTTGGTGACAACGGATACAACTTCGTCCTGTTGCTGCACGTAGTGGCGATGTTCGTGGCGCTCGCGCCCACCTTCGTCCACCCCTTCATCGCCCGCGACTCCAACGAGGACTACTCGGTCCGCAGATCGCTGTATGCGGGCATCGCCAAGCGTTCTATGCGGATCTACGGCAGTTCCCTGGTCATCGGCGGCCTGCTCGGCTTCGGGGTTGCAGGCCTGTCCGACAAGGTCTACCGGCTGAGCGACGGGTGGCTGATCGTGTCGATCATCATCTGGCTGGCCATGAACGGGGTTCTCCATGCCGTGGTCTTCCCGGCGGAGAAGGCGATCGCCGACGGTGACGAGCCGAACGCCAAGAAAGCCGAGATCGGCAGTCTGGTTATCACCGTGCTGTTCCTGCTGTCGCTGTATCTGATGATCTTCAAGCCGGGCGCCTGATCACGCCAGCGCCCTGATCCCGTCTGTGAAATGGCCGGCGTCGCGAGAACGCTCGACATCGACGGTGTCGAGGTTCGCGTCACCAACGCCGACAAGGTTTTCTTTCCCGAGCGGGGCGAGACGAAACTGGACCTCGCTGAGTACTACCTGGCCCTCTCCGAGCCTGTGATGCGGGCGATCGGGGGGCGTCCGCTGCTGATGGAGCGTTACCCGAACGGTGCCGGCGGCAAGTCGTTCTTCCAGAAGCGGGTGCCCGAGGGAGCACCGGACTGGCTGCGGACGGTCGTGGTGAGCACGCCCAACGGCACGACCTCCAACGCCCTGGTCGCCGCGGACCTCGCCCACATCGTTTGGGGAGTCAACCTGGGCTGTCTCGGTTTTCACGTCTGGCCCAATCGTGCTGCCGAACCGGTCTATGCAGACGAGATGCGAATCGACCTCGACCCCTCCCCGGGCACCGACTTCGACGATGTCCGTGCGGCCGCCCTCGAAGTCAAGGCAGTGCTCGACGAGCTCGGCATCGTTGCCTACCCCAAGACGTCGGGCAGCAAGGGCCTCCACATCTGGATTCGGCTGATGCCCCGCTGGGACGGCTACGCGGTCCGCTACGCGGCGGTCGCCCTGGCCCGAGAGATGCAGAGACGATGCCCGAAGCTCCTCACCTGCGAGTGGTGGAAGGAGCTGCGAGGGAGTCGAGTCTTCTTCGACTTCAACCAGAACGCCCCGCACAAGACCGTGTTTGGGGCCTACCAGGTCCGTCCCCGGGTCGGGGCCCAGGTGTCGACGCCGATCACCTGGGACGAGGTGGCCACGGTCGATCCTGAATCGTTGACCATTGCCACGGTGCCGGCCCTCGTCGAGCAGCGAGGCGACCCCTGGGCGTCGATCGACGATCAACTCCAGTCGTTGGACGCGTTGCTCACGTGGCACGCAAGAGACTGGGCGGCAGGGCTCAGCGACGCCCCGTGGCCCCCCGTCTACCCGAAGCAGCCCAACGAAGGCCCCCGCGTCCCTCCGAGCCGCGCCAAACAAACCGACCAACCCGGCCGGCTCTTGAGATCGCGGGACCAGGTACCGACGGTGCTCCCGCTAGCATGGTTGTTGACGAGACGGTTGGACAGATGAGACCGAAAGGCGTTATCGAGGACGAGCGATTTACCCGGCGGCTCTATACCGTCGCCGGTGCGGCGCGCCTAGTGGGCATGAGTCCCTCCACGCTGCGCACATGGTCTCACGGCTATGGGAGTACACTGCTGAGCAACACGCAGCTGAAGCAGGGACCAGTCATCACCGAGTTCGATAACTGCTTCGGTGATCGACGCTCGATTCCCTTCGTTGGGCTGGTCGAAGCAGTAGTAATCCAGGCGTTTCGCAACACGGGTCTTCCCCTTCAGCGCATCCGCAAGGCGCTTGAGATTCTCGCAAACGAGGGTGAACTCGAGCATGCGCTGGCGTCGCGGCAGTTGTTCAGCGATGGGGCCAGCGTCTTGTACGACTACGCGACTCGCAGTCAAGATAAGCAACTCAGGTTGCTGACCGTGGTACACACCGGTCAGCGGGTGTTCCATGAGGTGATTGGCGATTATTTGGAGCGCATCACTTTCGGTGATACATGGGCCACTGAGCTCATTCTCCCGGTGACCGAACGGCCTCTTCTTCGCGTCATCCCAGAGGTGGCTGGAGGAGATGCGGTTTTTGTTGAGGGGGGCGCAACTCTCTCGGCCGTTTCGTCCCGTGCCAGTGCTGGCGAGCCGTTGGAGTCCATTGCAGACGACTTTGGGACCCCCGTAGACCAAATAGAGGAAGCCCTCGGTGCCATCTGGCCGACGCAGGCAGCAGCCTGACCAGCCGCGACCTGTCTTCTTCTTGGATCGAGGCCTCGGTCGCCGTCTGATTGCCGAAGCGATTCGTGCAAGAGGATTCGAGGCGCTGCCGATGGCCGAAGCGTATCCTGGAGGCGCTGACCAGCGAATTGCTGATCCCGACTGGATGCTTCGGGCAGACCAAGAAGGCTGGGTAGCTTTGACCAAAGACTTCTCCCTTGTTCGCGACCATCGTGATGTGCTGGCTGAATCCACGCTGCGAGTATTCGCCTACAACAATGCCAATCTCACAGGACCCGAGATGGTTCACCGCCTAGAGACCAACTTCCACCGAATCCTGCAACGGGCGGCTAAGCCGGGCCCCTTTGTATACGTAATCGGCCGTGACCGCTTGGAACTCCGCTGGAGTCCAATTTCAGATCCCCGGCTGCGATAACCGGCTCTTCGCGTTTCAGGGTGGAGTCGGTGGGGTGAGGGTCCGGTGAGGGTCCGCGCCTGAACGGGCGGGATCCTCCAGAATCGGTCTGTAACGCAGGCCGAGGAACTGGAGGATCCCTGTGGAAGTTGACCCTACACGTGTGTGTGAGTTGTTGGTTGGGTTGGGCGATGTTGAGGTGGTCGGTGTCGACGACGAGGCTGGTGAGCTGCTGGGGGTGCATGTCCGCGGCCGG
>MKWU01004842.1_pt1 | contig 15353 bp, 15 predicted proteins | sample 809101 | NCBI WGS metagenome assembly MKWU01 (sample SAMN05860141, study PRJNA318959) | sponge metagenome | host: Aplysina aerophoba | place: Slovenia: Piran, Adriatic Sea, Gulf of Piran | collected 2013-05-07 | reverse complement strand
CGAGCTCCTGCCCTGGGCCTTCACCCCCGCTTCCCGCTGATCCCAGGGCGCCGGCAACTGCCCCTCGCCCTCACCTCCTCATCGCCACCCCGTCTTCTTGTCAAGGTGGGGTCCCGCGACCGCTTACCTCCTTTCAGTGATTAGGGGACCGGCATTTGCCGACTCCTTGTTAGTTAGCAGTCGTACTTCTCGATCACTTCCGCCAGCCAATCCATGTCATGCAACTCCTTGGTGAGCTCTGCTTCCATGGCCGGCGTACAACGGATTGTCCGGTGGATACGGCACCAGTTGTAGTAGAGGAAGTAGGGCGAGACCATGTGGACGTGGTTCTCGAACTTCTTGGAGTGGGCGTTGGTGCGCCGCGCGAACCGCTTCATGGACATCCGCATGGTGAGGTTCTGGCGCTCCACGAAGCTGTTGGAGGCAGTCGTCTCGTGTTCGGTGAAGCCCCCGAATGCAGCCCTCACGGCAGTGAAGTAGGGATGGTGCTCGTCGGTGATGATCTGCGGGTAGGGCTCGGTCAGGCGCCCGGCGAGATCCTGCATGAAGGGAGTCGCGAACTCGGTGCTTCGGCCGCCCACCAGGTAGGAAATGATGAGCTTCGATTCGGGATCGATGGCCGTCCAGGTCCAGACATCGCCGGCTTCCGGCGGGGGCGCCTTCGTGTCTTCAAGGTGTGCTTGCTTGGCGTAGATGAAGGACCAGATCTCGTCGCACTGGACGCGCTCAGCCCTTACGTTTCGGACGTGGAGGTCGTGGTAGGCCGACGCGGCCCGGCCGGCGTCCAGCAGAATACGGTTCACTGTGTTCGGCGACACTCCAATCGTCCGAGCGGTCGCCCTCATCGACATACCCTCGAGGAGTAGTTCGAGGATCCGAATCTGCTTCTTCCGAGGAAGCCTGTTCACCGTCCAAGTCTATAGATTTGTTACGTTTTTCTCAAACCAAAGTGACGCTTCGATGGGTAGATCCTTCCTCGATGATCTCGCCGGTGGCGACCCTCGCCACGTGGACGGCGTTGCCGATCACATCCCTCGGGCGTTTCGTTTTCATGGACCCGATCCTCCTAATACCCCCGGTAGCACCTTGGTCTCGAGCTGGCAAGAAATCTTTAACACAAATCTGTGTGAATTGCTTGACACGCACCCCCCGTCGCCATAGCCAGACCCTGCAACAGTCAGCGTAGGTGCCCGTATGTCGGGCCGCCTGCCGAATAGAACAGCTTCAATGTGCCCGGCAAGGGGTCGCTCCCCGAGCCCGAGCGAATAGGCAGGACTCTCACCCGTACCTGCGCGTGACTGTTGCAACGGCCCGGCAATCCCGCCAGGCCGCGGCACGCGCAACTGGACGACAATCCATCCTGGATAACCCGATCTCGGCAGCATGCCGAGCAATGGAGGTGTGCCATGGTGCGTTCCATCTGGGCTCTCAGCGCCTTTCTGTTGTTCGTTCTCACGGCCTCGGCGCTCCACGCCCAAATCCCCTACACGCAGTTGCCCCCGCTGCCGGGCTGGTCGCAACCGCAACCCTATGGGTCGCCATCGCCGATGGCTCCACGGCCGCCGAGCATTTATCAACCGGCGCCGTCCGGTTTCTCGTACGAGCCTGAAAGGAGGCGCAGACCTAGACAGCGGTCGTCCAGGGGCGGCGGTATCATGGGCGACATCCAGGGGAGCATCGGCCAGACCTACCGGCAGGAGACGACCTACGACCGGATGATGCGGGAGTTCCGGCAGGAGCAGGACCGGATCACGGCGGGGAAGCTCCAGGAGTTTCAGACCGAGGACATCGAGCGCGCCACCCGGTGCGCCCGATTCGGTTCGCGGGAGGTCTACGCTGACTGCCACAACTGGTAGCGAAAGGAGAGGCCGATGCGGATGCTCATGCTCGCGGTCCTCGCGATCGCTGTCCTTGTCCCCGTGTGCTCAGTAGCCCAGGTCCAATCTCAGCCCCGTTCCGAGGCCACGGCGAATCCCGCGGGGCAACCGGAGAAGCCCCCTCTGGATTTCGCCGCGGCCACGGAGACCCCAGGCTTCGAGGAATACGTGAGGAAGGTGATCAAACTGACAATGCAGGAAGCAGACCCGGAAGCCTTTGTGATACTGATGGCCAAGAGGAAGGCGTTCTTTGCTCGTAGGGCCGAGGAACAATGGGACAATGAAGCGCGAGTTGTCGGCACTTGCTAGAGACAGCAATCGAAATGAAGGAGGCTCAGGAAAAGCAGGCCACACGATGAGGCGCAAGCCCAACAGGGGAATCCAGAGGGTCGAGCCTACGACGCCGGAGTTCTACAGGAACAATCGGATCGTGACGGCCGAGCGCGTCGAGGAGATCGACAGGAGGCTGGCCGAGATCCTGAGCCGGCTCGGGGATGACGACCATATCACCCCCGGTCACCCCGCGAAGAGCTCTTCCGGGAACAAACGGCAGCTGCTACGCTGGGCTGGAAGCACGGCCAGCAGACCGCCATCCGCTGGCCCGATTATCTCACCCAATCAGAAAGGAGACGCGTGATGGATTTTACTGAGATCGCAACGCTAGGGTCGTTGACGACCGCGCTAAACAACCATACTCGAGCACTTGAGGATTTCAGGGGCAACAACTCAGCCCTCACGCCCAAACGGTTGGCGTCTCTTGAATCCAATCTCGATAAGATCGCCAATCGACTTCAAACCACAAACGTCATACTGCTCACCACCGCCTTCAATGCTCATCCCGGCGAGCCTGGCGATCGCCTGCTGGAGACCCTGCGAACTTTCTGCAGTGAGTTCGACGCCGAGATTGTTGCCGTGATCGACGGGCTCCGCATAAAGTGATTCAGAAGACATCCGACAGTCCCTCCAACTGACGAGACTCAAACTTCGGGAACGAAGTCTCCTTCGCCTCATTCTCTGCTGCCATGGAATCGTTCATGTCTTTGACCTCCTTCAATCCCCAGACCACTTTTCCCTGGACCCGTCAACTCCAAACTGAGGCAGTACCAACTTGACACCGTACGATCCAATCAAGGCCCATATTCCCGATTCCGCTGGGAAAGCACCTTGGCGAAGCTCTCGACCCACCACATGAGGCGTCGGTTAACCGGCCCCGACCGCCTGTGCGATATTTTCGATTTGGCCCCGTGGGCGCCGGACGGTGCTGACAACATGCCCGGCGCAAACAGGCCGCTCCGTTGGGTCGAAGTGTGGGCATGGCGAAACGTGTGGACAGGTAGTCCGAGGAAGCGACGGCTACCACGGACACGGCGGGTGGTCGGATGTTCGGTCCAACCACAAGAGCTGCGGATACTACGGCTATACCGAGGAGTGTCCGACTTCCGAGCTGCTTCGTTTCGATGCGCTCCATTCAACCCCTCTTTTAGGTGGGGTGGCATATTTCCACCGATGGATGCCCTTCTCGGCGGGTGCCATCTTCCCCGGGCGCTTTGAATTTGGGAAGATGTGTATCATCATCTCGATGTGGAGTATTACGCGCACGCTTACGCCACCGCAGACCGGACGGATTGGCACAGCCTTTCGAGGCACCTCCAAGACACTGGTGCCCGCTCAGCCGCGTTCCTGGAACATGTCGGTTGCGCCGAACTCGGCAGGATGGCGGGACTGTTACACGACGTAGGCAAGTATTCTCGGGAGTTTCAGGCCCGGCTGTCAGGGGAGGTTGGACGTGTCGATCACTCCACGGCCGGGGCCAAGGTCGCGCTCGACCGGTACGGGCCGAAACTAGGCAAGTTGCTCGCATTCTGTATCGCCGGCCACCACGCCGGTCTGGCCAACGGTGTCCACGGCGGAGAGACAAGTGCCTTGTCTGATCGACTGGCGGCTAAGATTCCGAAGATCGATCCGGTATGGCAAAGCCAGATAGACTTACCGGAACCGACCCTGCCCGACCTGAAGCTACGCGACGCTGAGGCCGCCGGTTTCAGCGGGGCGTTTCTCACCCGTATGTTGTTCTCGGCACTTGTGGACGCGGACTACCTCGATACCGAAGCCTGGTTCACCGATCAGGAGGGAACTCGTCCGGCGCGAGGAATGCACCCGACACTTGCGGAACTGTCGAGGCGGCTTGACGCGCATCTGAGTACAATCGAGGCAAGCGCAGAAAACACCGAGGTCAACGGACTGCGTCGAGAGATTCTGCGCCACGCACGGGCGAAGGCGGCGGAGGCCCCAGGATTGTTCAGTTTGACGGTGCCCACCGGCGGCGGCAAAACCCTGACCTCTCTTGCCTTCGCTTTGGACCATGCTCTGCACCATCAGAAGGCTCGCGTCATCTACGTGATTCCGTACATGAGCATCATCGAACAAACGGCCCAGGTGTTCCGGGAGGCGCTAAGAACCAACGAAGCCGATCCGGCGGAGTTCGTGGTCGAGCACCACAGCACATTCGACGAGGACCGGATAGGCAGCCGGGAGGCCAAGGAAAAGCTGCGCCTGGCGATGGAGAACTGGGATGCTCCGATCGTCGTCACCACTGCCGTCCAGTTTTTCGAGAGCCTGTTCGCCCGGCGTCCGTCGCGTTGCCGGAAGTTGCACAACATCGCTAACAGCGTGGTCGTCCTCGACGAGGCACAAACGCTTCCGGTCGCGGTTCTACGTCCGTGCGTTGCCGCAATTGACGAATTGGCGCGTAACTGGCGCGCCAGCGTCGTTCTCTGCACGGCGACCCAGCCGGCCCTCGGCGAGGACAAGGGCTTTCACCGTGGCCTGCAGGAACTGCGAGAACTCGCTCCTGATCCGCCGAACCTTTACCGGCGGCTCAAGCGTGCGCGAATCCACCCGACGGGTGAGTTGGACGATGGAGCGCTGGCCCAGCGATTACGCGAATCGCGGCAAGTGCTCTGTATCGTCAACACGCGGCGCCACGCGCGGGAGCTTTACGAGCTGATATCTGCCGCCGAGGGAGCTTGTCACCTGACCACGTTGATGTGCGCGCGCCATCGTCGCGATCGGCTGGACATGGTACGAGAGCGTCTGCGCGACGGCGCGCCGGTCCGTCTTGTGGCCACATCCCTGGTGGAAGCTGGGGTGGATGTGGACTTTCCGGTTGTTTGGCGCGCGCACGCCGGGCTGGAGTCGATCATTCAAGCGGCGGGACGCTGCAATCGGCATGGCCGGGCGCCGCAGGGCGACGTGTTTGTGTTTGAGTCGACTGAGGGAGTAGGACGTAACCCGCCGCCTGAGATCGAGCAATTCGCAGCGGTAGCCCGTGGCATCATGAGACAGCACGAGGATGCTGCATCCCTGGAGGCGATCGAGAGCTACTTCAAGCAACTTTACTGGGTCCGAGGAGACGGACTGGACGCAAAGGGTATCCTGCGGCGCTTGAGCGAACGACGAAGCGATTTGAACTTTCCCTTCGAGACCATCGCCAGGGAGTTTCAGCTGATCGAGACGCCAATGGTCCCGGTAATCGTTCCCTACGACGGCGTAAACGGCGAAGATGGAACGGCGGAGCGTTTGTTGAACGAACTGCAATGGGTCGAGCGGCCCGGTCGGATCGCCCGCAGACTTCAGCCCTATGCCGTCCAAATTCCTCCGCTTGCGAGGAGTGCCCTTCTTTCTGCCGGATCGGTGACAGTCGTCCGAGAGGAGCAGTTCGGCCAGCAGTTCATAGTGTTGACCAACAGGGATTTGTACCGGACCGACATGGGGCTGACGTGGGACGATCCGAGCTTCCACAAGGCAGAAAGTTTGGTCTTTTGAGGCCGAGAAACCTTACGGTCAAGAGGTCCTCGGGAGCACGGTCATGAGTTACGGAGTGAAGCTGCACGTCTGGGGTGAGTACGCCTGTTTTACGCGGCCGGAAATGAAGGTCGAACGGGTTTCCTACGACGCCATGACGCCCTCGGCGGCGCGTGGCGTGCTGGAAGCAATCCACTGGAAACCGGCCATCCGATGGGTGGTCGACCGCATCCATGTGTTAAAGCCGATACGATTCGAGAACCTACGCCGCAACGAGCTGGGTCACAAGACACCGGCTGGCAACGTGAGCAAAGCGATGAAGAGCAACTCAACCGACGGTCTGCATACACTGATCGAGGAGGACCGTCAGCAGCGCGCCGCCCTCCTGCTGCGCGATGTCGCCTACGTCATCGAGGCACACTTTGTCCTGCTGGATCCCGATCAGGCAGACCCCGCCATCGAGGCCAAGCACTTGTCGATCTTCAATCGGCGCGCCGCCAAGGGTCAATGTTTCCACAGGCCTTACCTGGGCACCCGCGAGTTCGCCGCCAATTTCGCCTTGGTGGAGGACGCCCTGCCGGAGTCGGATCTCCCTCCTGACCAGCGGAACCGCGACCTGGGCTGGATGTTGCATGACATCGACTACGGGAACGATATGTCTCCTCGCTTTTTCCGTGCGGAAATCCGAGACGGCGTGATTACCGTGCCAGCCCTGGATGGAGGAGAGGTAAGAGCGTGAGCATCCTTCAGGCGCTGGTCGGATACTACGAGCGGCTGGACTCTGAATCCGCGAAAGACCTTCCGCGGTACGGGTTTTCCCGTGAGCGCATCTCCTACGCCCTCGTGTTGTCAACGGACGGCGACGTCGTGGATGTCATCCCTTGGCTGGACACGTCCGGCAAGTTGCCGAGGCCGTCGCTGCTGCCGGTACCCCAACCGACCGTGCGAACATCGGGTGTCGCCGCCAATTTTCTGTGGGACAATACGGGCTACGTCCTGGGCGCGAAACGCGACAAACACGACCAACGGTCGACCCAACCGGTCTCCGCCTGGAGGGAACATGATGCATTCAAGGAGTTGCACCTGCGTCTGCTCAATGAAGCTGATGACGAAGGCCTGACGGCCGTCCGTAGCTTTCTCCTCGGATGGGAGCCCTCGCGTTACGAGGCTCTCCGGTACTCAGGCAATATGCTTGGCGCCAACGTGGTGTTTCAACTCGATGGCGAGTCGCGTTTCGTCCATGACCGGGAAGCCCCCCAGAGAGTTTGGTGGAACCATCTGGCTGAACAGCAGGGCGGCGAAGGATTTTGTCTGGTTACCGGACAGCGAGCGCCGATAAAGCGGCTGCACGCGAAGGTGAAGGGGGTCAGAGGGACGCAATCCGTCGGTGCTTCGATTGTTTCCTTCAATCTGAACGCCTTTGAATCCTTCGGCAAGGACCAAGGCGCCAACGCTCCCGTATCGGAACGTGCGGCGTTTGCGTATACGGCGGCTCTGAACACGCTGCTCGCCCCAGGCAGCGCCCGGCGTATCCAGATTGCGGATGCAACAACCGTGTTCTGGGCCGAGGCAGCGGCTGGAAAAGAGCCGGCACGCGCCGCTGAAGACCTGTTTTCGTTGCTGATTGCGGATCCACCCACGGACGCTTCGGAGGAGGTCGCGGTCGCCGACAAGCTGCGGGCAATTGAGGGTGGCCGCCCGCTGGACGAGGTCGCCCCCGAAGTGCGAGAGGACACTCGGTTCTATATACTGGGTTTGGCGCCAAACGCGGCTCGGCTGTCCATCCGGTTCTGGTACGAAGACACCATCGGCGCCATCGGAGAACGCATCCGCCAACACTGGACCGATTTGCGTCTCCACCCGACGCCGTGGCGGACCCCGCCCGCGTTTTGGCGGCTGCTCCGTGAGACAGCCGTTCAAGGCAAGTCCGAGAACATCCCTCCGACCTTGGCCGGGGCGTTGATGCGCGCCATCCTCGGCGGTGGCCGCTATCCTCAAACCCTGTTCGCCGCCGTAATCGCGAGGATGCGTGCCGACGGACAGATCAATCCATTACGTGTGGCGATCTGCAAGGCGTGCCTTGCACGCGATTACCGTCTTGAATTCGCAAAGGAGGACGTTCCCGTGAGTTTGGACCCTAACGAAATCAATCCAGCTTATCGCCTCGGAAGGCTGTTCGCGGTCTACGAGAGCGTTCAACGTACAGCCTTGGTCAATGTCAACGCGACCATCAAGGACCGCTACTTCGGGGCCGCGTCGGCTACGCCAGCCTCTGTTTTTCCGCTGCTTGTGCGCAATGCTGCACATCACCTTGCAGCCCTGCGTAAGGACAGAGGCGGGCTCGCCCATTGGTTCGAACGCGAGATTGACACGATTCTCGCCGGTGTCGACACGGTATTCCCAACCAGTCTTCGTCTTGAAGACCAAGGCCGATTCGCCCTCGGTTACCACCACCAGAGGGCGGCCCGGCGTGACGCAGTGGACGATGAGAGCGATCCTGCCGCGGCAGAGATCCAGGAGGACTGAACGATGACCGTGCTCAACAACCGCTACGACTTCGTCTACTTCTTCGATGTCGCAAATGGGAACCCGAACGGCGACCCGGACGCCGGCAACCTCCCGCGGCTCGATCCGGAGACCAATCAGGGCCTCGTCTCGGACGTGTGCCTGAAGCGCAAGGTCCGCAATTTCGTCGCGCTGGCCCAGGGTGACGCGCCCGGATACGAGATTTACGTCACCGAACGCGCGATACTGGAGCTTCAGCAAAAACGCGCCTGGGATGCCCTGGCCCCGAACGCGACAGCCAAGGAACGCGAGAAGCTCCCGAAAGACGAGAAAATTGCTCGTGACATCACACAATGGATGTGCGCCAATTTCTTCGACGTCCGGACATTCGGCGCGGTGATGTCGACCAAGGGCGCCAACTGCGGTCAGGTCCGGGGACCTGTGCAGTTTGCGTTTGCGCGCTCGATCGAACCGATATTGCCGCTCGAGATCTCGATTACACGGATGGCCGCGACCACCGAAGCGGATGCGGAAACCAAGGGCGACATCCGAACCATGGGGCGCAAGCACATCGTGCCCTACGGTCTCTACCGAGCGCACGGGTACGTTTCTGCCCCACTCGCGGGCGATGGATCCAAGGGTACCGGGTTCTCCGAGGAGGACCTCGAACTGCTCTGGGCCGCGCTCGAGCAAATGTTCGATCACGACCGTTCCGCGGCGCGTGGCGAGATGAACGCCCGGCGCTTGGTTCTGTTCAAGCATGCCAGCGCGATCGGCAACGCGCCCGCGCACCGGCTGTTCGAACGTGTCACGGTCAAGCGGAGTTTCCAGGGCCAGGAACATGAACTCGGGGACGGCCGGGCACACGGCCTTCCGCCGGCCCGGGCGTACACCGACTACGTGGTTCGGGTGGACAAGGATGACCTGCCCAACGGAATCGAGATCCTCGAAAGGATTTGATTCGGCGATGACGGTCGTCGATCCCGAAGCCTTCGCCGAAGACGAGCTCGTGCCGATCTCGGCGGTCCAGCACATGCTCTACTGCCCGCGGCAGTGCGCGTTGATCCACATCGAACGCCAATGGGCTGAGAATCGCTACACTGCCGAGGGACGCGTTCTTCACCAGCGTGCCGACGCCGGCGGCAAAGAGCGCCGCCGGGACACGAGGTTCGAACGCGGCGTGCGCCTGCGGTCACTGCGGCTGGGCGTTTCCGGGGTCGCGGACGTGGTCGAGATCCATACCGGCGGCCGTCCCTTCCCGGTCGAGTACAAGCGTGGCCGCCCGAAGGCGCATCGGGCGGACGAGGTGCAACTGTGCGCCCAGGCGATGTGCCTGGAGGAAATGCTCGGAACGCCCGTGCCGGAAGGCGCGTTGTTCTACGGGCGCAACCGTCGCCGCAAGGTTGTGGTTTTCGATGACGAACTCCGCGCGCTTACGGAGCGCACGGTCGCAGACACGCGGCGGTTGTTGGCCGAGGGGGAGACGCCGCTGCCGGAATACGCGCCGGGCAAGTGCAATACGTGCTCCTTGAACGAGATATGCCAGCCCCAGAAGCGGCACGGACCGGGCGCCGTTGATGCCTGGCTGACCGAAGCCGTCAAGGGCTGATGGTTATATGCGTCGCCATCTGAATACACTGTATGTAACGACAGAGGACGCTTGGCTTTCCAAGCACGGCGAGAACGCTGTCGTCAAGGTAGAAGGAAAGGAGTGCGGCCGTGTGCCGATGCACCTGCTTGGCGGCATCGTGTGTTTCGGCGCGGTGGGTGCGACGCCTGCACTGATCGGGCACTGCGCAGACCTGGGGATCTGTTTCTCCTTCATGAGCCGAAACGGCCGGTTCCTCGCTCGTGTAGAGGGTCCCGTTTCCGGCAATGTGTTGTTGCGACGAAGCCAGTACCGGGCCGCGGACGACGAGGCGATGACGACGGCGATGGTGCGCAACCTCGTGACCGGAAAGATACTCAACCAGCGCACCGTGGTTCGGCGCGCGTTACGCGACCACGGCGAGAGTTCGGCGGCGGAAACCCGCGACCGATTGAAGGCCAGCGAGCGCCGCCTGACCGATGCCGTGCAACGCGTTGCCCGGGCACAGGGCTCCGACAACCTGCGGGGAATCGAGGGAGAGGCCGCACGGGTGTACTTTCAGGCGTTCGGTGATTTGGTGCGCAGCGAGGAACCGACCTTCAAATTTGACCGGCGCTCGCGCCGGCCGCCACTTGACCCAATGAACGCCCTGTTGTCGTTGCTCTACACGCTTCTCGTCCATGATTGCCGTTCGGCCCTGGAAACGACCGGACTGGACCCAGCCGTGGGCTTCCTGCATCGGGACCGCCCCGGCCGCCCGAGCCTTGCGCTTGATCTCATGGAGGAGTTGCGTCCCGTACTCGCTGATCGGCTGGCGTTATCTCTGGTCAATCGTCGGCAGCTGTCCGGGCACGACTTCGACACCGAGTTGAGCGGTGCGGTGTCCTTGAATGAAGATGCGCGAAAGACGGTGTTGATCTCGTACCAGGAGCGGAAAAAGGACGAGATCATGCATCCTTTCCTCAAGGAAAAGACAACGTTCGGCTTGGTGCCGTTCGTCCAAGCTACGTTGTTGGCCCGATGGCTGCGCGGAGAACTCGACGGCTATCCGCCTTTTCTCTGGCGGTAGGGAGGGATCTGTGTTGATGCTCGTGACCTACGATGTCACCACCCGGGATCCTGCCGGGCGGCGGCGGCTCCGTCGTGTTGCCCGCCTGTGTCAGGACTTCGGGCAACGGGTTCAGTATTCGGTGTTCGAGTGCGAGGTTGATCCGGCGCAATGGACCGCTCTGCGTTCCCGGCTCATGGACGAAATCGACCAAGGCGCGGACAGCCTCCGTTTCTATAGACTCGGCGCCAATTGGCACTCGCGAGTCGAGCATGTCGGCAACAAGAAGCCTTATGATCCCGATGGACCGATGGTGTTATGACGCGCGCGAACCGGGAGTGCTCACGTTTTCGTCAGGGGGTTCGCGTTATCCGCAAGTTTCCGGATCTCCGCGGGAATCGTTCGGGAGTATCGTGCTAGGCAAACTGGGTTGCTGGGGTTCGTTGCCAAGTTCGCGCAGACAGTCCGTTTTCCGATTGCCTTTCAAGTAGTTACAGTATCGCGGTCGCCCCCCGCGCGGGGGCGTGGATTGAAACGCCGTGAGCGGGACCGGGTCAACTTCCCGTCGCGTCGCCCCCCGCGCGGGGGCGTGGATTGAAACCGGACGTCCACGGACCAGATTTACCAGAAGACCGGTCGCCCCCCGCGCGGGGGCGTGGATTGAAACCCTATGTACTTAACCAGGTAGCGCCCGGCCAAGTGTCGCCCCCCGCGCGGGGGCGTGGATTGAAACCCTCTAAACCTTGATGTCGAGCAGGACGCGCTTCGGTCGCCCCCCGCGCGGGGGCGTGGATTGAAACATCGCGGATTGCGCCGAGTGGGCCGAGACCGTGGTCGCCCCCCGCGCGGGGGCGTGGATTGAAACATCGGCCAGCAGGACCTGGAGCGCGCGGACGCCCTGTCGCCCCCCGCGCGGGGGCGTGGATTGAAACTCATGCACTCCGGCCGCCACGCCCCGGCGTTCGGTCGCCCCCCGCGCGGGGGCGTGGATTGAAACGTCTCCCACACGGCGGAGGAAGACGTGTCCGGGAGTCGCCCCCCGCGCGGGGGCGTGGATTGAAACGGGTCTACGTACCGCTGATAGGTAAGCCCGGGCTGTCGCCCCCCGCGCGGGGGCGTGGATTGAAACCCGTGCCAGTGGAGGCGGCCGCGACGCAACACGAAGTCGCCCCCCGCGCGGGGGCGTGGATTGAAACCAGAACCTCCTGACCCAGGCGATGAACGCCGGCGGTCGCCCCCCGCGCGGGGGCGTGGATTGAAACAGCATCAAGCCGTCCACCGGCATCTTCGCCTTGGTCGCCCCCCGCGCGGGGGCGTGGATTGAAACGCCTACCTCCTGGCTCAATACATCCTGTGCGCGGGTCGCCCCCCGCGCGGGGGCGTGGATTGAAACGTCGGCCGCGTCCGCGGCGTACTGGTCAATCGTGGTCGCCCCCCGCGCGGGGGCGTGGATTGAAACCAGAGGGACATGTTGTCCATCACCGGAACAAAAAGTCGCCCCCCGCGCGGGGGCGTGGATTGAAACGTGTCATCGTCGATCTCCGCGACGGCACCCAGCGGTCGCCCCCCGCGCGGGGGCGTGGATTGAAACACCATGAACGCGCACACCGGGCACATGGTCGGGGGGTCGCCCCCCGCGCGGGGGCGTGGATTGAAACGGACACATCTGCGCGTCGGGCGGCATGATCATGCTGGTCGCCCCCCGCGCGGGGGCGTGGATTGAAACAGCACATCGCCGAGAAGCTGGCCCCGGGCGACGACGTCGCCCCCCGCGCGGGGGCGTGGATTGAAACACCTGAATGTCGCGGCGTTCGAGGACCTTGGCGGGTCGCCCCCCGCGCGGGGGCGTGGATTGAAACAACAACCTGGCAACGCAGTTTGCCGGCTACTTCGGTCGCCCCCCGCGCGGGGGCGTGGATTGAAACATTCCGAAGCCATGCCGCCGATCGTCCTCGCCATGTCGCCCCCCGCGCGGGGGCGTGGATTGAAACACTTCCCGTTCGATCGTCTTGTACGTCCAGTTCTTGTCGCCCCCCGCGCGGGGGCGTGGATTGAAACAACTCAGTACTCTTACGGGCATCGTCGTATGGGCGTCGCCCCCCGCGCGGGGGCGTGGATTGAAACCGGCTCGATGCGGCGCAGGAACGCCGATTCCGGAGTCGCCCCCCGCGCGGGGGCGTGGATTGAAACAGCGACTGTCCGAAATTGACGTTGGCCACGGACTGTCGCCCCCCGCGCGGGGGCGTGGATTGAAACAAATCGGCCTGGTGATCGCCGGCGCGTACATAGGTCGCCCCCCGCGCGGGGGCGTGGATTGAAACTTCTGGAGCCGAGTCCAGGCCGCGGGGAGTGCGGTCGCCCCCCGCGCGGGGGCGTGGATTGAAACACGTTCGTGCCGTTGAACCGCGACAGGTCGATCGGTCGCCCCCCGCGCGGGGGCGTGGATTGAAACAGCATCAGCATCCGCACAGATTCCCGCATCAGCAGGTCGCCCCCCGCGCGGGGGCGTGGATTGAAACTATCTGGCGCGGCGTCGCTCACCCCCAGGCCCGTGTCGCCCCCCGCGCGGGGGCGTGGATTGAAACCGACAGCACCAGTGCAGGTGCTTGTTGCTTAGCGTGTCGCCCCCCGCGCGGGGGCGTGGATTGAAACAGGTGACAATGGTCCTACAAAACCGGAGGGCCGGTCGCCCCCCGCGCGGGGGCGTGGATTGAAACTTGAACTGCAGTCTGGTTCTACAGGGCTCGGTTAGTCGCCCCCCGCGCGGGGGCGTGGATTGAAACACCCCCTACGCCTGGATCATTGTCCGCAAGGGCGGGTCGCCCCCCGCGCGGGGGCGTGGATTGAAACAAGGGCGTCGCTCCTTGGCTGCGCATCATCGATGTCGCCCCCCGCGCGGGGGCGTGGATTGAAACCAGGTGACACCGCCACTTGGGCCATAGTCAATCTGTCGCCCCCCGCGCGGGGGCGTGGATTGAAACAGCAGCTCATCAATTTCAGCGATTCGGGCGGCCAGTCGCCCCCCGCGCGGGGGCGTGGATTGAAACCACCATCTCGCCGGCCTTCTGGATGTCGCCATAAGTGTCGCCCCCCGCGCGGGGGCGTGGATTGAAACAGCATCAGTCGGATCAAGAAACGCCGGACAGTGCGTCGCCCCCCGCGCGGGGGCGTGGATTGAAACCGGGTAACGGCAATGTACCGTAAGGACCGATCCGTGGTCGCCCCCCGCGCGGGGGCGTGGATTGAAACGGAATGTTCCTGTGGACGTACCAGCCGGGCCGCGTGTCGCCCCCCGCGCGGGGGCGTGGATTGAAACCCATTCTCCAGGACGCGGGCCTCGACGTGGATCCGGTCGCCCCCCGCGCGGGGGCGTGGATTGAAACATGTTGACGAAGCTAAAGGGGACGGTGGAGCGTGTCGCCCCCCGCGCGGGGGCGTGGATTGAAACCGGGGCATCCCTTACCGTGGCCCCGAGAACATGACGTCGCCCCCCGCGCGGGGGCGTGGATTGAAACGAAGAGCAAACGTGGTGGGACGGCCACAACCACATCGTCGCCCCCCGCGCGGGGGCGTGGATTGAAACACCGCCGAGGTGACCAAGGGCGGCGGGCGGTACTGGTCGCCCCCCGCGCGGGGGCGTGGATTGAAACATGTTCATGCTGGCCTAGGAGGACACCATGCCCAGTCGCCCCCCGCGCGGGGGCGTGGATTGAAACACCTTCATACCCGCAACCGAAGCAACGCGCCGAGTCGCCCCCCGCGCGGGGGCGTGGATTGAAACATGGGTGCTTGTAATGGTGCTGTTCGTGTCAGGTGGTCGCCCCCCGCGCGGGGGCGTGGATTGAAACCTGTACGGCCGTGTGAGCGTCCAGCAGCTCGCGAGTCGCCCCCCGCGCGGGGGCGTGGATTGAAACTCATACCTCTCCTTCTCACCGCCCCGTCCGTCAGTCGCCCCCCGCGCGGGGGCGTGGATTGAAACCTTGCGGACCTCAACACCATCAACAACGCCAGCGGTCGCCCCCCGCGCGGGAAGCGAATGGGACGGATTGTACATCCGTAGCGCTTCGAGCACGGTCGGCCGGGTGACGTCTAGCGCCTCCGGCTTCTCGGGCGTCCCCGATGCAACCCGATCACCGCGTCCGCTACATCGGTGCCGCCGTCCCCTTTTCTCTCTCCATCCGGTTCATGACGCATTCCGCTCATCCAGCGCCGAACAGTGCCGCAACGTCCTTTTCGGTAAGCGCCAAGGGGCCCTGGCCGGTTCCATCGAAGAGCGCATCCGCAAGCGCCTGCTTATGGGCCTGCATGGTCTGGATGGCAGCCTCGACCGTGTTCTCGGCGATGAGGCGATGGACGAACACGGGCTTGTCCTGCCCTATTCGGTGCGCACGGTCCATGGCCTGGCGTTCCACCGCCGGGTTCCACCACGGGTCGTATACGATCACGGTGTCGGCGGCGGTCAGGTTGAGGCCGGCGCCGCCCGCCTTGAGGCTCACGAGGAACAGCGGCAGGTCTCCGGACTGGAAGCGGG
>MKWU01004841.1_pt1 | contig 15355 bp, 11 predicted proteins | sample 809101 | NCBI WGS metagenome assembly MKWU01 (sample SAMN05860141, study PRJNA318959) | sponge metagenome | host: Aplysina aerophoba | place: Slovenia: Piran, Adriatic Sea, Gulf of Piran | collected 2013-05-07 | reverse complement strand
GGGGACAACACGACGTTTACGGGGGAATTGATCGCGCCGATTGCGATGGAGCAGGGATTACGGTTTGCGGTGCGAGAAGGCGGGCGCACGGTGGGCGCCGGCGTCGTCACCGAAATCCTCGCCTAGGACACTCTTGACAGGAACGGTGGTAGTCTGCCCGTCCGAAAGTGTCGAGGAGTCACGGCGCGCCGGGCAGAGAGGACGAGGATGGTCAAAACGGTCGTCCAGCGCGGCCGCAGCAAGCGAGGGGGCGAGGCGTACGTTTCGGTACGTTGAGCCGCCGAGCGCCGCGAGAACAAAGCTGGCGGGCGTTTTCAGCATCCTCGCAAGGGAGGAGACGTTATGCGGGTCATTATTTCGTTAGCCTGTGGGGACTGTAAACGGCGGAATTATTCGACGATGAAGAATAAAAAAAATGATCCTGATCGCTTGGAAGTGAAAAAGTATTGCCGGTTCTGCAGAAAACATGTCCCTCATAAGGAAGTGAAATGACGGGTTTGCCGGGAGTCATGAAGGGGCATGGTGTCAATGGCTAGCATGTCGGTCTCCAAAACCGAAGGTCCGGGTTCGAGTCCTGGTGCCCCTGCCACGATACGGGTCGAGTAAGGAAGATGGGAAGAGCGTGACATGAAGAAACTCTGGGCGAAAATTGCGGAATTTCTCATCGAGGTGAAAGGGGAGTTGAAGAAGGTTTCGTATCCGACGCGTGATGAAACGATTGGTTCTACGTCGGTGGTGGTGGTGTTTTGCTTCATTATGTCTTTGTACCTCTCGATGACTGATTCCATTTTAGTATGGCTGGTCAGTCGAATCCTTTGAACGTTTGGGGTCAAGCGCTATGGCCAAAAATTGGTACGTGATTCACACCTATGCCGGATATGAGGGGCGCGTGCGCACCTCCTTGGTGGAGCGGGCGACCCAGATGGGTCTTGAGGAAGAGTTCGGGCAGGTTCTGGTGCCTACCGAGGACGTGATTGAAATCAAAGATGGAAAACGCCGCGCGTCAAAGCGAAAATTTTTTCCCGGCTACGTGCTGGTCGAATTGGAGGATCCTCTCAGGGACGAAACGGTCGTGATGATCAAAGAGACTCCCAAGGTCACGGGGTTTGTCGGTGGAGAGGGGGTCAAGCCCATGCCGTTGCCGAAGGAGGAAGCGGATTCTCTTCTGAAGCAAATCGAATCCGGCGTGTCTCTTCCGCGGGAGCGGGTGTTTTTTTCCAAAGGGGATAACGTCCGGATCGTTGACGGGCCGTTCATGGGCTTTAACGGTTTGATCGACGAAGTGGACGACGAGCATAGTCGGGCCAAGGTGTTGGTGAGCATCCTGGGTCGTGCGACGCCGGTCGAATTGGTCTTTGCACAGATTGAGCGAGGGTAGGGTGTCGTTGACATGGGTGCGCGCGGGCGGCGTCGTGAGTTGTAGTGAACTAACCTAGGAAAAAGGACAGAGAGATGGCAAAAGAGGTCATAACGCTGATTAAATTGCAGATTCCCGCGGGGAAGGCCAATCCCGCTCCGCCCGTGGGTCCCTCATTGGGTCAACATGGTCTGAACATCATGGATTTTTGCAAGCAATTTAATGCGAAGACGCAAAAGCAGGAAGGGAGCATCATCCCCGTTGTCATTACCGTGTATCGAGACCGGAGCTTTACCTTTATCACGAAAACCCCTCCGGCTACGGATCTTTTGAAGAAAGCGGTGGGGATTATTAAGGGTTCCGGGGTACCGCAGAAGGATAAGGTTGGCGCGATCTCCCGCGCCCAAATACAGGAAATCTCCAAGCAAAAAATGGAAGATTTGAATGCGGTGAACATCGAAGGGGCGATGAGGATCATCGAAGGTACCGCCAGGAGCATGGGGATCACGGTGACCGACTGATGTATTGTACCATCGGGCGCATGGCGGTGTTGTGTCCTCGCTCAACCTTCGCCTATCTCTATGATAAGCCTCGGGTTTCGCTACGGGACGCCTTGCCCTGCAACCCGCTATCACAATAAATCAGGGTTTCCTGACGAGTTGGTTGGTTTTCGTTTTCAGAGGGGAGTGTGAATCGTGGGAAAACAATTACGGAACTCCGCAGCAAAAGTTGAATCCAAGCTGTACGGGCTTGAGGAAGCCAGTGATTTGGTCAGGCAGGCGGCCTATGCCAAATTTGATGAGACCGTGGAATTGTCCATCCGGTTGGGTGTTGATCCAAAACGTGCAGACCAAATGGTTCGTGGTACGACGGTGTTACCTCATGGCACCGGGAAAAAGGTCAGGATTCTGGTGTTCGCCAAAGGGGAAAAAGAGCAAGAGGCGCGACAGGCCGGTGCCGATTTCGTGGGGGCCGATGATTTGTTGGAAAAAATCAAAGGGGGCTGGTTGGATTTTGATCAGGCCATCTCCACGCCGGATCTGATGTCTTCGGTTGGAAAATTGGGAAAAGTGTTGGGCCCGCGCGGCCTGATGCCCAACCCCAAGACCGGAACCGTGACGTTCGAGGTCGGGAAGGCGATCGAGGAGATCCGGAAGGGCCGGGTCGAGTACAAAGTGGATAAGGCCGGGAACGTCCACGTGCCGATAGGCAAGGTTTCGTTCGCCGTCTCGCAAATCACCGAGAACGCGCAGGCGGTGTTGACGTCGGTGGTGAAAGCCAAACCCTCCTCAAGTAAGGGAAAGTATCTTAAGGGTGCGACCATGTCGAGCACCATGGGGCCGGGTATTCCCCTGGAATGTGCGACCTTGGGCCGACACGTTGATTAGTCGTGGTGTGAAAAGGAGCCGGGCATGAAAAAGGAACAGAAGACGGGGGTGGTTTCCAATTTGCACGAGAAGTTCGCCAGGGCCAGGTTGGCCGTGGTGACGGAATGCGCAGGAATGCCGGTTAATCAGGTGACCCAGTTACGACACAAACTCCGCGACGCTCAGGCGGAATTGAAAGTGGTGAAGAATTCCCTGGCCACGAGAGCCGTGGAGGGAACGTCGTTGTTCCCCGTCGTGTCCTTGTTCAAGGGGCAAGTCGCGGTGGTCATCGGTTACGACGATCCGGTGTTGCCTGCCAAGATTCTTCGGGATTTCATCAAACACGAAAAATGTGACGAGAAGATTCTTTGGCGAGGCGGCGTGATCGAAGGAAAAGCGCTTGAGCCCGCACAACTGATTGCGACTGCTGAATTGCCTTCCAAAGAGGTGCTGCTGTCGATGCTCTTGTCTGCCATGCAGGGGCCTCTTCGAGGAATGGTGGGTGTGCTTCAAGGGATTTTACGTGGATTTGCGGCCGTGCTGGTTGCGATTCAAGACAAAAAGAAAGGAGAAGGAGAAATGGCTGCAACGGAGGCAAAGCTTTCACAGGAAGACATTCTGGGGGCCGTTGAAAGCATGACGGTTTTGGAGTTGTCCGAATTGGTCAAGGGATTTGAAGAGAAATTCGGCGTGACGGCGGCGGCGCCGGTGGCAGTGGCGGCGCCGGCTGCCGGGGACGCGGGGGCTCAGGCTGCCGAAGAGAAAGACGCTTTTGACGTGGTGTTGGCCGGCGTGCCGGCCGACAAGAAAATTCAAGTCATTAAAGTGGTTCGCGAGATCACCGGGCTCGGGTTGAAAGAAGCCAAGGATTTGGTGGAGGCGGCGCCGAAGCCGGTCAAGGAAGGTGCGGCCAAAGACGAGGCGGAAACGATCAAGAAAAAGCTCACCGACGTGGGGGCCACGGTTGAAGTCAAGTAACAGACGAGGGTTGTTACGGGATCTGGTTGATCGGGACGGGTTGTTCGTACACGCCTAGAGAGAGAAGGAGCCGACTATGTCTCAACCTCCATTGCCGGGAATTATCAAACGTACTGATTTTTCGAAAATTCAGTCGACGATTGACATTCCTGACCTCGTCGAAGTTCAAAAACGCTCATACGAGGGGTTTTTGCAAAAAGAGACCGACTCTGAGCGTCGCGCGGAAAAAGGGCTGCAGGCGGCGCTCATGAGTGTCTTTCCCATTGCAGACTTTAACAGTTCGGCCATTCTTGAATTTTCCAGTTATTCGCTGGGCACGCCCAAGTACGATATGCGCGAGTGCCTGGAACAGGGCATGACGTTTGCCGCCCCTTTGAAATTGCGCATCCGACTGGTGGTATTTGATCCGCAGGAGAAAGGGGTGAAAAACAGCAAGGTGCTCGACGTTCGAGAGCAGGAAGTGTACGTGGGTGAGCTTCCTCTGATGACGGACCGGGGCACCTTTATCATTAACGGCACGGAGCGGGTCGTGGTGAGCCAATTGCATCGCTCTCCCGGCGCCTCGTTCAGTCATGATAAAGGGCGTACCCATTCCAGCGGCAAGGTGTTGTTTTCCGCTCGTATCATTCCCTACCGGGGGTCTTGGTTGGATTTCGAGTTTGACGCGCGGGATATTTTGTACGTCCGCATCGATCGTCGCCGCAAAATGCCGGCCACGATTCTGTTGAAGGCATTTGGCTTGTCAACGGACGACGTGCTGAAGATGTATTATCCCATTGAGGAAATTCGGGTTTCAGACGGGCAACTGATGAGGAAGTTGGATCCGGACCTGCATACGGGTTTACGGTCGTCGGTTGAGGTTTTCGAGAAAGGCGTCAAGGACCCGATCGTTCGAGAAGGGACGCGGCTGAACAAATCGCTCATGGCGAAAGTTCGCGCCGCCGGGGTGAAGGAGATCCCGGTGAAGCCGGAAGAATTGGTCGGGCGAGCCGTGTTGACGGAAATTCGGGACTCGGAAAAAGGAGAGGTGCTTGTTGAAAAAAATCAACGGTTGACCTTGCCCATGCTTGAGCGGCTTCTTGAATTGAAACCATCGAGTTTCAAGGTGATTTATTTGGATAGTGTGGTGGCGACTCCGATCATTTTGGATACCCTGGAGGCCGAACGGACGACTTCTCAAAAGGAAGCCTGGGTGGAAATTTATAAGCGCCTTCGGCCGGGCGAAATGCCTTCCGTGGATTCGGCCAAACTTTTGTTTGAGAACCTGTTTGTCAACCCGAAGCGATATGATTTGTCTCCGGTCGGACGGCTGAAGATGAATAACCGTTTTTCGTTGGATCTGGCCCTCACCCAGCGGGTACTCACCGCCCAGGACGTGGTGGAAGTGGTCCGCTGCCTCGTCGAATTGAAAATGGGTAAAGGTGACGTGGATGACATTGATCACTTGGGGAATCGCCGGGTTCGGACGGTTGGAGAATTGCTCGAGAATCAGATCCGTTTGGGGTTGGCCCGGATGGAGCGCAGCATTAAAGAGCGGATGAATCTGCTCGATATGGAAACGGTGCTGCCGCACGACTTGATTAACGCCAAACCCATTGTCGCCGCCATTAAAGAGTTCTTTGCCGGCAGCCAATTGTCGCAATTTATGGATCAAACGAACCCCTTGGCCGAAATCACGCATAAGCGGCGACTGTCCGCATTGGGGCCAGGCGGGCTGACTCGTGAGCGCGCGGGGTTTGAAGTCCGCGACGTCCACCCCTCTCACTATAGCCGTATCTGTCCCATCGAAACCCCTGAAGGGCCGAACATCGGGCTGATCACGTCGTTGGCCACCTACGCGCGCATCAACGAATTCGGTTTCATTGAAGCCCCGTTTCGAAAAGTTCAGAAGGGACGCGTCCTGCGGGACGTCGAATTTCTTTCTCCGTTGGAAGGCGAGCATCACGTCATTGCTCAAGCCAATTCTCAAGTGGACGCAGCCGGTCGTTTGTTGTCCGATTCGGTAACGGCGCGGTCCGAAGGGGAGTTTATTGCGACGACACCGGATCGAGTCGATTACGTGGACGTGTCCCCGAAGCAGGTGGTCAGCGTCGCCACCGCGTTGATTCCCTTTCTTGAGCACGACGACGCCAACCGTGCGTTAATGGGTTCGAACATGCAGCGCCAGGCCGTGCCGCTCGTGCAGAGTGAGGCGCCGTTGGTCGGAACCGGCATGGAAGCCGTGGTGGCCCGCGACTCCGGGTACGTTGAACAAGCCAGGCGGGATGGGGTCGTGGAAAGCGTGGATGCCCGGCGCATCGTCGTCCGAACAGAAGGCGGTAAGGCGGACGAGGGGAAAAAGAAGACCGGACGCTTTTGGGATACGTATGATTTGGTGAAATTTCAACGAACCAACCAGAATACGTGCGTGACTCAAACCCCTATTGTGAAAGTCGGGCAGCCGGTCAAGAAGGGGCAGGTGTTGGCGGATGGGCCGGCCATCGATCGGGGCGAGTTGGCGTTGGGAAAAAACATCCTGGTCGGGTTCATGCCCTGGGGCGGGTACAATTTTGAGGACGCCATTTTGTTGAGCGAGCGACTGGTTCGTGAGGATACTTTTACGTCCATTCACATCGAAGAGTTCGAGGTGGAAGCCCGTGATACCAAATTGGGGAAGGAGGAGATTACGCGTGACATTCCCAATCTGGGGGAAGAGGCGCTGAGAAACCTCGATGAAAGCGGGATTGTTCGCATTGGAGCCGAGGTCAAGGCCGGGGACATCCTGGTCGGCAAAGTGACTCCGAAGGGTGAGACGCAACTGACCCCGGAAGAGAAGTTGCTGCGGGCGATCTTTGGAGAAAAAGCAGGAGACGTGAAGGATACGTCCCTTCAAGTTCCTCCGGGAATTGAAGGAATCGTGGTGGACGTGAAGATTTTTTCCAGAAAAGGCATTGATAAGGATGAGCGTTCGAAGAACATTGAATCCCAGGATCGCTTAAAATTTGAACGGAACTATCAGGATGAACTCCACATCATCGAGGATGAACGGAACAAGAAAATTCGGAGACTGTTGCTTGGGCAGGTGGTAGGCCGTGACTTGATGGATCCCGAAAGCGGCGAAGTTATTTTAAAGAAAAAAGGGAAAATCACCGCGGAGGTTTTGCGGAAACTTCCCGATGACGACGTGCGGCGCGTGATTCTGGGTGACCAGGAAGAGCAACGAAAGCTCGAAGAGGTAGAACGGGCGGCCAAGGATCACATCGAGAGCCTGCAAACCTTCTATGACGAAAAGGTCGGGCGGCTTCGGCGTGGTGATGAATTGCCCCCGGGCGTCATCAAGTTGGTGAAAGTCTATCTCGCCATTAAGCGGAAAATATCCGTTGGGGACAAGATGGCCGGACGTCATGGCAACAAGGGCGTGGTCTCCCGGATTCTGCCCGAAGAAGATATGCCGTATTTGCCTGACGGCACACCGATTGAAATCGTGCTGAATCCGCTTGGGGTTCCGTCGCGAATGAACGTCGGACAGATTTTGGAAACGCATTTAGGATGGTCTGCCAGGGCCTTGGGGATCTATGCCGCCAGTCCCGTGTTTGACGGAGCGACGGAAGGGGAGATTAAAGAATTGTTAAGGCAGGCCGGCTTGCCGGAAAATGGTCAATCGGTGGTGTATGACGGTCGTACCGGCGACCCGTTCAAGAGTCCGGTGACGGTCGGCTACGTCTATATGATGAAGTTGCACCATTTGGTGGATGATAAGATTCATGCCCGGTCCATTGGCCCCTATTCGTTGGTGACGCAACAACCGCTGGGCGGGAAGGCCCAGTTCGGGGGGCAGCGTTTGGGCGAAATGGAAGTCTGGGCTCTCCAGGCGTATGGAGCCGCGTCCACGCTTCAGGAATTCTTGACCGTGAAGTCCGATGACGTTCCTGGACGGTCGAGAATGTACGAGGCGATCGTCAAGGGAGAAAACTTTCTGGAGCCGGGCTTGCCGGAGTCGTTTAACGTGTTGGTGAAAGAATTGCAAAGCCTGGGATTGGACGTTGAGTTAATAAAATCCGCCGAATAGTCCGGTCCTTACCACTACTATTTCGAGGATATTCCAGTTTCTGAAAAGGAGGGTAGAGCCTTGGAAAGCGTCTATGCTCTGTTTGAAAGGCCGCGCGATGCCATGTCCTTCGACGGCATGTGTATCAGGATCGCGTCGCCGGAGAAAATTCGTTCGTGGTCATATGGGGAAGTCAAAAAACCGGAGACCATCAATTATCGGTCGTTCAAGCCGGAAAAAGATGGATTATTTTGCGCGAAGATTTTTGGGCCGACCAAGGATTGGGAATGCAATTGCGGAAAATACAAACGCATGAAGCATCGCGGGATCGTCTGCGACAAATGCGGAGTCGAGGTCATTCAGTCGAAGGTGCGGCGCGAGCGTATGGGGCATATCGAGTTGGCCGCACCCGTCGCCCATATCTGGTTCCTGAAAGGCGTGCCGAGCCGGATCGGGATCCTGCTGGACATGAGCCTCAAGCAATTGGAAAAAATTCTCTATTTCGAGGCGTACGTCGTCATTGATCCTCAGGACACCCCGCTGAAAGAGAAAGAGTTGCTCACGGAAGAGAAATACCGTGAATGTGTGGATGAGTACGGGCCACAGGCCTTTCGCGTCGGCATTGGGGCGGAGGCGATTCGTGAGTTGCTGAGGCAAGTCGATATCGAAAGCCTGTGGGCTGAGCGGCATGAAAAGGTGAATGCGTCGACTTCCGCGGCCTTGAACAAGAAGATCACGAAACGTTTGAAAGTCATCGAGGCCTTTCATAAATCGGGCAATCGACCGGAATGGATGATCCTGGACGTCATCCCGGTTCTGCCCCCTGAATTGAGACCGCTGGTGCCGTTGGACGGTGGGCGGTTTGCCACGTCGGATTTGAATGACCTGTATCGACGGGTGATCAACCGGAATAACCGGTTGAAACGGTTGGTGGAGTTGAAGGCGCCCGGCGTGATTGTTCGCAACGAAAAGAGAATGTTGCAAGAAGCCGTGGATGCGCTTTTTGACAACGGGCGACGCGGCCGGACGATTCGCGGGGCCAATAAACGACCGCTGAAGTCTCTCAGCGACATGCTCAAGGGCAAGCAGGGCCGGTTTCGTCAGAATCTCCTGGGAAAACGGGTTGACTACTCGGGTCGTTCGGTGATCGTCGTGGGGCCGGAACTGAAATTGAATCAATGCGGGTTGCCCAAGAAAATGGCGTTGGAATTGTTTAAGCCGTTTATCTTCCACAAATTGGAAGAACGCGGAGCCGCGACGACCATTAAAAGCGCGAAACGTCTCGTGGAAAAGGAGCGCCCCGAGGTCTGGGACGTGTTGGACGAAGTGATTCGGGAACACCCGGTTATTTTGAATCGGGCGCCGACGCTCCATCGTTTGGGTATGCAGGCATTTGACCCCGTTCTGGTCGAAGGCAAGGCCATCCGTTTGCATCCGCTGGTGTGCGCGGCGTTCAACGCGGACTTCGACGGTGACCAAATGGCGGTACACGTCCCGCTATCGGTAGAGGCACAGATCGAAGCTCGCGTGTTGATCATGTCCATCAATAACGTGTTGTCGCCGGCGAATGGCCGTCCGCTCGCCATTCCCTCTCAGGATATGGTGTTGGGGTGTTACTGGTTGACTCAGGAACGACCGGACGCGGTGGGTGAAGGAAAGGTCTTGTATTCAACCGAAGAAGTGCGGATTGCCTATGATGCCGGGGAACTGGACGAACAAGCCAAGGTCAAGGTGCGCATCGATGGAGCCTTGGTCGAAACGACCGTCGGGCGCGTGCTGTTTGCGGAAATCCTTCCTTCCACTATCGCGTTTCCGCACGTCAATCAGGTCATGACCAAGAAAGAGATGACGAAGCTGATCGATGCGGTCTATCGTGAAGTCGGGCTCCACGAAACGGTCAAAATGCTCGATAAGCTGAAGGACCTTGGCTTTTACTATGCCACCAAGGCCGGGGTTTCTCTGTGCATTGACAATATGCATATCCCGACCAAAAAGGAAGTGTTGCTGGGAAAGGCGCACAAGGACGTCGCCGAGGTCGAGCGGCAATATGGTGAGGGGCTGATCACAAACGGCGAGCGCTACAATAAAGTCATTGATATCTGGGCCCACGTGAGTGAGCAGGTCGCCAATGAGATGATGAAGGAAATTAAAGCCGGCGGCGGGCAGGGCCCGGAAGATACCTTGAACCCCATCTTCATGATGGCCGATTCCGGCGCACGGGGGAGTTCGCAGCAAATTCGGCAGTTGGGAGGCATGCGGGGGTTGATGGCCAAGCCGTCCGGTGAAATTATTGAAACTCCCATCACCGCCAATTTCCGGGAAGGGCTGACGGTCCTCCAATATTTTATCTCGACGCACGGGGCGAGAAAAGGGTTGGCGGACACCGCGCTCAAAACCGCCAATTCCGGGTACCTGACCAGACGGCTGGTGGATATTTCTCAGGACGTCATCGTGAGTGAAGAAGATTGCCGGACCGCCGACGGGATCGACGTCTCCGCGTTGGTCGAAGGCGGAGAGGTGATTCAGCCGATAGAAGAACGGATTTTAGGCCGTATCGCAGCGGAAGACATTCTGGATCCGTTGACCGGTGAAGTGGTGGTGCCGGGGAATGAAGAGCTGGATGAAACGCGCGTGAAGACCGTGGTCGAGGCCGGTATCGGGCACGTTCGCATCCGGTCGGTGTTGACCTGTCAAGCCCGGTGGGGCGTCTGCGTGAAGTGTTACGGGCGGGACTTGGCCAGAGGGAAGCTGGTTGAATTGGGTGAGCCCGTGGGGGTGATCGCCGCGCAGTCGATCGGCGAGCCCGGTACCCAGTTGACCATGAGGACCTTCCACATTGGGGGGACGGCGAGTAAAGTCGTGGAACAAAGCGTGGTCGAGTCTCGACACGATGGGGTCTTGAAATACCTCAGTTTCGATGCCAAGAAAAATGCCGATTTTCACAATCGGCACACGGCGGTCCAGAACAAGCAGGGCGAATGGGTGGTCATGAATCGAAACGCGAAGATTGCGGTCTATGATGACTCCGGTCGAGAGCGGGAGAAGTACCCGGTTGTCTATGGGGCGAAAATTATCGTGAAAGACGGCGGGCGGGTGACGGTAGGGCAGAAACTTGTGGAGTGGGATCCGTACTCGTTGACCATTCTGACGGAAGTGGGTGGGAAAATTGCCTATGGCGATATCTCCGAAGGCGTCACCATGAAAGAAGAGGTTGACGAAATCACCGGCCTGTCACGCAAGGTGGTCATTGAGCAAGCCGGGACCAATCTTCGTCCTCGCGTTTCGATCAAAGACGATGGGAACAAGACCGCGAAATTGCCCGGTTCGGGTGCGCCGGCCCGCTATCTCCTTCCCGTAGGTGCGCATATCTTCGTGGAAAAAGGATCGATCGTGCATTCCGGTGACGTGTTGGCGAAAATCCCTCGAGAAACCACGAAGACCAAAGATATTACGGGTGGGTTGCCACGGGTCGCGGAATTGTTTGAGGCGAGAAAGCCCAAAGAGCAAGCGGTGATCAGTGAAATCGACGGCGAGGTCTCCTTCGGCGGTTTCGTCAAGGGGATGAGAAAGATCGTCGTCGATAACAAGATGGGAGACATCAAGGAATACTTCATTCCTCGAGGAAAGCACGTCAACGTGCATGAAGGGGATTGGGTGCGTGCGGGTGAACCGCTTATGGATGGCTCGGCGAATCCCCATGATATTCTTAACGTGCTGGGTCCTCGAGAACTGCAGCGATATCTGGTGAATCAAGTTCAAGAAGTGTATCGCTTGCAGGGGGTCTCGATTAATGACAAGCACATTGAAATTATTGCGAGGCAGATGTTGAAGAAGATCCGCATCGAAGATCCGGGAGATACAAACTTTTTGCCGGGTGCCCAAGTCGGGAAATTTGCCTTCACCGATGAAAATCAACGGGTCCTCGCCGAAGGCGGGAAGCCGGCCATCGGAAAACCCGTGTTGCTGGGTATTACCAAGGCATCACTGAATACGGACAGCTTCATTTCCGGGGCCTCCTTCCAGGAGACGACTCGCGTGCTCACTGAGGCCGCCATCAATGGTAAGACTGATGATTTGCGAGGGCTCAAGGAAAACGTCATTGTGGGGCGTCTGATTCCGGCCGGTACGGGGTTTTCACACTACCGCGAAACCTTCGTGCCTGCTCCTGATGCAGAGGCCATCGTGGATGATGGTGAATTGGCGATTCCTCAGGAGAAAGAGTTGCAGACGCAGTCCACATAATTGACGGAGTGATTTATCTTGACACGTGGCGATTGTCTCACTACAATCGAAAGGTTGTCCGAGAGCGTTACATCCATCACGTCTTTGAAGGAAAATTTCGTATGCCAACGGTGAATCAGCTTGTCAGAAAAGGTCGCAAGGCCCCAAAGGCCAAGAGTAAAAGCCCGGCTCTGAATCGATGCCCGCAACGGCGAGGGGTCTGTCTGCGCGTGTACACGACGACTCCGAAAAAGCCGAATTCCGCGTTGCGGAAAGTGGCACGTGTGCGTTTGACGACGGGCGTCGAGGTAACGACCTACATCCCGGGCATGGGGCATAACTTGCAGGAGCATTCCATCGTGCTCGTGCGTGGCGGTCGGGTGAAGGACTTGCCCGGCGTGCGTTATCATTTGGTCCGGGGCGCACTGGACGCGGTCGGCGTCGCCAACCGGAAACAAGGTCGTTCGAAGTACGGAGCAAAGCGACCGAAATAGCCAAAGGTGTTTGCGTAGAGAAGGTGTGTTGACGATATGTCTCGTAGTCGAAGTGCCGTCATAAGAACTTCCGGGGTTGATGCCAAATATCGGGATTCTCTTGTAGGGAAGTTCATCAATATTCTTATGGCGAGAGGGAAAAAGAGTACAGCCCAGCGTGTATGTTATGGGGCGTTCGACGTCATTCAACAGAAGACCGGGAGTGATCCCTTGAAAGTTTTTCATTCTGCCCTTGGCAACGTGAAGCCAATGGTGGAAGTGAAATCGAGACGGGTGGGTGGGGCGTCGTATCAGGTCCCCGTCGAAATCCGGCCGGTCAGGCAAGTTGCCCTGGCCTTTCGATGGATTAAGCGCAGTGCTCAGTCTCGAACGGGAAAGAGTATGCAAGACAAGCTTGCCGCCGAGTTGCTTGATGCTGCCAATAATACAGGGGTTGCGGTCAAGAAACGCGATGAAACGCACAGAATGGCCGAGGCGAATCGTGCGTTTGCCCATTACCGTTGGTAGCGGTTTTTTGTTGCTGTAGTCGAATCACCCTCCACGTGTCGTTTTTTAATCCGTGTTCGGATTGGGCGTTTGGGAGTGTTGCTGCAGCCTGATGGTGTGTGGAGGAATGGTGTCCAGAGAATATCCATTAGAGCGGACTCGGAATATCGGTATCATGGCCCATATTGATGCCGGGAAAACGACGACGACCGAACGCATTCTGTTTTATACCGGTGTCTCTCACCGGATGGGTGAAGTGCATGAAGGTGCGGCTCAAATGGATTGGATGGAGCAGGAGCGGGAGCGGGGCATTACGATTACGTCTGCGGCGACGACCTGTTTTTGGAACGATCATCGCATTAACATTATCGATACCCCGGGGCACGTAGACTTTACGGTTGAAGTCGAGCGATCCCTTCGCGTGTTGGACGGGGCCGTGGCCGTTTTTGATTCGGTGCAGGGAGTCGAACCGCAGTCGGAAACGGTCTGGCGTCAGGCCGATAAGTATCGAGTCCCTCGCATTGCCTTTCTGAATAAAATGGACCGGGTGGGTGCCGACTTTTCAGGCAGCGTTCAAAGTATCGTTGATCGCCTGGAGGCGAATCCGGTTCCGGTGCAGTTGCCTATCGGAAAAGAGGCGGATTTTCGGGGAGTGATTGATCTTGTCTCGATGAAGTCCTTCCTCTTTGTGGATGAAACGCTGGGCGCGGACTTCGTGGTGGAAGACGTCGCGCCGGATCTTCTGCCGATGGCTCAAGAGTATCGGGACAAGCTGATCGAAGCCGTTGCCGAATTTGATGAAACGGTGCTTGAGCAATACCTGAATGGCGATCCATTGAAACCCGAGGATATCAAGCGTGCCGTGCGTGCCGGGACCAATCAAATGCGAATGACGCCTGTGTTCTGCGGGTCGGCGTTCAAGAACAAGGGCGTGCAGCCGTTACTGGATGCCGTGGTGGATTACCTGCCTTCACCTCTGGATGTTCCGGAAGTGGAAGGAGTCGATCCGGTCAGCGGCGAGAAAATGACCTGTCCGGCCAGTGATGAAGAGCCGTTTTCGGCGTTGGCCTTCAAGATCATGGCCGATCCCTTTGCCGGGCAGCTCACGTATTTCCGCGTCTATTCCGGTCGCCTGGAAACGGGGTCGTACGTGTCTAACGTCACCCAGGGCAAGCGAGAACGGATCGGACGTTTGCTCAAAATGCACGCGAACAAGCGCGAAGACATTGACGTGGTCCATGCCGGAGACATTGCCGCCGCGGTGGGGATGAGGGGCGCGAGAACGGGTGATACCTTGTCGTACGAAAAGCGCCCAATCTTGTTGGAAGTGATCAAATTTCCGGAGCCCGTGATTTCCATGGCAGTGGAGCCGAAAACCAAGCAGGATCTCGAAAAGCTTGGTTTTTCTTTGGAAAAACTGTCGCAGGAAGATCCGTCCTTTCACGTTCGAACCGACGATGAGACCGGGCAAACGATCATTTCCGGAATGGGGGAACTGCATCTGGAAATCATAGTCGATCGTCTGGTCAGGGAATTCAAGGTGCAGGCGAACGTTGGCAAACCCGAAGTGGCCTATCGCGAGACGATTCGCGGCACGGGTGAAGCCGAAGGAAAATATATCAAGCAATCCGGTGGGCGGGGGCAATACGGGCACGTGGTGTTGCGCGTCGAACCGTCCGAGCCCGGGGTGGGATTTGAGTTTGTCAACAAGATTGTCGGCGGCATTATTCCCCGTGAATATATCCCGGCGGTGGAAAAAGGGGTGAAAGAACGGATGGGGTCCGGCGTGGTAGCCGGGTATGCCATGCGGGACGTTCGGGTGACGTTGTTCGATGGTTCTTTTCATGAGGTCGATTCCAGTGAAATGGGCTTTAAAATCGCGGCGTCCATGGCCTTTGAGGGGGCCTGTCGTAAGGCCAACCCGATCCTCCTTGAGCCGGTGATGAAGGTGGAAGTGTTGGTTCCCCAGGATTTCATGGGCGACGTGATCGGCGACTTGAATGCCCGGCGCGGAAAAGTTCAGGGGATCAAGGCGAGAGTCGGCTCTCAAGCTGTGGAGGCCATGGTTCCTCTTGGAGAAATGTTTGGGTATGCCACGAGTCTTCGCTCGAAGACGCAGGGGCGTGCCACTTATTCAATGGAATTTGCGGAATACGAACCGGTGCCCAAGCAACTGGCGGATCAAATTGTCGGCAAGCAGCGTGGAGAATAAGGGGACGGTTTCTTGGAAAGGCAGGAAAGCGACGTGACGGTACTCGTTTCTTTCTCGCCTGGCCTCAAGAGATTCGCAATCGAAGAGGGAGGGGCAGATGGCGAAGGCGAAATTTGATCGGAAGAAGCCGCACGTGAACGTGGGGACGATCGGGCACGTGGACCATGGGAAGACGACGCTGACCTCGGCGCTGACGAAAGTGATGGGCCAGCA
>MKWU01004840.1_pt1 | contig 15366 bp, 7 predicted proteins | sample 809101 | NCBI WGS metagenome assembly MKWU01 (sample SAMN05860141, study PRJNA318959) | sponge metagenome | host: Aplysina aerophoba | place: Slovenia: Piran, Adriatic Sea, Gulf of Piran | collected 2013-05-07 | reverse complement strand
TTCGTTGTTTTCTCGTTTTAGATCGTTATCAGTAGTGATGTTATTGCTGGCATGAGCTGTAAGGGGAAATAAACACAGCAGAGATAATAGAGACAGCCTTGCGACTATGGATTTGGGTAATATCATGGGACATTTCTCCTCATTTAAGAATTGAACAAAAATGTACAATTTTATGAATGATCATCTGTTTTATTTGAGAGGACCAATGCGCAGCCGGGGTTATTGTTATATTTCGATATCAGATATGCACTCTAACACTTAGTGAGCAAAGTCACAATGTTTTTTTAACATTGGTTCATAGTTTTCATTTTATGTAAAGCAACTTATGTATATGGCATATGTCCTAAAACTACTGACTATTGTGAACTACGTGTCTGTTTTTAAGTTGAGCCACCACCCTCTTACAAGATACGCCACCACCAAAAATAGTAGAACCCTGCTAAAGGAAACAGAGATGTTTTTATGCTGCTTTTTGTGAGGTTGAGAGTGATGAATATCTTGGAATGCGTTTAGTTATATGCCGTTATTTTTGTTGAAAAATAACGAGGAGACGAGAGCAAAAAAGAAGTCTTAAATCGTGCAGAAAAGGATCTTTCAAGGGTGTGTCACTCAAAAAAACATGCTCTAAAATGCCGTTAGAAAATTGAACAATATATCCTTCTTTCCTCATCTGTGAAATGTTTTCTGTGTAATCACTCGCTCTTTCTATATTGTGTTATTAAAAATAACACGGTGTAAAGGATAAAGAAGTGCTGTAACTACTTACTTAAGAGCTACATCTTTTTGATGGCATTTCTAACCTTCATGAGTGAGAATTATTGTATGTGGACCTGCGATGCGATATACAATCATGGCTAGACAAATAAATGACATTTTGATTTATGATCACAGGTTCTTGTCAATATATTAAGTTTATCCATTGAGTCATTCACAACTGGTCAAAGTTAGCTTATGGTTGCCGCGGTGACTTAAGGTTTTTGTAGCTTTCATGATGTCTTCAAGTTTATCTGTTAAGATAGTATATTTTATTTTTTAAAAGACACTTGATTTATAGCATCTGTTTCTTATTTGATTTATGATGGTGTTAAGTAGGACGGATAGATGTTTGTGATTATAGCATGAAAAAAATAAAATTGACTATGTATTTTATCTATACATCACAAGAGCAATTTATTGGAAAAAAAATCAAAAAATATCTCAATCCCTTATGTAGGCAGGGATTGAGAGATTGGAGGGGGGGGTCTTTTTGCAAATTTTCAGTTACTATATATACATTTATTATATTGCAAAGTGTTTTGGTATTATTCGGACATATCCCATAATCCAACGGCTTCGATAAAATTTTGAGCGAATGTTGCGAGTAGTTTCTGATCTTCGACATTCCTTATTGTAGTGCTTGTGTAGAATCTTTCATGTGGTGTGAACGACTTAAAAGCATTATATTTAGCGTGGTTAGCAAGAAGTCGAGTTGTTTGGTTATCGACGATTAATGTAATGCTAGGCCTAATCCCTGTTATATATATCGAAAAGATCAGTTCTACACTGTCTGGGTCATCTTCCGCAGCCTCTTGTAATGCTTTTTCAAAAAAACCGTCATGTGCGAATGTTGCATGATTTAAACTTATCCAACTTTTTGCTATGGCTACAGAGCCTTTGTCAAGGTTTGTATACTTAGATTGTACTTGATCGTTTACTTTATACTTAATGTCAATTTCTAATCCTCTGATTGAGAAAGCACATTTGCAAGAAACAGCGTCACTGTTAGCAGACCAGCTGATTGTAAATCCAGGCGTACTATAGCCCGAGTGCCATCTCTTGGGTATAAATTTAATAGAAATACGGTTTTCGTCAGTATCGTAACTATAACATGTTTTGTTTGTTTCGCATTTAGGCAGAGACGCCGAAGATGAAGATGAAAAAGATGAAGATGAAGATGAAGATATATCTGAGTTTTGATTTAATAGTGTTGATCTGAAGTTGTAATTATTTGTATTACCTGATGTTTCATTCTTAAGTGCGGCAATCAAAGCACTATGTTCTTGAGTTATATCACTTTCTGTGTTGTCATCAGTATTCTGTGTATTGTTTAAATCTGCTGTGTAATCAGAATTTTCACGAGTTACTGGAGTACCATCATTGCAGCTAATGCTAAAAAGAAACAGATTAAAAGTGAAAAATGAAGCAAAAAATATCTTCAGATAATGAGAATATGTTCTGGGGGGGGGTAACACAGTAATGTTGTTATTGGTTTTTGTGTTCATTAAATACCTCTTTCTTTTCTTTGTTTGGTTCAATGTTGATCTGTCATGATGAGTTAGCTAAGAGTTTAAAATATTAAATTATTAGGGTAATGAAGGGTTTATGGTGTTGAAGTTTTTAATTGATTTTTTCATTGTGGTGCTAGTCTAGTAATAGAAAATATATTATATTATCATCAACTCTCACTCTCTTATCGGCAAGTGAATATCCCCAAAAAAAGTAGAAGCAACTTGGGCAAGAATCGGCTAAGATAGTGTTTGTTTATCATGGAGATCGATATGACAAGTAAGAATGGTTATAGTGAAGAGTTTAAACGTGATTCTGTTTGCCTAAGTGAGAAGTAAGGAGTCAAAGCTGCCGAAAAAAAGTCTATTATTTTAATGGGTTACGGCTTTTGCTAAATTTGAAATGTCAAAGTCAGGATTGAGAGATTGAAGGGTTGGGGTGATCTTTTTGCAAAGTTTCAGTTACTATATATACATTTATTATATTGCAAAGTGTTTTGGTATTATTCGGACATATCCCATAATCCAACGGTTTCGATAAAATTTTGAGCGAATGTTGTGAGTCGTTTCTGATCTTCAACATTATCTACTCTACCGCGGTTGGGTCGGTACGAACTTAATCTTTGAGATGGCGTGAACGTCTCAAAAGCATTATATCTAGCGCGTTTAGCAAGAAGTCGAGTTGTTTGGTTATCGACGATTAATGTAAGTCCAGTCCCAATCCCATTTTTATATATCGTAAAGATCAGTTCTACACTGTCTGGGTCATCTTCCGCAGCATTTTGTAATGCTTTTTCAAATTTACCGTCATGTGCGAATGTTACATGTTTTAAACTTATCCATCTTTTTGCTATGGCTACAAAGCCTTTGTAAATGCTTATATACCTAGATCGTACTTGATCGTTTACTTTATACTTAATGTTAATGGTTAATCCTCTGATTGAGAGATTACATTTGCAAGAAACAGCGTCACTTTTAGAAACCCAATGGATAAAAAATCCAGGACTGACTTTGCTGGTTTGTTTAATAAATTTAATAAAAATAAGGTTTTTGTCAGTATCGTAACTATAACATGTTTTGTTTGTTTCGCATTTAGGCAGAGATGCCGAAGATGATGACGTAGAGGCTGAATCACTTTGATCGTGATGTCCGTTTTGATTTAATGATGCTGATCTGAAGTTGTAATTATTTGTATTACCTGATGTTTCATTCTTAAGTGCGGCAATCAAAGCACTATTTTCTTGAGTTATATCACTTTCTGTGTTGTCATCAGTATTCTGTGTATTGTTTAAATCTGCTGTGTAATCAGAATTTTCACGAGTCACTGGAGTGCCATCGTTGCAGCTAATGCTAAAAAGAAACAGATTAAAAGTGAAAAATGAAGCAAAAAACATCTTCAGATAATGAGAATATGTTCTGGGGGGGGGGGGTAACACAGTAATGTTGTTATTGGTTTCTGTGTTCATTAAATACCTCTTTCTTTTCTTTTTTTGGCTCAATATTGATCTGTCATGATGAGTTAGCTAAGAGTTTAAAATATTAAATTATGAGAGTAATGAAGGATTTATGGTGTTGAAGTTTTTAATTGATTTTTTCATTATGCTGCTAGTCTAGTAATAGAAAATATATTATATTATCATCAACTCTCACTCTCTTATCGGCAAGTCCTTTTATTTATTGATTATTAATTGATATATATGGAAGAGGAGCCATTTTTTAAGATATTTGGACGTCTTTTGCATACAAAGTGTATGGCATGATTAAGTACATGCTCGGTGCATTTCTTTAAAGCATATTTTGTGTAAGGTTATTATTATCCTTAACTAGCTTGTAGCTCGGTGAATGGTTGTTTTTGTAAGGCGATAACATATCCTTAGATATGCTTTAAAGAATTATGAGCAGTATTCTTTAGGGTTTGCTGTTTTTTATTCGGTGATGATCAGATGGTTGCTGGTAGGATTTATAAAAGCATGTGAAGTATGTGTATGTATGTAGAGAATTGTTGCTTTTTAATATGATCTATAAGCTATCAAAGTTGCTTTGATGTGCTATGAGGATATAGGCAGGGCTTGGAGTGTATGGATCATATAATTCATACACTCCATATATAAGCTTATATAAAATAGCAATAGAAAATGTCTATGGATTGAGCTGGTTCATGTGGGATGACTTAATGCCTTGATGAAAGTTGCCAAGAAGCAAGACAGTCTGTGTACATCATAGTGATGTATTTTTGTGTGAATGGTTTTATCTGGTCATGTCTTTGATCCAGCCTAGTAAGGTTTTAAAATGATGGCTGGCACGTGAGAGTGTTGCGGCTTTGGGATTGTTTTCTTCGTTTAGCCAAGCTAGATACAGTAATCCTGCTACAGTGGCGTAAGGGGTACTTGCTGTGATGCGGTCATTGGGTGTGGAGGTACCGTTAGCGAGTTTAGGGAGAGTGGGTTGGTTTTTATTGACAAATAAAGTATGGGGCCTTTGTAAGAATGGACTGATATGTTTGAGTTCACTGCCACCACCAGTGATGATCATCCCTGAGCTTAACAGTGTTTTGAGGGGGCCTATTTCTGATAAAATAATATGGTAGAGCTCTTCGATGCGTGCAGCCAGTATCGGGTAAACATCTGCTGCTGTGATAGTGATGTCTTCTCCGGTGATGCGTTTGAGGGTACGCGTTTTGTTTGCAAGGTGGTTGTCAGGTGATGAGAGTCCAAAGTGTAGTTTGATGTCTTCAGCATCTTTCATGCTGATGCGCAAGCAGGTAGCTAGATCGCGACTCATAAGCTCTCCGCCCACATTCACTGTAAACAAACGAACGGGTTTGCCACCTTTAAAGACAATGCCATCGGTGGTTCCTCCTCCTATGTCAGCTACCACCACACCTTGTTGTTTTTGTTCATAAGGCACAGTAACCATAGCTGAAGCATAAGGCTCGGCATAGAGTTTAACAACGGTTAGACCACAGACGTTACAGAGTCGTATGAGGTCTTTGAGATAGTTTTTATTGGCTTTGACAAGAAAGCTTTCAGCTTTTAAAAAATCACCAGAAAAGCCCACAGCACAATCCACAATCTCTCGTGCATCTACTTGATAGGTTAGAGGGATATTGTGAAGCATTTCATAAGAAGGATCATTATTTCCAGCACATTGGTTAAGAAGAGTGTTTTGATCTTCTTCGCTGATGGTGTCTCCGCCGAGATCCAAAGTGGCATGAGCAATTTTTCCTTTAAGATGTGATCCTGCAACACCCACATAAACGCGTTTGATTTCTTGTTGAAATTGTTGTTCAGCTAGTGTGATCAATTGCTCAAGAGCTGTACGTGCTTCAAGCATATGAGAGAGCATACCTTTTTTCATGCCTCCAGAAGGTACCACAACTTTATCCATAATGGGACGTAGCTGTTTTTGTGTGTAGCGTAATGTGGCTAAACAGAACTTGGTGGTACCGAGATCTAAGGCGAAGATATCAGGGTGTTTTTTGGTGGTTGTTTTAGGAGATGATGAGGTTTTGGGGTTGGGCATAATAAAGGGCTCTTTGTTTGTTCTGGCTGCTTGTTCTGGCTGCTTGTTCTAGCTGCTTGTTCTAGCTAGGTTTATGGTTAGGTGGGTTAGTCCGCTTTGTTGGGTGCTGAACAATAGCTTTAGCGCTTACAACGACGTACGTTGTTGTAAGCATATTATACACCCTTTTGGGTGAGTAAGGGAAAAATTGGGTTTATATGGACGGTAACACTGAACGCTTGTAGTGATGGTGTTTGGATTAGCTTTCGTTAGGGGGGTCTTTGTAGAGTTGTACAAAAGCTTTGCCTTGAAAATCGAGTTCGATTTTCTTTATGGCACTACCATTCTTTTTGGCTTGTTGGATAATACTGGCTAGTCGTCTGATTTTGGTATTGTAAGGAGGATGGCCGAGACCGATGTGAACCTGTGAAGATAAGGAGAGACTGATACCAAGGTAGGGATCATAGTTGAGAGATTCTATGGATAGCCCGGTTTCTTTCATCAAAGCAAGAGTGGTTAGGATACGGGTGATGATGCGTGCTTGGTCTTGGCGAATGCTGAGCTTATTGGAGCTGGTTATGGTATAAGGTTTGGCTTCGGGAGAAAATACACCGCTAATGCGTGGTAAGTGAGGTTGGTCTTTGGGGGCGATCTTGCCCAAGACACCTCCATGCTTAGAGAGTAATCTCCAGCTTCCGGCTTCGATGATAGCTACAGCTTCAGGAATATTGACACGTATCAGTACATGTTTGGGTGCTGTACGGGTTATGCTGACATGATCAAAAACAGACTCTCTGAGAATGTAATGAGAGAGGCGTTGGAGTTCGTCTCTGCTGCCATGATTGAGACGGTTTGTTGTGGCAGCAATAATGCTTTGGCTGATGGTATGACTGGGAGCTTGGCCTTTTTTATCTACGATACTGATACGCCATGGATCTTCTTTTGGGAGGGTTCTAGCAGTGTGCAATTTTGTGGAAGGAAGGAGGTTAGATTGTGTAAAGTTATGACCAAAAGAGTTTTTGGGGCTGTTGATCATGCTAGAATAGGTATTCTGGGTGTCGGAATTGTGAGGCCAGATTTGTTGATCCCATTGTTGAGCGTAATGGGGTTCGTAGCGAAGGTAGAGAGAAAAGAACAAAAAACCGCTCACCACTACGGATAGTGACCCTATGAGAGTATAAAAAATACGGCGTCGTGCTGTAGGATTTCTTATACGTCGCTTAACACGTTGTCGTGTGAGTAGATGATTTTTTGAAAATGGCCAAAACATAGGATTGTGCTTAGCAATAATTGAGTAGCGGTAGCTGAGCTTTTGAAGAGTTCCCTGCTCCTAGGATTAGGGTAACATGTTTGCTGTAGCTTCTCATGTCTTTGCTGTTAGTGACTTGCCTAGTCAGTGCTCCTAATTGATCATAATCTTCTATCACGCTAGTAGAGATACCGGTGGTGGCTTGGAGGTCTTTGGCGTAGTGTTTTGGGTTAAATGTGGAGAGATGCTCTTCGTTTAACCCTTTCGGGCTATAGAGGGGAGCTAGAAAGATGTGTTGGATGTTTTGGCTAAGAGCTGAGCTAAATGCGTTTTTGTATTGAATGGCTCGATGGAGTTTGTGAGGCTCAAAGATGACATCGATATAAGCATCTTTATAGGCACTGCGTACAGCAGCAATAGCAACCCTGACTTTGTCAGGGTTGTGAGCATAGTCATCAATGATGACACGTTCTTTGCTGTCAAAGACTTTTTCAAGTCGTCTTTTTACTCCTTGGAATGTAAGTAAAGCTTGTTGGATGGTGGATGCTGGAATACCCATTGCACAGCTAGCAGCAATAGCAAAAGCAGCGTTGATGGCTTGATGTGTGCCAATGGCTGGCAGAAAATAGGCATAGTTGTTGATAGAAAATGCGCAACCGTCCTGGTTGCTATAAACACTATGAATACGATATTGTGCCTGGGAATGTGTTCCTACACTTATGTGGTTTTTGTTAGCCACAATACCTTTTAGTAGGGGTGTTAGAAGTGGATCTTGAGCGGGTACAATCAATATATCTGTGCAATTTTGAGCAAAGATTTTGATGGAAGCTAAGAGGTGTTCCATGGAAGTGTGATAGTCAAGATGATCACTTGTAATATTGGTTAGGATGCCCATAGATGGCTGGTAAATTGTGTGGGATCCATCGCTTTCATCGGCTTCATAGACAAAGATAGAACCATTGCCACCTAAATGGGAATGGTTGTCATAATTGATAAGCCCGCTGCCAACGATCCCTGTGGGTTGTTTTTGGGCGTATGTGAGAAGATGACACAAAAGGGCAGTAGTGGAGGTTTTGCCACAAGATCCACATATAGCCACAGAGGTGTTATGGCATGCTCCAAGAGCTTGGAGCATTTCAGCGCGATGATAAATATTTATGTGGTGTTTTTTAGCAGCTATGCGTTCACAATGATCTTCTCTAGCAGCTGTTGTATATACCACACCATTGAGGGCTCTTTTGTTGCCAGCTGGTTGCCAAGAAAGGTGGTTTTCGGAGTGGGTGTTCCAAATGGTGGTGTTGGGGTTGGTGTGCTCATGGGCTGTGGTTTTGAGATCACTGCCTTGAATGTAACACTGGGGCTGAAAGTGCTGCAGAGCACATGCCAATGGCCACATGCCCGTGCCTTTGATGCCAATAAAGTGATAGCGCAGTGGTGAGTTGGTCTTTAAGGTACAGCTAAGAGTATCCAGGCGTTCTTTTTGAGTGGTTGAGCCTGCTCGTTTCATCCAATAAGAGCTTACTGAAGGCATGTTAGTTTTTGTGAGACGAAAGAGTTTTGCTTAAGGCTTGATTGAGTACATTTAGGTCTTCGATTTCTTGATCTTTGTTGCGAAGGTGTTGCTTGTTGTGGGCTAGTTCTTTTTTGAGTAGAGCTACTTCTTCTTTGAGATGATGTAAGCTTTCTTGTTTTAAAGAGATGAGTTCATCTTTGGCAGCCAGGATATTTTGAGTCATATCCTTAATGTTTTGTAGATAACTTTCTGTTAAAGAGGCCATAGCATGTTTTTCATGATGGGTTATGGTTTGTGTCAGTTCTTGGTTTTTGTGTTGTTCAGTGTGTTGTCCGGCATGTTGTCTGCCTGTTGCCTCTGTTGGAGCTTGTTGGATATCTCTTACATCGCTGGTATGGCAAGCAGGTGAGGATGAATGTGCAGCAGAGTTATCTTTGTAGCTATTTTTGTAGCTAGCTTTGTAGCTATCTTTGTAGCTAGCTCCTTCTAATAATCGCTCAGTAGGTGTCGTTTGCTCGCTAGCTAGTTCGTTAGCTGGTGTTGGTTGTATGTTGCGTGATTGAGCGTAGGCTTGTGCGTAAGAGGGTTCTTTGTGCTTGTTGTGGTTCTTGTATGTAGGTGGGTTTTGTTTTGGGTGTTGGTGTGTTGGCTTTGGTGTGTGGGTTTTACGTGTAAAAAAAGAGAGATCCACAAATAATTCGCCATTGTGTTCTTTGGCAGGTAATTTTCCACTGTGAATAGCTGTCCATACATCATCAGGATTGAGGTTTTGTTTGTGTGCAAAGACATCGTAAGCCATAAAGCGTTGTTTGGCCGCAGTGATGTTTATGTTATTTATGTTATTTATGTTATTTTTTTTGCTGTATGCCGGTTGGTGTGAAGATGTGATAGGGTTGCCAGAGAGCATACTGTTCACCTATGGTTAGAGGGGTTCTTACAGTTATCTAGTTTACGGATAAATGCTCCTTAGAGCAACAAAGCATTCATCAACCCATCAAGTATGAGTGAAGCACGAAATTCACTTTCATGTTGGTTGAGAGTACATGAGATATCTGCTTATGAAAAACAATCATTTTTTCTATGATGATGGATACGAATCATGACTTTTATCTAGTGAGAGCATCCCCCAAAATAGAGGAAATATAAGAGAAAATATCAGATAAAGCCATAAATCTAAGGCTATAAAAAAGTTAAGGAATATAAGGAATATAATATAGAATAAAGAGGGCATAAGAGCTTATGCAAATAGGTGAAGATTTATTACGTGTAAACATGTAAATTAAACGCGTAAACAGAAGAGCTTGCCTGTAAAAACAATCCATCTAAAATTCCATCATTTTGCAAAAATGGTGATGATGTATAGTTAACCTTGTAATGCTAAGAAAACTCTGTTAGTTTGGTTGTCGCCTGTGGTGGAGGGGACACTTGGCTAGGCGAACGCGTACATTTCTAGGAAATACTTAGGCAATACATGAAAGCTTTTGTCAGTGCTTTGTGAGTGTTTAGTGCTATGAAGTCTTACGTACACAATATTTAAATAGTCTCAAAAGGCGTTAAAGATGCAAAAATTATTCAATGGGAAAACAAGAGGTTGTTTTTTGGTAGCAGGTAAACACAAACAGCATAAAACTATTGTTTTGAGTGCGTTGTGGTTATGCGTGATGGTTGTTGTGAGTATGTCTGTTTCAGCGGTGGTGTTTGCAGATGAACGCAAAAAGGCATCTGTTTCTGAGACGGTTTCTTCGGATGTGTATTTGCTTCAAGATGAGACAGATCCATCGTTATTTGCTGTGGTGAGCTGTTCTGGTGATTTAAATGTAGATATGTCACCTGAGAATGTGTGTTTAGGTAATATTTCAGAAAGCAGCATTCGTGTAGGTAGTGGAGAGTCTTATAATGGTTTTGTGCAAGATGATCTTTTTTATGCTAGTTCCCCTCTTCCGGTATTGGGCTCTGTTGCTGTGGCAGGTGGTTCATTAAACGGGGTGTTTGGAGTAGAAAGATTAGGTAGATTAGGTAAATGGTGGGCTCAGTTAGCAGGTGTGTTGCAAAAATCTCAGCGAGTGGTATTAACACTTGGCTCTTTTGGTGCACTTGCTGGTTATTTGGTGAGTAAAAAACAAGAGCATCATGCAGGTGTGTTTTTTTCTCAGGCAGATGCTGGTTCTTCTTCTGAAGGATCACAAGTGCATCAAAATAGTTCAGAAGAACCTCCATTGGATCCTGGTCCAGGGAATGAAAAGCTGGTTCCTCTTGTTCCTTCTCAAAAGAATCGTTTTACAGAAGATGTTGACATTCCAGAAGAGGTGAAGGCTTCAAGATTTGGTTATCTTACTCCTGAGAGTCGAGAGCGACTTGAAAAGGAGGCGAAGCGCTTCACGGCTGGTTCTTTGCCGTTACATGCAGGTAGAGTGTCCAGAGAAGATAGCTTGGTAAATGCTATGACCAAGGCGATGAAAGAGGGTGCTGCTTCAAAACCTGACCACAATAAAGATGTGCTTGGTCGTCTTGCACAGCTTAGTGAAGCAGCAAGAAGCACTGAGATTGTTGCTACACCAGAGCAGGTGGATGCTAAGACAGCAGAGGCGGTAGAAGTTGTAGACTCACCAAAGAAGGCAGATGAGGCGGCTGGTAGTGCCAAAGCGGTAACGGAAGCTGATGAGGTGAGCGCAGGTAAAAAAGAGGTGGTGTCAGACTCTGTTCTAGAAGCTAAAGCCTTAGAAGTTAAAGAAAGTCAAGCAGCGAAAGTACTGCAGCCAGTAGAGATAGAAGCAGCAGAAGAAGCTGGAGTTGTACTCCCACAACTGACACCTGAGATTATTGAGAAGTCCGGAGATAAACCTGAGGAGGTTGTCGCTACATCAGAGCAGGCAGATACTAAGACAACGGATTCGGCAGATATTTTAGAAGAGATCTTTGGCTACAATAAAACATCAGAGCAGGCAGATGCTAAGACAACGGATTCGGCAGAAGTTGTAGACTCGCAGAAAAAAGCAGATGAAGCAGGTTCTGCAGAGACAGCAGCACCTACTTCTGAAGCTTTAGAGAATTCTGGTGCAAAAGAGGATGTGCAACAGGCAGAAGGTGTGAGTGCTGATTCTGAGGACAAAAAAGCGCCTTTATGGATGCTTTATCGTGATGCTTTTGGTTTGCCGTATGTTACAAACCCAGAAAGTGTGGATGCTGTAGACAATGAAACAGTGAAAGCAGGGCAGCCAGTAGAAGCAGAAGTGAGCGACGTTGCTGCGGATAAAGCTGCGAGTAAGGCTGCGAATAAGGAGATAGCCAAAGAATCTCAAGAATCCACTGCAGAGCCTGTAGCCTCAAATGTTGAGGTTTTGTCCAGTGATGTTGCAAAAGAGGATGCTGTAGAAAGTGATGTTGCAAAGACGGAGGAGGAGTTGGTTGTTTCTGCTCCCCAGGGGGAGTATGAACAAGGGCTGTTTTCTAGCTTGCTTGCAGTGATGTCTCTAAAAGATGAAGCTTTTCTTGGGTTGTTGGATAAAGTTTCTGATCGCGAGAGTCAGAAACTCTGGAGTGCGCGAGCGAGTTACTTTGCCCATCTTGCAGCAGATCTCAATGAAGATACTATTGAAAACATCTTACAGCGAGAAGAATTGCGGTTTCTTCAAGGCAAATATCAAAAATGGCAAGAGTTGCTTAATTGGGCTTACCTTCAGCATGTCGCAGCATCTATGAAGCAAAAAGGTAAATATTCTTGGCTCGAAGTTATAAGTGACCATAAATTAGCACACGATCTGTTGTTATATCAGGTCCCTCACAAGCTGTCGGAAACTGTTGATTATGAGCTTTTTGCTGGTGTTTTTACAATTATTCCTGTCACTTATTACTCTTCTTCTCCTAATCATGCGGATAGTATGAGGGATTTGGCATCTCGTATTGATGCATCTGGCGGTAGAGTGAGAAGTTGGTATGAATACGCAGCATGGGCTAGTAAGCAATTTGTAAGTGACGATGGAGCTGTCGCTAGACGCAAGGTTGTGGAAACTGCATATTATCTGCCAGTATTGCATCATTTAGCTTCTCTTATCGAAGAGACTTTTATCGAAAAGAGTATCCAGTCTCCTTCGTTTGAACAGTTTCGTGAATTGGTGGTCAGTGCTGATAGCTGGGAGGAGTACTATGATGCTTTGGAAGCTTCCCCTTATGCTAGTGTTAACCCTTATGATGGTGTCGTTGATAGAAATGCGTCCCTACTGGAATCTCAAGTGGCAACGGTGGCCTTTGATTTTTTCCTGAAGACGGAAAAAGATATGAAGGCGATATATCCACCGGGAAGTAACATCCTTCCGCCTGGCCATAGTGTTACGGACGATTCTGATGTGGAAGAAAGTGAAAGTGACACAGAGGCTGCATCAGAGGCTGTGGATGTAAGCGATACGGATCTCTCTCCTTTGATTCCTTTCAAAGAGCTCAAAGAAAGTACACTCGATGAGGAACAAAATTTATCAGAGGCAGAAGAGGCAGCTCATACTGCAGAAAATGCAGAGGCTGTGGGAGATTTAAAATCTACTATGTTTGGTTATTTCTCGCCTGAAGAATGGGCAGAGATAAATGAAGGAGCTGAAGATTTTGTTGAAGAACTTTCAGCTTCAAGCTCTGAAAATGTAGAGGTTTTAGTAGAGGATGTTGTTGAGCCGAGTGATGTGGATGTTGATGAGTCATCGCTTTCGTTAAAAGAAGATCGTCTCCTGCAGCTGTTACAGCATGCAGGTTTAGATGGCAAAGAAGATACGAAGTTCTTTTTGCAGACTATACGTGGTGGTGAGGCAGCTTTACAGAGTGAAGAAGGCATCATCAATCTGTTTGGTTTGCGCTTGGTGCTTAAAGGGCCAAGAAATAGTGTTGCAGATGATGTAATAGATGCACAATTTTTAGCAGCTATTTTGCAGGTAGCTGAGCTAGCTCAAGAAGAAGGTCAAGAAAACAGTACCGGTAGTGCCTCCCAAGAATTGGTGGAATTTGACAGTCAAATGGCTACACCTAAGTTGCCTTGGGCTAAAAGATATACGAGTAAAGATTTTCGAGAGACATTTCTCAAATGGTTTGATGACTATGGTCGTGTTCATGGTCAACTTGTGCTTCGTTTAGGTGAATTTGTGGGAGAAGATTTAGCTGGTATACCACAACAAGTGTTTGCTTCAAGATTGCTTGATTTTTATCATCTTGAGCTTGATGTTGCCGTAAATTCGGCTCATAGCAAAGTCAGCGAAGCAGAAGATGTTTTTTTAAGAGAAGTTGTAGGGCGATCAGAAAATTCCATGAGTTATTTGCAGAAAACTCATGGTCTATCAGAACAAGAAATCAATGGCTATAAGCAAGTGCTTTCTGCTTTGCTAAGACATTATCTCTTTGGTGCTGATGCTTCCGCAGAAGATAGTGAGAATGTGTCTATGATTATGCGTAGTGTTGATCCAGAACTCTTGCGTATGCGTTCTCAGCAAAGAAGAGCTATGGTAGCTAGTAAGTTTCTTGCAACTGTGTTGCCGTATTCTCGGGTAGAGGTTACGAAGCTTGACGCTGAATTCTTTGAAAAAGACAGCTTATGGTTTTCAACTTCTGCAGTGCGTTCTCGTTTATCATCAAGTTTGTCCATTGAGCTTGCAAAGAATATAGTTTTAGATGAGCAGTTAGTGAGATATCTGCAGGATTTCTATAGTGTTGAGGTTGTGGGAGCAACTTTTGACAATCCACAACCTCACCTTACTCGAAAGCAGAAGCTTTGGTTGAAGTATTTCGTTATGCAGCTTCTGGTTGGCGAAGGTATGGATGTTGGCGCAGAGTCATTTGGTTCATTACGTCATGTGCCTTCAGATGAGCAAGCAGACAAACTTTTTTTTAAAGCTCAGCTTAAAACGTACTTATTGAGACAGGCGCAGCTTTATAATATGAGTGGTTTTAAGACACCAGCAGAGATTTTTGCACTATCACAGTCGATTGGTCCAGAAGATATTGTGTTTAAGCTAAAGACAGGGATCTTGTCAGAACAGCTTGAGGGTATGGATATGAATTCAAAAGCTGAACGAGACAAAGTCTTTAACTACTTTGAGGATTTTTTAGAGTGGTATGTGGAAAGTTATCAAAAAGAGGCACATCTGCGTAATTATAGCAGAGATTTGGTATACGATTTTGTTTTAGGTTTTAGAGGTTCGGATAAAAACAAGATTTTTGAGTACATGGAAAAACAATATGATTTAAAAAGAGAGCGTATTAAAAAAGATATGAACACTATGATTTTATTATTGCAAGCTGGTTGGATAAGGGCACTTGATGCTAATGCATTGGATTAGCGTGTGTTAGTAAGAAAGTGTGTGTTGAGGTAGGGAAACGGTGGTTTGTGTGCTAGGCATTTGATACAAAAAATATGAACATATCTCTTCGCATACAATAATCTTGCATACAATAATAAAGTCAGTTATTAGCTATTAACGCAACTCATTCATTTTATGAATTATTGAGATAGAGGTGGAGAGAGGGTAGATGTTAGAATGGCAATCTGGCAAGAGTTAAATCTGCAAAAGGGTTGTGATCTTTATAGGAGCTGCTTTATGGAAGGAAAGTATAAACCACAAAAACGTGTTACTTGGACTGCTTTGTGGTTAGCTGCCTTGGCTGTTGTGAGTGTGTCTTTTTCAGCGGTAGTGTTTGCAGATGAACGTAAAGATACTTCTGTTTCTGAGACGGCTTCTTTGGATGTGTATTTGCTTCAAGATGAGACAGATCCATCGTTATTTGCTGTGGTGAGCTGTTCTGGTGATTCAAATGTAGATATGTCACTTGAGAGTGCGTGTTTAGATACTATTTCAGAAAGCAGTATT
>MKWU01004839.1_pt1 | contig 15366 bp, 12 predicted proteins | sample 809101 | NCBI WGS metagenome assembly MKWU01 (sample SAMN05860141, study PRJNA318959) | sponge metagenome | host: Aplysina aerophoba | place: Slovenia: Piran, Adriatic Sea, Gulf of Piran | collected 2013-05-07 | reverse complement strand
GCTTGGTGCGCTTGGTGGGAACGAAGGCCATCGACCAGGCCGCCGGGATCGCGATGATCAACCCGAGCACGGTCGAGCCGACCGAGATGATCACCGAGTTCATGAAGTGCCGGAAGTAGTCCGAGCGTTCCTGGACGACAGAAAAGTTCTCAAGCGTCCAGTCGAACAGGACGAAGCTCGGAGGCGAGGCAATGGCCTCGGCTTCGGTCTTGAAGCTGGTCAGGATGGTCCAGAGGATCGGGAAGAAGATCGCGAGCCCGATGATCCAGGCGACGGCCGTTACGGTGGCCTTGCGGGCAGGTGTGACGTTGCGCGCCATGCTGCGGTCCCCCTCCCCTCAGGCGTCCAGGTTCTTGCCGATCATCCGCATCAGGAAGATCGCCACGATGTTGGCCAGGATGATGGCGATGATCCCGCCGGCCGCGCCGCCGCCGACATCGAAGTGCAGCAGCGACTGGGCATAGATCAGGAAGGTCAGATTGGTGGAAGCCGTGCCGGGGCCGCCGTTCGTGGTCACCAGGATCTCGGCGAAGATCGACAGCAGGAAGATCGTCTGGATCAGGATCACCACCGTGATGGCGCGCGCGAGATGCGGCAGCACGATAAAGAGGAAGCGGTTCCAGTAGTTGGCCCCGTCCATCTCCGAGGCTTCGAGCTGCTCGCTGTCGAGCGATTGCAGCGCGGTGAGCAGGATCAGGGTGGCGAAGGGCAGCCACTGCCAGCTCACGATCAAGATGATCGAGAAGAGCGGCGCGTGCGCCAGGAAGTCGAAGGGCTCCAGCCCGAGCCCCTTGGCGGCGTGCGCGAAGAGCCCCGAGACCGGATTCATGAACATGTTCTTCCACACCAGGGCCGACACGGTCGGCATGATGAAGAAGGGCGCAATCACCAGGACGCGGACGATTCCCCGACCCCAGATGGGTTGATCGAGCAGCAGCGCCAGCAGCACGCCGCCGCCTACGGTGATCGCCAGAACGCCGACGACGAGCACCAGCGTGTTCCGGAGCGCGTCGAAAAAGGCCGGGTCGGTGAGGAAGTAGCGGTAGTTGGTCAGGCCGGTCCACTGCTCCATGCCCGGCATGAGCAGGTTGTAGCGCAGGAGCGAGAAATAGACCGTGAGTCCGAGCGGGATGAGCATCCAGCCCAGAAGCAGCACGACCGCCGGGGAGATCATCAGCCGCGCTTTCACCCGGGAGTGTTGCGTCGGCATGGAACGGATCCCTCGACTACGTCGGTTCCGATGGGGGCCGGCTCACCGGCCCCCACCGTAATCAGGACACCTAGTTGATGTAACCTGCCTTCGTCATCTCACGGACTGTGAGGGCCTGCGCGTTCGCCAGCGCCTCCTCGGCGGTCACCGTCCCGGCAAGCGCGGCCGAGAACTGCTGGCCGACTGCGGTTGCAATGCCCTGGAACTCGGGGATCGCAACGAACTGCACGCCGACGTAAGGCACCGGATCGACTGTCGGGTTTGTCGGATCCGCCATATTGATGCTGTTCAGTGTCATCGCGGCAAACGGCACCTTGGCGTATTCCGGGTTCTCGTAGAGCGAGGTCCGGGTACCCGGAGGCACGTTGGCCCAGCCTTCCTTGGAGGCGACCAGCGCGAGGTAATCCTTCGACGTCGCCCAGGCGATGAACTTCTTCGCGGCGTCGACCTTCTCGGAGCCCGCCGGGATCGCCAGCGACCAGGCCCAGAGCCAGTTGCTGCGCTTGCCAAGCCCGTTATCGGGAGCCAGCGCGAAGCCGACCATGTCGGCAACGGTGGAGTCGTTCGGATTGGTCACAAAGGACGCGGCGACGGTGGCGTCGATCCACATGCCGCACTTGCCGGTCTGGAACAGCGCGAGGTTCTCGTTGAACCCGTTGGAGGACGCGCCTGGAGGGCCGGCGTCGGCCATCAGACCGAGGTAGAAGTTCAGCGTGTCCGACCACGCCTGGCTGTCGAACTGCGGGTTCCAGCTCTCGTCGAACCAGCGCGCGCCGAAGCTGTTGGAGGTGGCCGTGATGAAGGCCGCGTTCTCGCCCCAGCCGGCCTTGCCGCGCAGGCAGATGCCGTAGACCTCGTTGTCCTTGTCGGTCATGGCGCGGGCAGCCTGGGCGATGAAGTCCCAGGTGGGGGCGTCCGGCATCTCGAGCCCGGCCTTGTCCATCAGGTCGGTGCGGTACATCACCATCGAGCTTTCGCCGTAGAACGGCGCGGCATAGAGCTCGCCATCCACGGATCGCCGGCAGCAAATCATCGATGTCATAGCTCTCCGGCAGATCGTTCAGGCCGACCAGCCAGCCCTGCTTGCCCCAGATCGGAACCTCGTAGGTGCCGATGGTCATGACGTCGTACTGGCCACCCTTGGTGGCTATGTCGGTGGTGACGCGCTGGCGCAAGATGTTCTCCTCCAGCGTCACCCACTCCAGTTCGATGCCCGGGTTCTGGGCGGTAAAGTCATCGGTCAGACCCTGCATGCGGATCATGTCGCCATTGTTGACGGTGGCGATCGTCAACGTCTGTGCGGCCGCTGCCGATGCCAGAAGGCACGTGGCAGCGGCGGCGCCCATCAGGGCACTAAGCTTGATCTTCATCGCTTTCTCTCCATGCTCGCAGTGAGCAATTGCTATTGAGCCGGGCAAATATTCATTCAGGTGATTCCAAGAGTCAACTGCAAATGCAGTCTCCGCGGCGGTGAGCCACGAGAACCATTTTAGTCCAATGGGTTAAGTTGTTCAGGCCTGCGCCAGAATGGCCTCGGCCGTCGCTTCGTCGGTCACCAGTGCGTTAATGAGCTGGCCGCGCAATGCCCCGAGAATCGCGGCGACCTTGACCTCGCCGACGGCCAGCCCGATGACCGGGCGCGGGTTTGCGGGCATCAGCGGCGCGCTCGAAACCCGATCATTCGTCAGGCCCTCGATCAGCCTGCCCCTGGAATCGAAGACCCAGCCGACGATCTCGCCAACCGCGCCCATGCGAATGAGTGCCCGGCTTTCCTCGTGGGTGATGAACCCGTCCACCGTAAGCGGCGCCGAACCGTCGATGTGGCCTATCCCGACAAAGGTCGCGTCAGCGTCGGCGCACAGCCCGAGCGTCTTCGCGACCGGCTCTTGGCTGTGCAGGATCGGGAGCTCCGCCGGCTTGCGCACCAGCACGGGGAGCGGCATCGGGTTGTGCCGGCCGCCGACACGCTCGGCCATGCGCACCACGACGTTGTAGGCGGTGGCGGAGCCATCGGGCATCGTGTTACCGACCAGCGAAACGAGATGATGCTGCGGACAGTCCATCGACGGCAGCCGCTCGACGCAGGCGCGCAGGACGCGCCCTGTCCCCACCGCGACGACCTTTGGCGTCTTCGTATCGAGCTGCTTCTGCATCTCGGCTGCACCGGCGATGGCGACTCCGGAGATCGACTCCGGCGCACCCGGATCCGAGGGCACGATCTCGCAAGATTGCAGGCCGAACCGGTCGCTCAATTGCGCCGAAAGCTCCATGCAGCGTGCGATGGGGTGATCCAGGCGGAACTTGATCAGCTTCTCGCTGACCGCCAGCGACACCAGCCTCTGTGCGGACTGCCGCGAGACGCCCAGCTTCTGGGCGATCTCGTCCTGGGTGTTGCCCGCGACGTAGTAGAGCCATCCGGCCCGGGCCGCGTCGTCCAGACGGTTGCCGCCGTTGGTTCTGGCCATGGTCGCCCTGTCACGCCCTCAGCTCAGGCGCCAATACGTAAAACCGGTCCCAGTTGTCAAAAACCGTCACGCTCGCAGGTGTTTCCTTGCGCGCGCGCGCGACATCGGCGACGTGCGATGCGCCCACGTAGCGCCAGACCTTCATGCCGGCGGCGAGGCCCGCTTCGATGCCTGCAACACTGTCCTCGATTACCAGGCAGCGCTCTGGCGGCGTCGACATCTCGCGGGCGGCAAACAGGAAGAGGTCGGGCGCCGGCTTTCCGTTCGCCACCTGGGAGGCCGTGAAGACATCGGCGCCGAAATAGTCGGTGAGCCCAACAGCCTCCAGCGTATGGGCCACACGCGGCGGGCTCGAGCTGGTCGCGACACAGGTGGCGCAGGTCAGTTGTCCCAGCATGTCGAGGAATCCGGGCGTGGTCTGCAGGCTGTTCGCGAAAGCCTCTCGAAGCGCCGCGCGGTAATCGCCTACGAAGGTGGAGGGTAGCGCCACGCCGAAACGCTCGCCGATGATGTCGGCCACGACGGGGAAGCTCTTTCCGACAAAGTTGCGAAAGACGTAATCCGTGTCGATGCAAATGCCGCAGGGCACAAGCTGCCGAACCAGAAGATTGGCGCTGATGACCTCGCTGTCGGCAATGACTCCATCGCAGTCGAATATGACCAGTTCGATACTCCGCAATGCGTGGGCCACTCCGCTACTCCCGTCGCGGCGACGGAACCTTTCATGGCGCGGGATCGATGACAAGCGCGAGACGCCCCGAGCCGCGGCAACCGCAATAGCCTTGTCCCGGCCAGGAGTGTCCCGGCAACCTCGCATCTCGCTTCCACCCAGTTCGGCGGGCCACCCGACTTGGCGAAAAATCCGGTGATGCTCTAACATTCCAACCGGACCGCTCAACGGGGCCGCCCACGTTGGAGGGCGGCCCCGACTGCTTTGAACCGACCGATACGCAAACTTCGCAAGAGAGGGAGAGAAACCATGCGACTGCTCAAGATATGCGCCCTGGCTGCAGCCGGGATGTTCTTCGCTGTATCGGCGAGCGCCGACTACGAGGGCGTTCCCCGCACCTTCCTGTGGAACCCCGGCAGCGTCGACATCTATGACGCGGCCGAGCACAAGAAGGATGGCCCCTACGTCATCGGTTTCTCAAACGCCAGTCTTTCCAATCCCTGGCGCGTTGCCATGCTGCACGGCATCGAGGCCGCCGCCGAGCGCAACAAGGACAAGCTCGAGCGCTTCATCATCACCGATGCCAACGACAACCCCTCCAAGCAGGCCGCCGACATTCAGGACCTGCTTGCCCAGGGCGTCGACATTCTCCTCGTCAGCCCCGCGACCGCCGAAGCGCTCGATCCCGCGCTGCGCCGGGCGAACAAGAGCGGGGTCCCCATCGTCCTGGTCGACCGCGAGGTCACGTCCAAGGACAGTTACATCACCTTCGTCACGGCATCCGACCAGGCGCTGGGCCGCATCTCTGCCCAATGGCTGGCCGAGACGCTGAACTTCGAGGGCAAGGTCGTGATGCTGGGCGGTCTGGCCGGCGCCTCGCCGGCCGAGAACCGGATCAAGGCGGCGCACGAGGTCTTCAACCAGTATCCCGGCATCGAGGTGCTGGAAGTCCAATACACGTCCTGGTCGCCGGCCAACGGCAAGACGATCATGTCTGCCCTCATCCAGAAGTACGGCAAGGACATCGCCGGCGTCTGGGCCGATTCCGGCCTGCAGGGCTCGGGATCGATCGAGGCCTTCCTCGCCGCCGGTTACGAGGCCGGCTCAATCCCGCCGCACACCGGCGGGGACTTCAACGCGATGTACCAGCTGAGCGTGCAGAACCAGGTTCCGATGGTTGGCATCGACTATCCGCCGGCCATGGGCGCCGTGTCCTTCGAGTTGCTGTTCGATGTGCTGGCTGGCAAGGGCATTCCACGCCGGATCGAGGTGAACCAGCAGATCGTGGTCTCCGAGGGCGCCGAAACTGCATCGGTGCAGGCGGATGTCTACGTCAAGGACTATGCCCTGATGGACAGGCCGGGCTCGGTCATCATGTCGAGCGGTGTCGGCCCCGACTACGATCCGGAGAACTTCTCAGCCGACTATCCGAAGTAGACCGCCGTTGACGGTGGAAGGTCCCCTGGCCTTAACGGCCGGGGGGCCGTTCGCCTCCGCGGCAGGAAGCCGCCGCCCGGAGGAAAGGCGACATGGCTGATCCGGTGCTTGCCGCACGGGGCATGACAAAGCTCTTCGGCAGCAACGAGGTCCTCCGCAACATCGATTTCGAGGTGATCGCCGGCCGCAACATTGCGCTCTGCGGCGAGAACGGCGCCGGCAAGTCGACTCTCATCAAGCTCATGACCGGCATCTACACGCCATCGGCCGGGCATGTCTTGCTGGATGGCGAGCCGGTCATCTTCGCCGGGCCCAAGGAGGCGATTGCTGCCGGTATCGCCGTCGTTCATCAGGAGTTTTCGACCATCTCGGCGCTCACGGTGGCCGAGAACGTGTTTCTGGAGAAGGAGCCGCGTGACCGGCTGGGCTTGGTCGACCGGCGAAGGCTTCGCCGCGATTGTGCGGATCTGCTCCAACAACTCGGTATCGATCTCGACCCTGATACGCCGCTCGAGCGGCTCAGTGTCGCCGAAGCGCAGATGGTGGAGATCGCCAAGGCGCTTCGCTCTCGGGCGCGCGTGCTCATTCTGGACGAGCCGACGGCAGTGCTCTCCCACCGCGAGATCGACCATCTGTTCCGGATTCTGCGTGACCTGCGGAATCAGGGGATGGGGCTCGTCTACGTCTCGCACCGCTTGGATGAAATCTTTGAGGTGTGCACCGACATCTGCGTCCTGAAGGACGGCGACGTCACCTCCGCGGGGCCGATCGAGGACTACGACCACGACAGGGTCGTCGCCGCCATGGTCGGACGCAGCCTGGGCGAGCTGTTCCCGCCGAAGAGCGGGCCGGCGACCGGCGCGGCACCAGTGCTCTCGCTGCGAGACCTCAAGGTCGAGGGCAGCGCGGCGTCGGTCGATCTGGACCTCCGTCCGGGCGAGATCGTCGGGCTGTCGGGCCTGGTCGGCTCCGGTCGCACCGAATTGGCGCTTGCGATCTTCGGCGCGGCGCGCGGCGCCGGCACCGTCGCGCTCTCGGGCGCCAATTACCGCAAGCGGACGCCGGGCCGCAGTCTCGCCGGCGGCCTCGCCATGCTGACGGAGGACCGCAAGGCCAACGGCCTGTTCCCCGACGCTTCGGTTGCCTGGAACTTTGCTGCGTCCACGCTCGGCAAAGGCGCCCGGGCGCTTGCGCTCTCGCCGCGCGACGAGGAGGAGCGCTCCCGTTCCGTCGTCGAGCGCTTCAGCGTCGTCGTCGACCATGTCGGGCAACCCATCTCGGCCTTGTCCGGCGGCAACCAGCAGAAAGTGCTGATCGGCCGGCTGCTCGAGAATGCCCCCAAAATCCTGCTCCTCGACGAGCCGACCCGCGGCGTCGATGTTGCAACCAAGGCCGAGATCTACCGCACCCTGCGCCGTCTCGCCCGAGACGGCGTGGCGATCCTGGTCATCTCCTCCGAGCTGATCGAGGTCGTCGGGCTGTGCGACCGCGTGCACGTGATGCGCGACGGTGCGTTCGTCGCCGAACTGCTCGGCGATGCCATCACCGAGGATGGAATCATGGCGGTGGCCGCTGCGGCGACGGGCGGCGGTATGCGCCCATCTCATGACTGACTTCGCGCGCGCCGTCCGCTTCCAGACAGTCCATCTGGCGATTATCGGGTTGATCGCGGCGATCTTCATGGTCGGCGTATTCGCCTCCGACCGCTTCGTCACCGTGCTCAACATCGCCAATGTGCAGGACCAGCTGGTCGCGCTGGCGCTGGTGGCGCTCGCCCAGACGGTGGTGATCCTGTCGGGCGGCATCGACCTCTCCTTTGCCGGCCTGCTGGGCCTCCTTTCGGTGTTGTTCGCCACTTTCGCCGGGTCCGATCCGGCAACTTTCGCCGCCGCCTACGTCGGCATCCTCGTGCTCGGCACGGCGATCGGCGCGATCACGGGCGGGATCGTCGCTTTCTCCGGCATTCATCCTCTGATCGTGACGCTCGCGACATCGACCATCATGGCCGGCGCCGCGCTGCTCCACACCAAGCAGCCGTCCGGCTCCGTGCCGATCTTCTTCGAAGACATCGTGTACGCCCGGTTTTTCGATTTCCTGCCCTGGGGAACGCTGTTCGTCATCGCTGCCTACCTGCTTGTGGGCTTCGTGCTCTGGCGCACGCGCTTCGGCATCCGGGTCTATGCCATCGGCGACGACGAGCGGGCGGCGACGATTTCCGGGGTCCCGGTCAGGCTGACCAAGGTGCTGATCTACGCGCTCTCCGGCTTTATCGTCGCACTGGCCGCGATTTACCTGGTCGGCCGGTTTGGCGTGGGCGATCCGCGCGCCGGGATCGGGTTTGATCTGCGTTCCATCACGCCGGTGATCGTGGGCGGCACCCTGCTCGCCGGCGGCCGCGGTGGCGTGCTGGGCACGTTCCTGGCCGTCATCCTGCTCGCCCTTCTCGCCAACGTTCTGAACTTTCTGAACGTTTCGAACTTTTATCTGTGGATCGTCGAGGGCGTCATCATCGTCGTCGCCGTCTCGCTGTTCGTCGTGAGAGCGCGGTCATGATCGCGCAACTCCTCGGCGGCAAAGGGACGGTCAGGGGCCGGAAGACCCGCGAGATCCTGCTGCTTCTGGGTTTCCTCATTGCGATCTGGGCAGTCACGACGGTGCTTTCGCCGCGCTTCCTGAGCGTCAAGAACATCACCGATATTCTGATTCAGGCCGCGCCGCTCGGCTTCGTCGTCATCGGCCAGATGATCGTGATCGTGGTGCGCGGGCTGGACCTCTCGGTGGCCTCGATCATGGCGACCGCGGCAGTGCTCTCCATCGGCGTCTTCGACAACACCGCGACCGCGTTCGTCGCCGCCTTGCTGCTCGGTGCACTGGTGGGCGGCGTCAACGGCTATCTCGTCAGCTATCGGCGGGTGACTCCGTTCCTCGCGACGCTGGCAACGATGATCGTGCTGCAGGGGATCCGCTTCGCCTACACCAAGGGAGCGCCGAGCGGCTCGCTGCCGGACGCCTTCCGATTCCTGGCGACGGGCGATATCGGCGGGGTGCCCGTGGTCCTGATCGTGCTGATCGGGGTGGGGTTCGTGGCGCACTGGATGCTGGAGCGCAGCGTTCCCGGACGGCAACTCCTGCTCTACGGCGACAATCCTGAGACCGCTTATATGGCCGGGTTGCCGGTCAAGCGCATCGTGATTTCAGCCTATGTCATCTCCGGCGTTCTCGCCGCGATCGCCGGCCTCTTCCTGGTCGGCTACGTCGGAATCGTCGACAACTGGACCGGACAGGGCTACGAGCTGGACAGCATCGCCGCGGCGGTGATCGGCGGTGCGTCCCTGCGCGGCGGCAAGGGCAGCGTGATCGGTGCGCTGCTGGCGGCGCTGATTCTGGTCTCGCTCTTCAACATCGTCGTAATCCTGGGCCTGTCGATCGAGTTCCAGATGGTGGTGAAGGGCGTGCTGATCCTGCTGGCAGCGACGGTCTACATCCGGCGCACTCGGGAGTGAAAGTCTCTCGGGCGGCTGCCTTGGCCCGCGCGATCCGCTAATCCTCGATGCCGTAGGGGCAGAGGAAGCGTCGCATGCGGGCGACGGCGCGCTCGGGGTCGCACAGAAGGCCTGCGCTGTCGGCCAGGCGGAACAGTTCGGTGAAGTATGGCAGGGGACGCATCGCCTGCGCGCCGCCGATCATCACGAAATGTTCCTGGAAGCCGTTGAGGTAGGCCAGGAACACGACACCCGTCTTGTAGTGCTGGGTGGGCGCCCGGAAGATCAGACGCGAGAGCGGAACGGTCGGCTCCAGGATCCGCCGGTAGGTTGGCACGTCACCCTCCGCCAGTGCCGCGAGCGCCGCCGATGCCGCAGGCGCGATGGGATCGAAGATGCCGAGCAGCGCATCGCTGTGGCCCTGGTCGTCGCCTTCGATCAGGGCCGGGTAACTGAAATCGTCGCCCGTATACATCCTGACGCCGTCCGGCAGGCGCCGGCGCATCTCGATTTCCCTGCGATCGTCCAGGAGAGACAGCTTGATGCCGTCGATCCTGTCGGTGTTGGCATGGATGACGGCGAGCACGGTCTCCAGCGCGGGAGGGAAATCGCCCGCGCCCCAGTAGCCGGCGAGCTGCGGGTCGAACATCTCGCCCAGCCAATGCAGGATGACCGGCTCCTCGGCCTCGGTCAGCACGCGGGCGTAGACGGCTTCATAGTCTGCAGGGCCCGCCGCGATGCGGGCGAGTGCTCGGCTTGCCATGAGGACGACCCGTCCGCCTGCCTTCTGCACCGCGGCGAGCTGCTCAAGGTAGGCGGCGACAACGTCGTCGAGCGAGCGGGCCTCAGCGGGGGCGGGGGGGTCGGTGCCGACGCCGCCGCCGCAGCTAGCGAGCATGCCGCCAGTGCCCTTGCGGCGGGCCAGTCGAGGCCCATGCCGCGCTGCGCCGTGTCCATCGCCTCCGCGACGCCGAGGCCGAGGTCCAGGATGTGGCGGCGGAAGGCCAGCGTGGCGTCCCAGTCGATGGCGGGGCCGAGGCCGGGCTCCTGCGCGGCGAAGGGATCGGCCACCACGTGCACCGCGGCGAAGGCCGTGCGGTTGAAGCGGTGCGGGCCACTCAGTGCTTCGATGGGCCGCGCCTTTAGCGCGTAGGGGCCGAGGCGGCCGGTCTCGTCGGGGAGGTCGATGGCGAGGGCGGTCATCGGGTGATGTGTTCCATCAAATCAGGCCGCGGACGTGGTCGGCACCCTTCTCCGCCACCATGATCGTCGGCGCGTTGGTGTTGCTGCTGGGGAGCTGCGGCATGACGGAAGAGTCGATGACGCGCAGACCCTCCAGGCCACGCACCCTCAACGCCGGGTCGACCACCGACATCTCGTCGGTGCCCATCTTGCAGGTGCCGACCGGATGGTAGTCGGTCTTGCCCACCTTGCGGGCGTAGGCGGCGATATCGGCGTCGCTCTGCGCCTCCGGACCTGGATAGCGCTCGCACAGGATGAAGGGGCGGAAAGCCTCCTGCGCCATGATTTCGCGCGCGAGCTTGAAGCCGCGCAGCGAAATCTCGCGGTCGTAAGGATCGCCCCAGTAGTTGGGGTCGATCACCGGCGGTGTGCGCGGGTCGGAATCCCGAAGCGTCACCGAGCCGCGCGAGCGGGGCCGGGAGAAGCAGGAGTTGAGCGTGACGCCGGCGTTCTTCAGCTTGGCCAGGCCGTGCTCGAGGCCGGAACCCAGCACGAAGTGCATCTGGATGTCGGGCGATCTGGCGTCCGGATCGGCATACCAGAAGCCGCCGGCGTCGATCAGGGTGGACGCGATCGGGCCCTGCCGGAACAGGAGGTACTGCGCGACGGCCCAGAGGGTGCGGTGGGGCCGGGCAACCTTGTCGTAGCTGAAATCGCCGCGGCATTCGCTCACCACGTAGACGTCGAAATGGTCCTGCAGGTTCTGACCCACGCCGGGCAGGTCGTGGACCACGTCCATGCCGAGCGCTTTCAGGTCGTCACCGCGGCCGATGCCGGAGAGCATCAGCAGCTTGGGAGAGCCGATGGCGCCGGCGGCAACGATCACCTCGCGCGTGGCCCGTACCGTTGCGGCCTTCCCGCGGCGCCGGTACTCCACGCCGATGGCGCGCCCGTTCTCCACCACGAGGCGCGTCGCCATCGCGCGCGTCTGCACCGTGAGGTTCGGACGCGCCAGCGCGGGCCGCAGAAAGGCCTCGGCGCCGCTGCAGCGCCGGGCGTTACGGTTGGTTACCTGGTAGTAGCCGCAGCCTTCCTGCTCCGCGCCGTTGAAGTCGGGGTTGAAGGGCAGCCCCGCCTGCTGCGCCGCGCGCAGGAATGCACCAGATATCGGCAAGGGACGGACAGGGTCGCTGACCCCCAAGGGACCACCAGAGCCGTGGTAGTCATTGTGGAAGCGCTCGTTATCCTCGGGCCGCTTGAAGTAGGGCAGCACGTCGGCATAGGACCAGCCGGGACAGCCTGTCTCAGCCCAGTCGTCGTAGTCCTTGGCGTTGCCGCGCGCGTAGATCATGGCGTTGATGGAGCTGCTGCCGCCCAGCACCCGGCCCTGCGGGTACCACATCGCGCGCCCGTCGATCTCGCGCTGGGGTGCGGTGGAATAGCCCCAGGTGTGCGACGTGCCGGTGAGCTTCGCGAAGCCGGCCGGCACGTGGATGTAAGGGTGCCGGTCGGAGCCGCCCGCCTCCAGAAGCAGGACCGAGACATCGGGGTCCTCGGAGAGCCGCGCCGCGAGGCAGCAGCCCGCCGGGCCCGAACCCACGATGACGTAGTCGTATTCGCGCACGGTCAGAGCCTCTGGATTGAGAGGCCGCCGTCCACGTGGAGGACGCTGCCGGTGGCGAAAGCGAAGTCGCCGCGCACCAGCGCCGCTGCGGCCCGCGCGACATCTGCCGGCTCGCCCCAGCGGCGGATGGGGCTCAACCCGTCGCCGATTGCGCGGTCGTACTTGTCCTTGACGCTCGCGGTCATGTCGGTGCGGATGATGCCGGGTTGAATCTCGAAGACCGACACGCCTTCGTCGGCGAGGCGCAGCGCGAGCAGCTTGGTGACCATGGCGAGCCCCGCCTTGGAGATGCAGTACTCGCTGCGCTCTGGCGTCGCCATCTCGGCGCTGACCGAGCCGATGCTGACGATGGAGCGGCGGAATCCGTCGCCGCGCGGATGCGCCACCATCCACTTGGCGACGCACTGGCTGAGAAAGAACGTGCCCCGAAGGTTGATCCCGATAACCTGATCGAAGGCTTCCGGCGTTGTCGATAGCATGTCTCCGCGACGGGGCCATACGACTCCCGCGTTGTTGACCAGCACGTCGAGCCCACCGCCCCAGTCGGCCACGCTCTCGACCAGCGGTTTGTGGCCTTCGAGATTGGCGAGGTCGCTCTCCACGTAGAGCGCGCGACCGCCAGCCGCCTCGATTCCGGCCCGCACCGGATCGTCGGCCTCTGCCGGCAGAAGGTCCGTGTAGGCGACGTCGCAGCCGGTCGCGGCGAGCTCGACGGCGATGGCCGCGCCGATGCCACGCCGGCCGCCGGTAACGAGCGCTATGGGGCGGCTGGCGAGCGAGGTGATCGGGGTGTCGGTCACGGGAGCCCCCTAGTGCAGCGCGGTGGACGCGATGTGCTCACCCACCCGCAGGGCCTGGGCGGCGACGGTGAGCGCCGGATTGACGGCGGCCGACGAGGGAAAGAAGGAGGCATCGACGACGTAGAGGTTATCGAGATCGAAGGCCTTGCAGAAGGGGTCGAGCGGCGCCTCCGCCGGGTCGTGGCCGAAGCGAAGGGTGCCGCACTGGTGCGAGGGCGTCTCCTTCGAGAACGCCTTGCTCAGCACGATGGGGAAGCCCGCCGCGCGCAGCATCCGCCGCGCCTTGGAAACCAGCGTCGCGTGTGCGGCCAGGTTCGTGCGCCGCCAGTCGAGAACGATGGTGCCGTCGTCGCGCACTCGCACCCGGCTCTCCGGATGCGGCAGGTCCTCCGACATGGCGTACCAGTCGACGCTGTGGGCCGCGAGCCAGACCCGCGCCCAGCGCGGCACGCGGCGGGATTCGCCGCGCAGCATCGGCTCCATGATCTTGCCGAGCAGCTGAATGTTGCCGAGGGGCGGGCCGCCAGCGCCATCGTCGAGATAGAAGTCGTTGAGCGCCAGCGTCTTCTGGAATGTTTCCCGGTTGGCCCGGAGCGGCCTGATGGCCATGACCGCCGTGCAGTTGTGGTTCATGTAGTGACGCCCGACCTTGCCGGACGCGTTGGCGAGGCCCTTGGGGTGCTTTGCGTGAACCGAGCGAAGCAGGATCGCGGCGCTGTTGACCGCGCCCGCCGCCAGCACGAAGAGATCGCCCCGGATCTCTGTGCCGTCGAGCAGCTCCGCCGCCACGATGCGCCGGCCGTTCGCGTCGGCGCGCAGGCGGACGACCTGCGCCCCGGTTCGCAGCACCACGTTCTCGTGCTGCAGCACCGGGTCGATGAGCCGGGTTTCGGCGTCGCCCTTGGCGCCGAGGCGGCAGGGGAAGCCGTCGCAGGTGTTGCAGCGCACGCAGGCGCCGCCCTCGTGGTCCTGCACCGAGGACGGCATCGGGAAAGGGCGCAGCCCTTGGGCGCGCAAGCGCTCGGCGACCTCGGCGATCACCGGATTGTGGCGCAGCGGCGGATGCGGATAGGGGCCCGAACGCGGCGGCTCCGTCGGGTCGGCGCCGGCCTCGCCGTGCACACCGAAGAGGCGCTCGGCGCGGGCGTAGTAGGGCTCCAGCGTGTCGTAGTCGATGGGCCAGGCCGGCGAGAGCCCGCCTTCGTGCTCCATGGCCTGGAGGTCCTCACGCCGGAAGCGGAACATGGTGGCGCCGAACACCTTCGTGTGGCCGCCGACATAGTAGAACTGCCCGGGCCGGAAGCTGCGGCCGCTGCCGTCGACCCAGCGCTCGTCCGACCTGTACGCGGCATCGGCGTAGACCGCCTCGGGATCCCAGTTGCGCTCTTCGCGCGGCAGCCGCGAGCCGCGCTCGAGGATTGCGATACGGGCGCCGGTGGGAGCCAGAACGTGGGCGATGCAGCCACCGCCGACGCCGGACCCGATGATTACCACATCGAAACCGTCGGCCACCGATTCAGAGTCTCACTTCGGTTTCGGGATCGAAGAGAACCGCCTTGGACATGTCGACCATGAACCTGCGGCGCTCCCCGGCGCGGGCGCCGGTCTCGGCCCGGAGCCGGGCGACGGCTTCCCTGCCGCCCAGTCTGATCATCGCGAGCGTATCGGCGCCGGTCGGCTGCGTGACCTCCACGTGCGCTTCGAGCGGATGGTGATACCCGCTGCCGGCGTTGAGCTCGGTGGCATCGTCGATGTTCTCGGGCCGGAGCCCCAGGATCACGTCGCGGCCCACGAAGGTCTCGGCAGATGCGGAGGGCTGGTGGAGCGGCAACATCGTCGTGGAGCCGTCGGCGCGCTTCAGGTTGACGACCAGCGCCCCGTTGGCCTTGTCGAGGCGCGCCGGCACCAGGTTCATCGAGGGCGAGCCCATGAAGTCCGCCACGAAGATATTGTTCGGCGTGTTGTAGATGTCGGCCGGGCTGCCGACCTGCTGCAGCACGCCGTCCTTCAGCACCGCGATCACGGTGGCGAGCGTCATCGCCTCGATCTGGTCGTGGGTCACGTAGACGATGGTGGTCCCCAGCCGCTGGTGCAGCTTCTGAATCTCGGTGCGCATCTCGACGCGGAGCTTGGCGTCGAGGTTGGAAAGCGGCTCGTCGAAGAGGAAGATCTTCGGATCGCGCACAAGGGCGCGCCCCATGGCGACGCGCTGGCGCTGGCCGCCGGAAAGCTGGCTCGGCTTGCGATGCAGCAGGTCCTCGATCTGCAGCATGCTGGCCACCCTGGCCACGACCTGCTGGCGCTCGGCCCTGGGCACGCCCCGCATCTCCATGCCGAAGGACATGTTCTTCGCGACGTTCATGTTGGGGTAGAGCGCGTAGGACTGGAACACCATGGCGATGTCGCGCTTCGACGGGTGAAGCTCGTTCACCCGGGCGCCGTCGATCAGAATCTCCCCGGCGGAGACGGTCTCCAGGCCTGCGATGGTGTTCAGCA
>MKWU01004838.1_pt1 | contig 15367 bp, 13 predicted proteins | sample 809101 | NCBI WGS metagenome assembly MKWU01 (sample SAMN05860141, study PRJNA318959) | sponge metagenome | host: Aplysina aerophoba | place: Slovenia: Piran, Adriatic Sea, Gulf of Piran | collected 2013-05-07 | reverse complement strand
CTTCCCACACAAATCCGCCCCAAATGTGTTTGCATGACTCTATATACTGCTAATATAATGATGATATTGGTCACAATCTAATTGAGCACAGCATCGTCATGCAAAACGTTCACTTAAGCAATAGGATGCATATTCCACAGCGGTCTAGTAGTACCCCCATTAACTGAGTAGTAGTACTTTCCAATAGTTTGAATTCACTACACAACTCACTCTTGTATGTTGTCTCCGACTCCACCTCACTCCATCTCCCATTTCCAATGGCAGACACTGCTCTTATGCGAACCTCGTACACAGTACCAGCATCTAGAGCCTCAAGGAGAGTGGATGGGGTTGAGCCTGAGGAAACAGGGCTGGCTGCACTCCAATCAGTGCTACGTTTTTTGTATTCCACCTGGTACTGAGAGATGGGCACATCACTTTGGGGAGCGGTCCAGATCACCCTCAGAGCTGGTTTCCCCGAATGTATAGCCTTGGACACTGACACACCAGTCACTTGGGACGGGACTGTACAATAGTAATATAATTTCACTGCTATGTGCTGATAGTACAGGTAGCTGTAGAGAATGTTATGCTTGTAAAAAACATTTCATGAAATAAATACTCCCTGCCACTGGTGCCTCACTACGTAAATACATAGAATATATGCAATAATTGTAACACAACAAACAAAGTATATAATTATGACATATCAGTTTGGAACCAGATGTACAACTGCCTGTAAAACGTGTACGCTATAATTATCTATCATGAACTCACTCATGTATGTTCTCTCTGTTTGCACTGCACTCCAATATCCAGCTCCCACAGCAGACACTGCTCTCACTCTGACATTGTACTCAGTGCCAGCTGCCAGGTTCTCAATGGTGGTGGTTTGAGGAGGAGGGGAGCCTAAGATGATGTGCTGGCTGCCCCAGGAAGTAGTCCCATGTATCCTGTACTGAAGATGGTACTGAGAAATGGGCTCATCACTTTGCGGAGTGGTCCAGGTTGCCCGTAAAGTTGGTAATCCTGACGACACTGTCTTGGACAGAGATAAACCAGTGACTTGAGAAGGAACGTCTGAGACTGACAGAAGGAATTATGTCAAATTCCATGATCACAGAGGTACACATACATGCAGTACTGTAGTGCATAGTAACATAAGAAACACAGGCGGAATGGCATGTACACTCTATTAGAAGTTAGAAGAGACTGTTCCCAAACCCCTCGAGAGGCCGAAACGTTCTGTTATTGACTTTCTATGCCACGTGAAGAGCTCACGAATTCACCCATTTCAAGTTGTAAAAACATACTTTTTTTGCACTGAGGCACACTCCTACTCCACTGTCCATCAGCCTGGCAGGTTCTACTGTGTAATCCCTGCAGTGTGTAGCCTACATCACAGGTGTATATAGGTCACTACAGAGTTGTAGGTTGTACTGGAGAGACTGCGTTGACCATTTGTGAGATTACCAGGGTCACCACAGTTAGTGGCTGGGAGGATACAATAACAGAGTGGACTGGTGAGTAGTAGAACAATGTCACTGACCCAAGCAATTCTCCTACCTGTACCTGTTCCACACTGCATTCCAGTCCACCCCTCATCACAGGTACAAGTGTCAGGAGCAGTGCAGGTCCCTCCATTTTGACAGGGACTGGTACAGATGGCTGCAGTTGGGGAGGGAGGCATGATTGTACATGAACAGAAAATAGAGCAACAAAACGCTAACATCAACAAGACACAACAACAAATAAACTTCTTTACAATTTTTGTTTAGCGTTGTATCAATCAACTGACTGATTGACTGACAACAGCACTCCAAACTTTGCTTGTTCTTGTATTGAGTAAAATTACAAACTTTCTCATACACCTCAAAGTAAATCAAGTCTGGTCTGCCAGAATAAGTGCAACCATTACAGCTAATTCCTTGAAACACACACCATGCATTGCATTGAGGTATACTCTCACTCCACTGTCCATCAGACTGGCAGGTTCTACGTTTGCTCCCTGCGGTGTGGAGCCTACATCACAGGTGTAGGTCACAACAGAGTTGTAGGTTGTACTAAAGAGACTGCGTTGAACATTTGTGGGTCTACCTAGGCCACCACAGTTGATGGGAGATTATATAGAGCTGACTGAAGTACTGGCATACAACTGCAAGTGATACTCTTTTGCATCAATCTACTACAATTATTGCCTGGTTGTACACAATACTCATCGTTTAATCTTTCTCTAATACGTACCTTGTTCACACTGCGTTGCAGTCCAATACACATAAAAGAAGGAAGTATTTGTATGGCAGGTGTTGACACAAACAGTTTCAAACAAAGACACGTTGTTACACAATACCAACCTGTTTCACACTGTATTCCAGTCCACCCCACATCACATGTACAAGTGTCAGGAGCTGTGCAGGTCCCTCCATTCTGACAGGGACTGCTACATTCGGCTGCACAGATTGAAGAACATATATCATCAGTCAAAGAAACTCATATCTGGCCACGTGCACCCTTCATAATAATTATTCAGGGCTGAGAAGAAACATAGAAACATGGCCGGGCGCAAAGGCAGAATCAACAATGTGCTATGCACACCTCACTCTAATGTATAATAATATAATAATAATATTTATGCCTACTACTCATGATCACAGCTTTTGGTGCTGCAGTGTGATGTACTAATGCATGTATAGTTTAGAGGGGGAAGCAGGAGATGGTGAATTGACTGCCCCAAGAATGGGCCCCATTTAGTTATCCTGTACTAAAGATTGTACTAAGAAATGGGTGAAGTGGGGGCTTCTCAGCTCGTTGAGACATATAGGATATACTGTTTCTCCAATACCAGCGTGGATACAAAAATCTTGTCAACGTTTTGACCATGTTGCTCTGGTCTTCTTCAGAGCGAAGATAGTGCGTAGCGGGAATGTGTCATTCTTATGCCTGCGCGCCAAATCATCTGCGACCACTATTCACGCTCAATCTGCCAGTGGGTGTTGGACCTGCTCGGTTGGTCGAGTCCTCCTGTCTACTCAGGGCAGCCACCCAGCAACCAGGGAGCTCAAGCCCTGTGTCCCTGTTGAGGCGTTCCTCAGTTGGGGTCATCTGGATGTGGATGGCTTCCTTGAGCAGCAGCTCTCTGGGGTGCCTGGCTATGTCAACCACTGTGGTCTCATCCCATTTGATGGCATGGTGGTTCTTCGACCTTGGAGGCTGTACTCCTGCCACAAGTCTACCAGAAGGTTACCAGTCTCAGCTATGCAGCAGCAGAGAGGAGGAATGCCAGTGCCAAGTTGAAGCAGAGCAGAAAACTGTTGAGGCTTACTGACAGCAATAACCGTCCTGAGCTGCGCCCCCAAGGACAGTTTTCTGCTCTGCCGCTCGGCCTCCTCAACATGAGGGGCCCCCAAGATCTGCCACCAGAGAGAAGCAGCCCTCTTTGGTGGTGCTGCCATACACAGCAGGCGTCGGTGAAGACGTCAGGTGGGTGTGTGGGAAGTTTGGAATGAAGGTGATCGTCAAGGCTGGACGAACACTACGCTCAGTGCTGATCAAGGTGAAGGACGCTCTACCAGTGGAGAAGAAGGCCAAGGTGGTGTACCGAATCCCCTGCAGTTGTGGCAAGAGCTACATTGGTGAGACCAGGAGAAGACTGGAGACCAGGCTGAGAGAACACCAAGAGGCCTGCCGGTAAGGGACCCTGGAGAAATCTGCAGTAGTGTAGCATGCATGGAAGAACCACCATGCCATCAAATGGGATGAGACTACAGTGGTTGACATAGCCAGGCACCCCAGAGAGCTGCTGCTCAAGGAAGCCATCCACATCCAGATGACCCCAGCTGAGGAATGCTTCAACAGGACATGAGCTCCCTGGATGCTAGGTGGCTGCCCTGAGAAGACAGGAGGACTCGACCAACCGAGCAGGTCCAACACCCACTGACAGATTGCGCGCGAATAATGATCGCAGATGATGCGGCGCGCAGGCATAAATTATAAGAATGACACATTCCCGCTACGCACTATCTTCGCCCTAAAGAACACCTGAGCAACATGGTCAAAACGTTGGCAAGATTTTCATATCCACGCTGGTATTAGAGAAACAGTTTATCAATGGGTTCTTCACTTCGTGGAATGGTCCATGCTTCCTGGCAAATTGGTTATTTTACTGCTTTAGACTATAACACACCGTTGAATTGGAACTCCTAAAGCTTTTGACATGGGCAGAACACATTACGTCAAATACTAATTGTACTTGTGTACAACTGTTCTGTTACGTTGATTTATATAATATAATTATAATATTAATATAGCTATACCATCTATATATATATGTACATCAAACAGTCTTGAGTGGCTAGTGTACATAGGTAAAATACCTTAAACTACCGATGGTAAGAGGCTGCACTGTAGCTAGCCCATATTGCCTTTTTGGCTCTGATCTCACCCACAGGATCCTACCTCCCTGCCTCTACCTGGAAGAACTGCCTTTCATATTGAGGAAGCCAAACATGCTCTGTCGAGAGATGTTTACTTTCCCTACCCCTCATCTGGTGCTGATTCAAATCAACAGAATGGCTAGGATCCTCTTAGAGTGTCTGCCATGTTTAATTCTCCACTGGAGCAAGACCTGAAGTGCAACTACACAATCGCATTCTGGGAGCTTCAGCAGTCTGACGCATGGCTGTGCCTTCCAATCAATCTGCCCACTGGCACATGGATGACAACATTTGAGTCGAGCTTTTACCTAGGCTCAATTTATATAGTTCTGTCCACACACTTGTCACCACCGTCAGTGACACCACCATTCACAGTCTCAACTGCAGAGGCACCAAATTCACCATCAGTTGCCCTCAAAGACATCCAGGCAATGTCTGCAGCCCACCTATCATCATAACTGCAGCCAACTACGATTCTCCCTGTAGATGGTAAAAGCCACAATGGTACATATCACACTGGTAGAGTGGCAGGCTCCTGTTCATCAAATACTATAAGTTAGGTGCATTCGCTGTGGTACGCCACTGGTCAGCAATGACTTGTTTTATCGTACCATTGATCACGGAGCAAGATTAGTGAGAACGTGTGCGCGTAGCTAGGTACCGGTCAACTTTCCGCGATCACAGAGCAACCAGCTGAGTTAGCTACGTAAGGTTCGAAGTCAATCTGGTAGCATCATGGTTGTCGAATACCACTGTAAGCTTTAGGAGGAAGAGTCATGCAGAAGAGCTAAAAAGGGAAGATCAGATACGTAGCTAAAACCACTTTTTGATAGAACGCCCTCCTCAGTTAGACACAGGCAGTGGTGCCCTCTCACATCTTGCATACGGGGGCTCTCACCTCCTTGAGCAATGTCAAGAGGAACTGCCAGGACGAGCAGCGACAGGACGAAATGTGGCCCCCCTCTGTGCCACTCCATTGTGTCTCGATCGATAGTGCGCTACAAGGGTTGTCGCACTGGTATTATATTGTAGTAATACAATCTATATAACCAGGCCAATAAGATTAATAACTGCGCACCACAATTATATATCAGTATCCAGTGTGGGGACTGCATGCATAACCCAGTCAGCTGACCGCTCCTGACTTGCATAATCCTTTCGACACTGAGGTCTTGACATTTTCACCATAGCTAACTGATTGTTGCATGTCATTGCACTTCATATATTCACACTAACACATAACCATGCACTCATAACACAACACATTACATGTCACCCCCTTAGAGTCCCAAGATGGGTCACCACAACGTTACTAATATCTTACTTATTAACTTTTATACTGCTGACTTCCTTACATTGTCATTCAGCGGTGCGTGTGCAACAAACTTAGTGTGTGTACGTGTATGTTCTTCAGGTCAACAGTAACATAACTGTAAGGGAGGAGATATACAAACGTAGCTAAAAACGTTGAAGTCTATTCCTATTTTATTGTACCTGTTGCATAAGCTTCGGTTATAGCAGCTGTACTGTCTGCAATTGAAGAACACAAAACACCAAATTGTCCTTCTGATCCATACGTATAGCAACACTGAAACCTTTCGAGAACACGCATAATGAAGTGTAAGTCTACAACTCTAATGGACCGGAGCTGTCAACATGATAGAGTCAAAACACAATTAAGATACAAGTCTGAGCACTCTTAGATCTGCTAATTCTATTACCACACCATTCAGAGGGAAACATTCTGACATGAAAAACTGCTGCTGTCGTGAATACATTTGCTAATTTGATGTACACTGGTATAGGCAGGGTTAGTTTCCATAGCAACAGGATTGATCAGTGCAGCATATACTTTAGCACCAACAGTGAGTGTCATAGCTTCATGGCCTTTAGTGGAATACCAAACAATAAACAAATCCACAGCTAGGTGAGGCGTCCAACTTCAAATGATGCTGTGAAGTCAATGATAATGTTGATATGTCTAATGTATGAAAGCAATAAATATAATTATGCTACTTAAAATAGGATATAGCAAAATGTAGCAAAAATATAATGTAATTAAGCATTTAGTAAAGATTCCAGTCAGATTGCGTACCAAAGAAATTCCAAACTTGAGGCAAGCATCCAAGCTGCCTCACTCATTAATGTGTTAACCTGCCACTTACATGCACTGCATTTATATTTACTCACTCCTTCAGTCAGGAGGCACACAATGATCACACAGTCAAGTAGTTCAGCTTATTGGCAGTTAATTTACTAGTCACACTGCTAATTAAACATCCTTGTAGTTGGCATAGGTGTCATACAACTCCAAATAGGACTGGAGTATTTCAAAACACATCTTGTATTGTTCCTGTATATACAGAGGAGAAGGAAACGCATCAGCAGCACATGTGCAGTCACTAGAATGAGAGAGTCAGGTCTTCTCCAACGTTCAAGCTAAGGTCAGTCAAATGCATGTCGACCAAGAAGTGCCTCTTTACAATACTTCAATAATACGAGGCACTAAAGGATTAAGTACATGAGCACATTGGTCTGTTATAGGTCCCAAACCATTTTCTAGTTCAATCAGTTAAGCTAATAGACCATTTTAGTTTGTCTTCATGGTGATGTCCGTGTCTGTAGTAAGGGGTTTGTCCAGAGTGGCTGGCAAGGCTTACTCCTGTGTCCATAGTATGTATAGTATAGAATCCAAGTTACCGTTGGCCTTGTGCCAGTATGTGGTAGTTGGAGGACTACATTAAGTGCTGCCTTTGAAGAACTGCCTGTGCAACACTGAACACACCACACAGGGCCCATGGCTATGTGGGACTAGTATCCCATTATCTTATTCTGTGCTACTTGACCAACTCACTGTGTCACAATTCAGCGAGCTAAGCCCAAGATAAAGGCCTATAGCTAGTCTAGTCAGCAGGGACAGCCGTCTGACTACACAAGACTGCAACTGAGAGCCTGTGTTCCCTGAACTATATTAAAGCCCTGGAAGCGCTGACTTCTGTTATATAAAATATTATGCAGCTGCTGGTTCAGTGAAATAAATCATGGGCAGGAGTGCTGTGCATTGCATCGCTATAAACCCTGGGATCAAACAATAAACCACTGGGTAACTGCCAAACGCATCGAACCCGGCAAAATACATGCACACATGTGTTAGTGCAAGCTATATAAGTTGGATTACACACAATCTCATGCCATGCATCACTCACGCTGGTGTAGACCATGTGGGGTCTCTGTGCTCTTGCTGCCTTAACAGTCTGGAGGATGTCCACTGCTCCTTCAAATTTGACCCTCTCAATTTCCGTCATACAAGTGATGAACACACCACTGCGAGACATGCCGTCACTGGAGGCAAAAGAGAAAAGCATTTTCAACACATAAGCACAACAGCACAATATGCAATACATATTATAGTGCAACAGTGAATCCAAATACTGCTTACACTAACAGATATATAGGTGCCATATGCCTGCATGCATGTATATATATTATTACAATTACAAATGGAAGTGTCTCTATATTGCATATAAAATTTGCATTAATTCATGTGTGTCTCTGCTTTCCTTATAGAATCACTGGCCATTGGTTTCACTTTCAGCATACTATATATGTATAAATTGATAGTAAAATACTACAGTACACCAGTTCAACTGTGTTCACTCACTCGCACATAACCAGGATAGGTCCAACTTTCTCTTTCTGCAATTCTGCCACTTCTCCCATCACACCGAGCAGGGAGGCAGCAGGAGGTGGGCCAGTTGTGGTCCAGCCCCTAATGTGGTACAGGACCGCCTCCATAGGGGGACTGGCGAGCTGCAATGTGTCAGCAAGAGCCAAAGACAGCTGTGCCACAGGCTACATTATTCAATAATTAGTCTTAGGAGCATTGAAACATGCATGATTAACATCACAACCATGCTGAATGACATTGTATAATAGATAGATATTGCAAGGGCATCAAGGGTATAATACACGTACCTCTATTACCATCTACGTAAGTACACCCACGTTGGCATCCATACCTTTGAGTTGTTGAACACATCCAGCAAAACCTTGTCACAGTCCTTCATGGGAACAGTGGTCTTGTAGTTGACTTTGACAATTTTCCAATCAAATGTTCCCATCCTCTCATCTGGCCAGAAAGGGTAGCAAGTGTCCTACAAAATCAATTTCCAAAATTACAATGATTATAAAGACGCATTGCAAAAGTGTATATGACACATCTGTCAAAATAAACACAGAAGTAATACCATATACGCTTTAACTTTCGCGGGGTTGATGATTTAACTATAGGATCGATGGTCTAGCTTCCAGCTTCATGGTAAAAGACAAGAGAAAACCTGAAAGCCATTTTACCATTTAGCATGTCCGCTAACATTGGCATGATTTCAGCTCATTTCAAGGTAGTGCTACCATCCATGGCCAGCTGACAAGCCTGCACTTCAAAACCTCTAACGAAAGGATTACCTGATTTTCTTCACTGAGCTCACAGAGGAGAACAATTGTCGAGATTCTGAACTGCCAGATTAGTTCCCAAATGTCATTCCTCGTCTGTGCCATTGGAGACTGTGCTGCAATGAAAGCACGTCTGCCTGAGTAGCTCTGAAATAGACAATATATATTGCACTATATTGCAAGTATATATATATGCAAACTATCACGTTCATTACTTGCTGTGATGGAATGTCACTTACATTCACAAATGATGCATTGAAGTAGTCTGTTCCATTGCTTGCAGAGCTATACGGCAGCCGCAAGTGGTTGGCAAAGTCTGCATGATGTGAACATTATTGTCAAATCAAAAAGGCATATACACCTGTGATAATTTGGTTGACAGAGTGTTCAAACTTCAGATTCTATTACAACCACACTAGCACAAAAGGATCATTAATAATATATAACTCACATGGAAATCGGTCCTTGTACCTATTTCTCTTTGCCACCACCATCTTCTTGGCAAATGCAATGTCTTCAGGGCATGGTGTTTTACTTAGTTTCTCCAGCATCTGTTACAACAACACTTTCATTATTGTATTTACTATTCCCAAGGCCAAAACATGCAAGTATTATACTTGATGCTTCTCACATCAAACTGTTCCTGAAAGCCAGTCATCTGTGTATTCTTGTTAACTCTCATGAATGTGGCAATGGCTGCCTTCAGCTCATGGGCAGGCACACTTGTGTCCCCACATGTGATGTAGTCACAGAGGGCATCATGGATGAATACATACTGATCCTGCAGGATCAACAATGTTGCAGTTGCATGCATGTGCATGTGAATAGCCCAAGTAAGAATGAGTTAGTGGTGTATATAAAATGTTGAATTTGAATAAAGTAATGCAAGTCACACTATAAGCATCAGATAATATTCTGCTCACCAGTGTCTGCACCATTTTCATCCTTTGTGTCCTCATTTCACTGACAAACTCAAAGATGCTTACGCACTCAAAGATGTTGAGGTCATCTCTCTCCTTCAGTCTCTCCATCATTGCATCAAGAGTGATGAAAGTGCCAGTGCGACCCACACCAGCACTATGGATATATACATGAATATGTAACGTTGTGTAATGCTGTGACTTCCATAACTTCTGTGTGTGTGTGTATCTTTGCCATGCTGTCATCTATTCATCTCTATTAAGTAATCTATTGAGTTGTATACACATAAGGCTTTAGTTGTATACTCCTTTGGTTTAGGTTAGCATATTTCTCTGACTGTATTTACCTTAGCGCAGGCCCACACCCTGTGTACTCCTTAGGTTTCATGCACATGTACTTCTCTATTTAAACACCATGCTCTGCTGTGTACTTGCTCTCAGTGATAATAACGTTGCTACCCAGCGCCAGTGACCGTTGCACGTCCGTGTTCGCTGCACTCTTACGACCCCTCCCGGTACACGATCACAAATACATATGAGAAAGAGACTTCATCCATTTAATGTATATCCCCTATAAAAATATAGACTTTCCTTCCAAACTTGTCATCCTCACCTGCAGTGTACCACAATGGGGGCACCAGTGTCCTCAAACTCGTTCCTGACTTGTTGAATAAATTTGACCAGGGAAGACGACTGACATGGGACTCCGTGGTCTGGCCATCCTGTGTACTGGAACTGTTTCAGACAGAAGGGTCCATCATGTTCATCAGAGGACTGAAGAAAAAGCACGCAGTCATACTAACATATCATATATATGAATTGCTTGAATTACTGTAATGCATAATTATAATGTATGTGTTTATACCAAGTTGAATGCAGTGTTTTGGTGATTGCATGTTTTTGGACAAACTCACTCTCGTCAGGGTCATGTCCCTGACCACATAGTCAGCAAAACCTCTGTATCCCGTAGTGACCACAGTGAAACCTCTCCCAGCATCATAAGGTTTGTCCAATTGTTCATTCCAATACTGCTCACATTTTCTCTGTGTGTTTAATAGAAATTGCAATATATCTACAATAATTATGTGGACGAAATGTATATAGTGGGGTGGAGATCTTGCAAATGCCATCCTTTACTTTTAACCCATTTTGCTTTCAAAGTTTTAAACCTGGGTGAGTCAGATGCCAGTGCATAATGCACATGTTATTGGGACTGTTAGGAGGACTGCTAAAAGAACTGCTAAAAGAGGTACGTGTGTTTGCCCTCAAAAGAATATACATGCCTCCAGAGCCCACAGTCAATATACATATCTACTGACTATACTGCTAATGCTATGTTATTTGACACAGTATAGTACCACTTTAGAAGGATGTGTACAATATGCAATATAACGTATGGTTGAGGTTGAGTGCGAAAATATCGCCCCGAGGGCGCTTATATCAACCCCGGTGCTTCGCGCCTCGGTTGATATACAGCCCGATGATATGATAATGAACCTCCTTTTCGGGTTGTTATGGCATATAACATACTTTTTAGCCCTATCCTTTACTACAGGATTGCACAATCACCATACGATATTATTATTACAATATTATATATGACACTTCTCACCCTTCCGTTTTCGTTCACTTTTGTTAGCATGACTATCACAGCTGGTCGGACGTCCCAGATCATCTGCCAGAAATCAGAGACTGTTTCAGGTGTGGGACCTGCAGGAGGACACACACACTACTATGGCTATGTTTATACATGTGACATGCATAAACATAGCTATATTACACACCTTGTGATGCAATGTATATATCTCCATGTTCACCCTGTGTAATATGAAATATGAAGGTGACATTGCAGATAAATAAACATGACAGGTTTGCAAGCTCTCAAGAAATGTACAATGCTATGGACTTACGTTGATGTATGACGCATTGATATAGTCACTTCCCTGTTCATCTACTTCTGACAGCACAACTCGAGAGTGGTCAACTGTGGGAGGGTATATAGAAAAACTTTACACCAACTTGTATAACAGTTTGATAAATGTCAGAGAATGGTTTTAGTTTGAGTACACATAAACTTACACGTGTGGACATTGTGGTACCTGTTCTTGGAACGGTTGGCTATGGCAACATCATGAACTCCATTTGGATCAACAATTTTCTGCACTCATGTAATACAGAATGGAAGAGAGAGTATAAGCAGGACTGCATCTGCAGGTTCATATATGATAGGAACTAGTGGACACAATTGCAATTTGCAATCATAATACTTGTCACATCTCAATCCAATTAATAATTAATTATTAATTATAGGCTTATATGTATATATAATTACGAGTTGCTTCATTAACCTTAAACTCCTCTTCAAAACCTCTGTCCCTCTGTATATGCATTTTCTTGACGTATTCCACAAAATTGTTAGCTTCATATGCACGTGCAGCTTCTGTAATAGGGTTCATAGTGACAACAAATCATTGAAAGCAAAATATTCACAATGCTACACACAAATACAGAAAACAGCTGATAAATAGTAAAAGACTAATTTTCATACAACATTGCCCAGAAACAATTGCCTGCACTTATCAAGCCAGCAAAACTGCTTCTTGTAGTGTCATAGCATAATAATGGCTCCCCCAAGTACTACTATAAAGTCCTGTACGTCTTATAATGCAACTGGAGTCCACTTGGTAGCTCACCACATCCACTACCAGGTTGTGCCTCTTCATCTAGCTGATCTGACGATGCATCACTACATTCTGCTTCATCACTGAGTTGAGTGGAGTCAGCTACTGCTACAACAGACACCTCTCCATCTGCTTCAGTGATTGAATGACTGTCATCAAACTCTACATATAAATAGCCATCAAAGTAAAAAATTACAGTCCTAATAATACTTCAGCACATTTACAGTACGGGCACACAGTGATGCGTGGTGGTCAGGTACAACAATGTGAGTTCCAACCACACACCTGTTTCTTTGTCAGCTTGGGTAGCCGGCCCAACTGCATCCTCTGGCCATGAGAACCCATTAGTGGTGACATTTCCTACAAACTTCACCTCCTTTTCACGAGGCAGTGGGAAGCTGTCCATTTTGGATTGATGCAACTCTGTAGGGCTGAATGCCTTCCTTGAGCGGAACCTCCTGAGTATTAGGTTAGAATATGAATGACATAGTTTAACACCTTTCAAACTGTAATTGATAATATACAAATTTCTACAAGCTAGTGGAACTCATTCTGCCAACCATACCGGTAAATCACCACGACTGTAATGACTATGATAGACACACATCCCAGGAGAAGCAGAGCACTAATGACGACACTGGCAATCACTGCTGCAGGACCAGCTACAGTGAGGACAGAGCAACAACAACAGATCAATACTAATAGGTTTTTTATCACAACACTAAATAGAACACTTATAATTTAATTATAGGTTGTGAGTTTTAGAAGGGGAAGAAATGGTAGAAAATGAGATATACCTGCAGTAGTCTCAACGCTGTTTGTAACTCTTTGTTTCGTACCACTTGAGTTTGATGGACCACTGGTTGTGGGGGATGTACCACTGGTTGCAGGGGATGTACCACTGGTTGTGGGGGTTGTACCGCTGGTTGTGGGGGATGTACCACTGGTTGTGGGGGATGTGCCAATGGTTGTGGGGGATGTACCACTGGTTGCAGGGGATGTGCCACTGGTTGCAGGGGATGTACCACTGGTTGTGGGGGATGTACCACTGGTTGTGGGGGATGTACCACTGGTTGTGGGGGATGTACCACTGGTTGTGGGGGGTGTACCTGTTTCTAGACAGAGACAATTGAATTAACAAGCAAACGCTGACATGGCGAGGTGATTAATCATTGATGCAAGACAAGACATGCATAATTTAAGCTCTGTTGAATGATAATAACTGAATTGAATGGTGGTATTGTATATAATTTGGTAGAGTCATCATCCTTTGTTCGCAGACTCCTCCCGCAGCGTGTCTGCGATGGACGCGAAACGCGGCCTTAGTAGAGGGAGCACAGGGAGTGTCATAAGGGGGTAGACTGAAGATGATTCATTACGCCCGAGAAGAGTGCCGCACAGATTTCCACTCTTACGAAAATAGACGCCATGTTTTTCATGCTTTTACAGATGGCGAATGCAAGATTCTGGACACGTTTTTGTGTGTGAACAGGTGGATCAATGCTCTCTGGCACACAAAGGTACCTAGGGGGACCATTGTGTGCCACAGCTTCACAATATTGCCACCTTTGCTGGACGACTGAAGAGGAGTCAATCACTGGTTACCAGAATATACTTAGGACCTCAGATCTCAGCTAGCCCAGTAGTAAGAAGCATGCATAATGTAGAATAGTAACAAAAATTGACTGTAATATTCTTTGGCACACTTGGTAAACTAGCTACTCCTATTGTATAATATCATTAATCCTAGATACCTACTTTTATAATATGCATGTATAGGAATGTGTATAAAGAGTAAATGACCGCATGCAGGAGTGACACCCGGACAAGAGTATTGGCTAATGATCTTCTCTTTCAACTTAACAAGTTCAGTTTCAGTTTGTGGTCAGTGCTGCTGATACAATAACACAGTATTTCAGTTTAGGCTTCTCTGTGTGTCGGTATGATAATATTACCATGTGGGCTGCAATAAGGCTGCTCAACTGATCACTTATTGAATGCTTTGTATACATACCTTATTATCATTCCTAGAAGTGTAGCATACTGAAAATGGACCCCCACAGGTTGTAAACACAGCAAAATGGGACCATGCATGGTGGCACTGGTTTACCGACCAGGTGATCGGCCACTCATTGCTTGTGCATGGACCATGTTAGTAGCTACAAATTATAGCCATCACTCTTGACAAACTTTGACTCCCCTTTTATATATATAATTATAAGGACCATTCAATAGACAATAGGTAGAGTACTGAGTACTAACATAAGCATAATTATGGTAGATAGTATGAATCGTTATATAGCATGTACACATTGATGGAATATTTAGAGAGACATTGTAGTTAGCAAGCATCCTTCGTAACTGTTCTTGAGAAAGAGAGTATTTAATAATTTTCGTGTCATTATCCCTGATTAGTACATGTGTACGGTAATACATCTGTTTAGTGAATGACTGTACAGTGCTCATCTAAAATGCGCCTTGGACCAATCAGTCAATGCATGTAGGCTCCGGATATAGTAATGAATAAAGTACAGAAAGCTATATATAGACCAAAGGTGATGTGGTACATCTCACAATGATTGCAACCAAAATATGTGTATATTACTCAGAAAATTCTGTCCTTTGCCTCCTCTAACAACAGTCACCTAGCTAACTTACCAACCTATATGTATGCATTTAAAAGGACAAGTGATGATGTTGCTAACTGGTGGAAGCTGGAGAAACACTAACAGTACTGAGTGAAACACAAAAGCTTAGAAACATCACCAATCTGTTGCACCGTGACTGATGCTCCGTTTCACACCTATGAATACATCAGCCTTTGGCAAACCCAACATCCACAGGTGCTGCATGAAATCATGCACAGATGGTGGAGAGGCTCATTATGTAAAAACGTATATAG
>MKWU01004837.1_pt1 | contig 15374 bp, 17 predicted proteins | sample 809101 | NCBI WGS metagenome assembly MKWU01 (sample SAMN05860141, study PRJNA318959) | sponge metagenome | host: Aplysina aerophoba | place: Slovenia: Piran, Adriatic Sea, Gulf of Piran | collected 2013-05-07 | reverse complement strand
AGACGGGATCACCACCATCCCGCACACCGGATCGGTGACCTCGGCATGCGGATCGGCGGCCTCCCCGCCACTCTCACCCGAAACACCCGATGAAGCGCCGGCCTCCACCGCAGCCGAACCACCGCCTGCCGAGACGGCCGCTTCCGAAACCCGAGTAGCAGAGCCACGCAACGCCACCAGTTCGGCCAGGATGCTCACGGCCATCTCCCGATGCCCCACCCGTCCCAGGTCCAGTCCGGCCGGCGCCCGCACCCGGGCCAGGGCGGCCTCGCCCACTCCCCGGTCGCGCAGGTAGGAGACCACCGCAGCCGACCGTTTCCGAGAGGCGACCAGGCCCACGTACCTGGCAGGCGTCACCAGTGCAGCCGCCAGGGCCTCCTCGTCGTAGTGACCCTGGGTGGCCACCACCACCATGGCCTGCCGGTCCACTCCCACCTCATCGAAATCCAGAGTCGTGAACACCCGGTTGGAAGGATCGTGATCATCGGCCCGCCCCCCGTCGTCCACCACCGAGGTCCTCCAGCCCAATGCCCGGGCCATGGCCGTCAAGGCCCCCACGGCTGGAGATCTGCCCACCACCACCAGGTGCGGCGAGGGGAACACCGGCTCTAGGTACACCTCCATGGTGCCCTCGGAGTCACACGCCATGGGCACCGTCTCCACTCCCTGGCGGTCCCCACCGGCCAGCCCGTGGTCGGGTCCCAGCACCACCAGCCGTGCCCGACCCTCGGCGAGCACCTCCCGGGACACCCGGGTCAAAGTGGGCGCCGCGCAGGCACCGCCCAGCCAGCCGTGCATGCGACCGTCCGAAGAGATGATCGCCCGGTATCCCTGCTTGCCCGACGACAGTCCGCGGCTCCATACCACGGTCGCCAGCACGAACCGCTCGCCCCGGGCCCGCAGCGCCACGGCTTGGTCCAGCAGCTCGTCCATCACAACCTGCGACGGACGAGCTGCTCACCAGTGGTCTCAGGCGTTGTGGATGGCCTTCCAGACACGGTCGGGGAGCACCGGCATGTCGATGTTGGTGACACCCAGGTGCGCCAACGCGTCGATCACCGCGTTCACGAAGGCGGCCGGCGAGCCGACCGTGGCCGACTCTCCCACGCCCTTGGCGCCGATCGGATGATGGGGAGAGGGGGTGACCGTCTCGCCCAACTCAAAGCGCGGCGTCTCCCAGGCGGTGGGCACCAGGTAGTCCATGAAGTTGGACCCGATGCAGTTGCCGTCCTCGTCGAAGGTGATCCACTGCATGTTGGCCTTGGCGAAGCCTTCGGTGAGGCCGCCGTGGATCTGCCCGTCCACGATCATGGGGTTGATCCGCACTCCGCAGTCGTCCACCGCCACCATGCGCCGCACCGTCCACACGCCGGTGTCGGGATCGAGGTCCACCACCACGATGTAGGTCCCGAACGGGTAGGTCATGTTGGGCGGGTTGTAGTAGTGCACGCCCTCCAATCCGGCTTCCTCGTCCTCGGGATGGTTGGTGTAGGCCGCGAAGGCGATGTCCTGGATGGAGACGCTCGAATCGGGCGATCCCTTCACCGAGAACTTGCCCGGCTCCCAGTCGAGGTCCTCGGGCGAGGCCTCCAGCAGGTGGGCGGCGATCTTGCGAGCCTTGTCGCGCAGCTTGCGGGCCACCATGGCCGTGGCGCCTCCGCCCACCGGAGTGGAACGCGAGGCGTAGGTGCCCAGACCGTAGGGGGTGTTGTCGGTGTCCCCGTGCATCACCGCGATGTCGGTGGCGGGGATGCCCAACTCCTCGGCCACGATCTGTGCGAAGGTGGTCTCATGCCCCTGTCCCTGGGTCTTCACGCCCAGTTTCAGGATGGCCTTGCCGGTGGGATGCACCCGCAATTCGGCCGAGTCGAACATCTTCAGACCGGCGATGTCGTAGGTGTGAGCCGGTCCGGCGCCCACCACTTCGGTGAAGCTGGCCATGCCGATCCCCATCAGCCGCCCTTCCTCGCGAGCCGCGGCCTGCTCGGCTCGCAACTCGTCGTAACCCACCATGTCCATCGCCATCTGCATGGCCGTCTCGTAGTCGCCGGAGTCGTAGACGAACCCGGTGGGGGAGGTGTAGGGGAACTGCTCGGGCTGGATGAAGTTCATCCGGCGGAATTCGGCCGGGTCCATCCCGATCTCGTTGGCGGCGTTCTGGATGAGCCGTTCGATCAGATAAGACGCCTCGGTCACCCGGAAGGAACACCGGTACGCCACGCCTCCCGGCGCCTTGTTGGTGAACGCTCCCTTGGCAGTGACATGGGCGGCGTCGAAGTCATAGGACCCCGTGACGATGTGGAACAGCCCGGCGCGGAACTTGGTGGGCTGCGCGTCCGAGTAGAAGGCGCCCTGGTCGGCCAGCAGGTCGGTCCGCAGGCCCAGGATGCGCCCGTTGTCGTCCAGCGCCAGTGATCCGGTCATGTAGTAGTCGCGCCCGAAACCCGTCGAGATCAGGTTCTCGGTGCGGCTCTCCACCCATTTCACCGGCAGGCCGATCAGAAGCGAGGCGGCGGTGGCCACCACGTAACCGGGGTAGATGGGCACCTTGTTGCCGAATCCGCCCCCGATGTCGGGGGAGATGATCCGGATGTTCTGCTCCGGCAGTCCCGCCACCAGAGCGAACAGCGTCCGGTGAGCATGGGGCGCCTGCGACGTCATGTAGATGGTGGCCTTCCCCGTGGCGGGGTGCACGTCGGCCACTATCCCGCACGTCTCCAGCGGAGAGGGGTGAGAGCGGGGATAGTGAGTCTCGATGCTCACCACCTTGGCAGCCTTGGCGAACGCCGCGTCGGTGGCGTCCTTGTCGCCCGCCTCCCAGGTGAACGACACGTTGTCGGTGACGTCCTCCTTGTCGGTGCGGATCAACGGTGCGTCGGCCTCCAGTGACCGCTGCGGGTTGGTGATGGGCTCCAGTTCCTCGTAGTCCACATCGATCAGCCGCAGGGCGTCCTCGGCGATGTAGCGGTCGGTGGCGATCACGCACGCCACTTCCTGCCCCTGGTAGCGAACCTTGTCGGTGGCCAGCACCGCCTGGGTGTCACCCGACAGCGTCGGCATCCACGCCAGGTTGTGTTGGGCCATCAGTTCACCGGTGACCACCGCCAGCACTCCGTCTAGCTCCATGGCGGCGGAGGAGTCGATGCTCACCAGCTTGGCATGGGCCACCGGGCTCCGCAGAATGGCCATGTGCAGCATTCCCGGCAGGTTTACGTCATCGACGTAGTTGCCGGCGCCCTGCAGGAACCGGGCGTCCTCCACCCGGCGCAGGGAGTGTCCCACTCCTCCTATCTCGGGAGAGGTGCAGGGTTTGTGATGGGTCTGGGTCTGCATGATCAGCCTTCCTCCCCGCCGTTTTGGGCAGCCGCCCACTGAACGGCTTTGACGATGTTCACATATCCGGTGCAACGGCAGATGTTGCCCGAGATCGCCCAGCGGATGTCATCCTCGGACGGGTCGGGGTTCTCCTCCAGTAAGGCGGTGGATACCAGCATCATGCCGGGCGTGCAGAAGCCGCACTGCAGTCCGTGCTCCTGGGCGAAGCCCTTCTGCACGTTGCTCAACTCGGCGCCCTGCTTGAGTCCTTCCACGGTGGTGACCGAGGCGCCGTCGGCCTGCACCGCGAACATGGTGCATGACTTCATGGGCACTCCGTCCACCAGCACCGTGCAGGCGCCGCAACTGGTGGTGTCGCACCCGATGTGGGTTCCCCGAAGGCCGAAGTCCGAGCGGATGGCGTCCACCAGCAGCCGCCGAGGCTCCACATCGGCGGTGTGCTCGGTTCCGTTGACGTTGATGGTGATTTGCATAGTCGTCTCTCCTCAGCTTCCGGCCGACGCAAGGGCCTGTGCCAGTCCCCGGCGGGTGAACACGGCAACCACGTTGCGCTTCCAGTCGGCGTCACCGCGAACGTCGGTCTGCGGATCAGAAGCCGAAGCGGCCGCCGCGGCGGCTTCGGCGAACAACTCGTCCGACGGCATCTCGCCTGCCAGCATGTCCTCGGCCGCAGAGGCCCGGGTGTTCTGGTAGTTCACCGCGGTCAGCCCGATCCCGGCCTGGGCGATGCTTCCGTCGTCGGCCAACTCCAACTGGGTGGCCACTCCCACGGTGGCGTAGTCGCCGATCTTGCGCTCCAGCTTCATGTAAGAGCCGCCCGTGGCGCCCGAGGGAATCGGCACGCAGACTCCGGTGACCATCTCGCCCGTCTCCAAAGAGTTGGTGAAGTAGCTCACGATGAAGTCGTCGATCCCCACACGGCGACTTCCCGAAGAGCCTTGCACCATCACCTCGGCGCGGGCCGCCAGCATCACCGAGTTCCAGTCGCCCTCGGGATCGCAGTGCGCCACCGATCCGCACACCGTGCCGCGGTTGCGAACCAGCGGGTCGGAGATCCACGGAGCGGCAGAGGAGACCACGTCGGAGGCTTTGGCGTCATCAGACCGGACGACATCGTTGTGACGGGCCAGAGCGCCGATGCACAGCGACCCGTTGGATCTCCTTATATAGGAGAGTTCGGAGATCCGGTTGATGTCAACCAGGTGGGCGGGAGCGGCCAAGTGAAACTTCATCATCGGGATGAGACTCTGACCTCCCGCCAGAACTCGCCCCTCGTCTCCTAACTCCGCCAAGGCAGCCAGCGCCCCTTCCAGGGTGTCCGGCGCCTGGTATTCAAATGCAGGTGGATACATTCCTCGCTCTACCTCCTAGCTGCGGTAACAGGTTGATAGTCTTCCGCTTTTGCCTAGTTACCCTAGCCAACCATCAGGCCGTTTTCGGGCCAACCCGCACTTCTTTGTCACCAGGACGGTTTCCGGGTATAAGAAGTCGCCTGAACAGGCCAAAACCCTCGGCCAAGGGCGCCTGATCCAGCACCGTTGCCAGCCTGAGCACCAATCCGAGTCGCCAATCCGCGCCGTCGGAGGGTCCTCCTATCGCAGAGCCATTCCTCTCCTCTGCGCTAGGTCGGTGGCGGCTACCGAGGGCCGTGGCCCACTACTACCGCCACCGATCCTGACCCTTCCGGTTTCAAGAAGCGGAAGGGAGCCTCCAGGGAGCCTCCCTTTCTGGGTTAGTAGATGAACGGGTTTTAGCCGATGAAGAAGATGCTTGCTTCGTCAACGCTGTAGAACGCAACAGTCACCGTAGCCCCAGTCTTCTCTAACGCTTCTTCAGAGGCAGCCATGTCAGCCGTCTTGTTGTCGACAATGAACCTGTCCACCCTCTTCCCCGATGCCAAGACGTTAACGGGGGCTCCTCCAATGCGATTACACCTTTCCCCTGATACGCCAACCTTGGTTTTGAGAGAAGGGCAAACATGGGTTGAGCCAGGCCCTAAACGACATGACATAGAGGGTCCTCCGCCCCACGGCAATGGGGAGTGCTGGAGGCTTACCCAGTCTCCGCACCCGGGATTGGGCTTTTCCTGTATGTCTACCTACGGAATGGGATTTCGCTCACCCAGATGCCTCATTCACCCACCCAATACCCCCTGGGAAAGTCTCGTTTAAGCCCTGGGGTAACAGCGGGCATGCATCTGAGCATCGGCTCATCCTGGCGGAGTTACGGCTGGTGTCTGTTCAACAAACTGAGTTGTTGGTAGTACTGCGCCACCGCGCTGGTGGCCGCGGCCTGGTTCCTGGTGTATAGGGCGGGCATGGTCGGGTTGGTCCAGCGACCGGCGGTCATCAACTGCGCCAGGCTAGCGCCGTGGGCAGCAAGGTCCTGCGCCATACCTATCCTGCAACTGTGGCCGCTGTACCCAGGACCGAGACCGGCTCTCTCGGCAATGGTCTTGATCCTCATGGAGAGATAAGGACCACTGAGGCCGAAGACCTTTTCGTGAGGCTGGGCAGATGCGGGTCGGATACGCTCCAGCGCTTTCACGGTAGACGGCGCCAGATACATGACGGCACCTTTACCATCCGGGTCTGTTTTGCTGTGGCGAATGGTCAGCCGCCCCGACCCGTCCTCAACGCGGACAATATCACGCCAGATCAGGTTGGCGGCTTCGCCCCGGCGCAGCAAACCGTCACGCATCACCTGCACAAGCGCCAGGTCCCTGAGCACGATTGGGTGGGGAGGAGCGGCTCCCGGAGGATCGAAATGAGCCTGGATCTGCCGGAGGTCCCCGCCGGTGAGGCCCTTCACCTGTGAAGGACGACGGCCCTGCCTGGCGGCCTCGCGGGACAGACCCGAAAGCACCCTGCGCACCAATTCGGTGGACGTTGGATCTTCAAGACCAGCTTCTCGATGAGCGGCCGCGATAGCGGCTCTGGCCACCTGCATGGTGCTGATCGACTTGCCCTCGTCTGCCAGCCTGGTGAGCCATTCGGCCACTGCCGCCGGATGAGCCGGCTGCGCTGGGACTCCTCTCTTTTCCGCGTGCCTGGTCCACGCAGAAAGATAGGTCCGATAGGCGGCCTTTGTGTTGTGAGATCGGCTCTTGCGAGCTGCATCCAACACCCGCTCCCAGTCCTCGGCCGGCAGACGGATGTCGGATGGGGGAATGTTTGTGGGTACATGATCCGGCACAGTGCTACTCATGGTCTTCCTTTCCGCAGTCGATCTACAGATGGGCACTCCACCCGAACGCCAACTGGACAGGCTGAAGCCATCTAGCGGCGGTGACGGGTAAACCCGGTCTTAAAGAATGGCTGGCAGCTAAACCGAAGACACACCAGGCATCCCCTGGTGCCCGGTGCGGTCGCAAAACATAGGGGGATGCGGAACACCCCAAGAGGGGGAAGGAGTCGAAGAAACGGCAAGTTCGCTTACGGACCAAGCACCATAGGTCGTCGGGGAAACGCGAAGGTGCTTGCGCCACCTGCAGCAGGGCCGGGAAAGTCAAGCGCTCGAGACTCTGAAGCAACCGGTGGACCAACCTGAACTGATCCACCATGTGACTGACCCGGAGGAGGTTGCCAGGTAGTGAACCCCTCTCTGGTACTCCAGCAAGTAAGGCTCATGTCGGCCCTCAAGCCGCATGAATGAACCGCCGACTTGTATGTGGGTTACTGGTCGCTGTGGCTTTGGGGTCGTAGCGTCTGGTAGGTCGTTGGCTGGGTTGGCTCGTGAATCGCCTGCCACCCTCTTCTAGCTCCCATGGCCTCGACCGCGGAGGTGTACCAGGCACCAGCTTCGATGTCCTCAAACAAGCCCAGGTAGGGACTCTTGGTGTCGAGGCGGAGGGCACGGGAAAGGAAAGCGGCCATCTGTGCTCTGGTGACGGGTTGATCAGGACAGTACCGGGGTCCGGTTCGGTCACACCCTAACGGTTAGTCCTCGTCTGACGATGTATCGGATGTTCTCCTCGTGGATGTTTCCCTCAATGTCCACGAAGTCGCTCCCGTCTTGGGGAGACGCCTCCTGGGCCAGAATCCCCGGGCCGGTAACCGCCATGAGCACAACCGCCAGCGCGCCAAGCAAGACGTAAAGTCGCACGGCCCGGAGAGTCACCCTCGCAAATACTGTTGGGAATACTCACGTAGGACGGAATATTGCCAGGAGTTTTCGGAGGATCCCCGCCACTACCTGTCTACCTGGATAGGTAGTGGCAACCTGGTTTTCTCAGGTTGGTATCAGGCGGGAGGAGAGTGAATGTCGGCCGCGTTGAAGGTGTAGTTGAAGCGACGGCACCAGATGGCCACTGTCAGGTAGTCATCCAGATTCACGTCGGCAGGGACTTCGTAGTTCTGGTTGCCTTGGTTGCCTTTCAGATCACCCAGCGAAAGGTATTCGGTGGCTGAGTAGGCGCCCCGGTCATCCACTAGCGGCGACGCTGAGAGGATCACCAGCAGGTCGGGTCCGTTGGAAACGTCCAGGTCTTCGAACCGGATCACGTGGGAACCGTCTGGCTGCCGGTAGACCAGCACCGTTCCCGTTCCCGGATGCCCGAGGTCGATCCACTCCGATGACGACAGCAGCACCGGTCCCTCGGGAACTGTGGTAGTCGTAGTGGGGGGAGGCACGGTGGTTGTGGTGGTGGTTGTGCTTGTGGTGGTGACGGGAGCACTCTCCTGCTCCTCCTCGGTGGCCGGTTTGAAACCCGGTTCCGGGTCTTCACCGGTTGGTTCGGTGGTCGGCGCAGTGGTGGTCGGCGCAGTGGTGGTGGTTACCGGATCATCCGGCGCGATGGTTGTCGGAGGAACCGTGGTGGTGGCCACTGTGGTGGCCGGAGTGGCTTCAGCGGCAGTGGTGGTGGTGGCGATGGCCACCGGTGCGGGGAATTCCTCGTCCACGACCTCGTCGATGAACAGCTTGTGCGGCTCGAAGTATGCGGTCACGAAGACCCCCAAACCCACAACGATCACCGCGATGGTGATCTTGGTCCGGACGCTCAGTGCCAGGAGAAAGTGCAGGAATCGTTTCAACATCAACCTCCTAGATCACAACTAGGCGGCTCAACGGGATATGTCCGGGTCGTTTTGGATAACGCGGGTGCGGATAGTGAAGACCGAGTCACCCGAAAGCACACCACCCCTTCCGAACAGGCGGCCGCCCTCCCAGTTGGAGAGACCCAATTCTGGGCGGTTCAAGGCAAACTGGCCGTCCACCCATCGGGTGAATCCATTGCCCACGAAGGGTGCGTCGACCGTCTCGTAGAAACTGGTCTGGGCAACGGGATCGTCATCGATCAGGCTGGCCACCAGCTTGGGACTCTGGCTGTTGAACAACTCAACGGCTTCCGCCACGCTCTCCACCACGGTCAGGGTCACCTCCGGACTCTCCTCCCATTCCCATTCGGTGCCAAGGCCGTCATCTGAAATGACCTCGGTGATCGGCTCAGTGACTTCACCCTCGGCCCGGGTGACAGTGTCGGAGCGGAACCATTCGTCCGGCACCAGGCTCCTGTCCGCTCCGGTAACCCACAACTTGGGATTCACCCCCCGCCGTTCCGCCGCTTGGCGAAGAGCGTCGAGGAACACCGGCGCCAACTCGGCCGACCGCGAGCGCACGATGGCACAAACGTTGACAGTGTTGCAAACCTTGCGGTCGAGCGAGTTCCGCACCGCTTTGGCGAAACTCGAAGCATGGGCGCCTGGCCCGGCCACCATCCACCCTCCGCCGGTGCCGTGCAGGCTCACCGAGATACCGCTCTGGCGAGCCACCGCACCCAGTTGGCCGACCGCGTGCCCCGACCCGCGAGCAACCGCCAGCGAGAGTTTAGGCTGGGAGAACAACGCCCATCCGACCGCATGGGTGGGACTGTCCACCAGGCCGACCGCCCCTTCGGGAAGCCCGGTCTCGGCCAGCGCCGGATCCAGAGCGTGTTCCACGATCGCCCGGGCGGTGCCTAGCGCCGCCGATCCGATCCGGAACACGACAGTGTTGCCCGATCGCAACACTCCGGTGGCGTCGGCGAACACATTGGGACGTCCCTCGAACACGAACCCCACCACGCCCAGACCCGACCGCACCAACTGCGCCTCCCATCCTTTGTGGGGAACTGTTTCGATGATCTCTCCCCGTCCTGAACTAGCGTCCCTCCAGGTGCGCAATCCTTCCACCATGTTGGTCCGCATCTTGTCGGAAAGCACCAACCGAGTGGTGGTCCGCCCCCGAGCCTGGGCCGCCTCCACATCGGCTCGGTTGGCTTCGGCGATGGGAGCGAAAACCTCGTCGTCGGTCAAGCGCCGGGCGAAAGCCTCGTAGAAGTCGGTGATCTGCTGATCGCTACAGCCTCCCAACCGGGTAAACGCCCGGTGAGCCCGGCCCACGGCCGCCGAGGCGATCTCCCAGTCGGCCGAGGGGATGCGCAGCAGATCTCCGGTGGACTGCACCACCACCAACCGGTCCCCGGCCGTAAAAGCGGCGGCCAACTCTTCGCTCACCATGGTCACCCGGTCCCCCCCGAAGGGAATAGCCATACCGGGCGTCAGATTGGTCAACTGTCCAGCCATCAAGGCTCAAAGGATACCTAGGGGAAGGAAGCGTCCGACATTGGTTCTGGAGGAAACACCAGCCTCAAAACCTGTCAAGGAGAAACAACAGGACTTGCAATGCTCCCAACGCGCCAAAAGCCAACAGGATCGTCCGTTTAGTGCTTGTTTCGAACTCTTTGAGTGCTCGGTCCACGCCGACGAACTCCTCATCGTTCGGCTCCTCTGGGTCCGGCATCACCAATTTCAATTTTGCTTTCGTGGCGTGCCTTGGTTCGCCATCACCCGGGATAACAGCCAAAGACAGCGTTTTACCATCTCTAAGGATCGTTACATCCCTTGGACAATCCATTACCAATATCGTACCTTCCCCACCCTTGGGAGTCACGAGAATCCGGCCGCTTTCGAATCGGTATAATCCCCACCGGGTATGGAACTGGTCGACTATTTGCCGGTAGCGGTGATGCTGGTGCTGGCCACCGGGTTTGTGGCAGTGTCTTTGGTGGTCTCCCGTTTGATGTCGCCCCACCGCCCCACACCCGAGAAACTGGCGCCCTACGAGTGCGGGATCATCGCCGAGGGGGAACCCAGCACCCGCTTTCCCATCAAGTTCTACATGGTGGCCATGCTGTTCGTGGTCTTCGACGTCGAGATCATATTCCTGTTTGCCTGGGCTTCGCGCTTTAACAGCCTCGGATGGTTCGGGATCGGGGCGATGGCCATCTTCACCTTCTTCGTGATCGAGACGCTGATCTACGTTTGGAAACGGGGCGCCCTGGACTGGAACGTCCCCGGGCGCCGCCGTTACCTCCCCACCACGGAGACAAGCTGACCATGGCTCGGCGGTCTCAACCAGGCAACCTCGTTACCACCACCATCGATTGGGCGGCGCGCTGGGCGCAGACGCAGTCGATGTGGCCGGCCACTTTCGGGCTGGCCTGCTGCGCCATCGAGATGATGGCCACCGGCACCGCCCACCACGACCTGGCCCGTTTCGGGATGGAGGTGTTCCGGGCCTCGCCCCGCCAGGCCGACCTGATGATCGTGGCGGGGCGGGTGAGCCAGAAGATGGCGCCGGTTCTCCGCCAGGTCTACGACCAGATGCCCGAACCTAAGTGGGTGATCTCCATGGGCGCCTGTGCTTCAACTGGGGGAATGTTCAACAACTACGCGCTGGTCCAGGGAGTCGACCAGGTGGTGCCGGTCGACATGTACGTTCCCGGATGCCCTCCCGGACCCCAGAGCCTCATGCACGGGATCCTCACCCTGCAGCGGCAGATAATGAGCGGCGAGAAAGTTACCGTCTGATGCCGGAGAACCCGGTTCTCGAACCGGTGATGGAGCGCTTCCCCGACGCGAGGTGGGGGGTTTCCGACCGCGAGACACTGGTCGATGTGGACCGCTACCAACTGGCCGACCTGGCGACGGCATGCAGAGACGCCGGCTTCGAGATGTGTGTGGATATCACCGCCGTCGATTTCTACCGCAAACGGCGCACGCGGTTCCAAGTGGTGGTGAACCTGCTTTCCCACCAACATCGACAACGCCTTCGCATCACCACCGGCGTTCCCGCCAACGATCCGGTGGTTCCCTCACTTTCCTCCGTTTACCCGGGGGCCGGGTTTCCCGAGCGGGAGGTCTACGACCTGTTCGGGATCACCTTTGAAGGCCATCCCGACCTGACCCGGATCCTGATGCCCGACGATTGGGAAGGGCATCCCCTCCGCAAGGACTATTCGGTGGGTTCGGTTCCCGTCCGTTTCAAAGACTCTCCCCAGGTGGTCTGAGATGGCTGATCGGAGGCTTCTTGAGACCTGGGTGTCGGGCACCGAGGAACCCGACGCCATGCCTACCGACGAGGGCGCCCAGGAGATGGGTGTGCAGGAGAGCGGCTACCGGTTCCGCGAGCAACTGGGAGCGGTGGTCACCGACGATTACCTCTACGAGGAGGAGGTCTCCGAAGACGAGCGGATGATCATCAACATGGGACCCCAACATCCCTCCACCCACGGGGTCCTGCGCCTGCAACTGGAACTGGAGGGGGAGATGATCAAGCGGTGCCGGCCGGTGATCGGGTATCTGCATACGGGGATGGAGAAGACCGCCGAGACACTCACCTACATGCAGGGTCCCACCAACGTGACCCGCATGGACTACCTGGCGCCCCTTCACAACGAGTTGGTCTACTCGCTGGCGACAGAGCAACTCCTGGAAGTGGAGGTCCCTCCTCGAGCGGCAGCCATCCGGGTGTTGATGACCGAACTGAACAGGGTTTCCTCGCACCTGGTGGCGCTGGCCACCAACGGGATGGACATCGGAGCCATCTCGATGATGATGTACGGCTTCCGGGAACGGGAATTGATCCTGGCATTCTTCGAGAAGACCACCGGGCTTCGGATGAACCACAACTACATCCGCCCGGGTGGAGTGGCTGCCGACCTGCCACCGGGTTGGCGCAAGGACGTGAAGCAGATACTGAAGACCATCCCCAAGCGGTTGGTACAGTACGACGATCTCCTGAAAGAGAACCCCATCTGGCTTGCCCGAACCCAGGGCGTGGGGGTGATCACCGCCGAGGAGTGCCGGGCCTACAGCATCACCGGACCCATCCTGCGAGCAACGGGCGTTGATTGGGATCTGCGAAAAGTCTTCCCCTATTCGGGCATCGGCCAGTACGAGTTCGACGTGCCGGTTGGAGCCCACGGCGACGTGTACGACCGCTACCGGGTGCGGGTGGAGGAGATCATCCAGTCGCTTCGCATCATCGAACAGGTGGCCGACATGATGCCATCGGGCGACTTTCGAGTGAGCGACCGCAAGGTGACGCCGCCGCCGCGGGCGCGCATCGACGAGTCCATGGAGGCTCTGATCCATCACTTCAAGATCTTCACCGAGGGCTTCCGGGCGCCTCCGGGAGAGACCTATGCGGCCATAGAGTCGCCCCGGGGTGAACTTGGCTGCTACCTGGTGTCCGACGGCGGTGGAAAACCTTGGAGGTGTCACATCCGGGCACCGTCCTTTTACAACCTGCAGGCTTTGCCGGTGATGCTGGCCGAATCGATGGTGGCCGACACCATCGCCACCATTGCATCACTCGATCCGGTGATGGGAGACGTGGACCGCTAACCCGTGGAACGGCGGCGAATCTGGCTGGAGGGGTCGGCCGTTTCCGTTACCGTGGGCGGCCCGGAGTTGATCGCACACGACGGACGTCGGCTACCTGAGGCGGAGGCCGTCTATCTTTCCGCCGGTAGCTCCGCAGAAGATAATCTGCGTTCACCTGAACTACCGGAGCAGGGTGGCGGAGTACCAGATCAAGACGCCTTCAACACCTAACTACTTCCACAAACCGGTCAGTTCTCTCAACGTGCATCGGGGGCAGGTGGTCCGCCCGAAAGGATGCCAGTTTCTCAACTACGAGGGGGAGATCGCCATCGTTATAGGCCAAAAGTGCCGCAAAGTCAGCCGCGAGGATGCGGTTGGATACATCGGCGGCTACACCATCGCAAACGACTTCGGCATCCACGACTTTCGCGACACCGACGCCGGCTCGATGCTGAGGGTTAAGGGATCGGACACCCTTTGCCCGGTGGGACCGGGCGTGGTCTCCGACTGGGATCCCGAAGGAAAGTCCATCCGCACCTACGTGAACGGCGACCTACGTCAAGAGGGAAACACTGCAGAGATGATCTGGGACTTCTCCTACTTGGTTGCCGACCTGGCCCTCACCAACACAGTGGTTGAAGGCCCGAGAGTTGACGCAACCGTGGGAGCACAGCCGACCAGATCCGAAGAAGTAGTCTCTACGGCTCTGGGAGGTGATTGGGAGTTCCGAGGAATACGAAGAATTGTATGATGGCTTGGTGGGTGTCGAAGCGACATCCGACCCTTCCCATAGGCAACTCCAAGAGAATGGGAGCGGAGGGTGCTGTGGATCCGCCCCGAGCGTTGAGGCTTGGAACAGAGGGGAGTGGGGCCACCACCACGTCCTCATGCCGGAGGTAGTGGGCTTGCAGGCCACCACCTGGTTACTGCTCCCGGGTGGGCCTGGCACAGGATCTTGCCGCCGCTGGCACGACTCCCCCCCGGTTTGTTAGGCTGGTCGGTGGCATTGGCTGGCGACAGCGGCGCGTTACACCCGTTCCCACGCTGCCCCCCGTCGCACGGTGGCCCCGAACTACCGCCCACCGCTCCTGACCCTCTCCCCTCCTTAAAGAGGAAGGGATGCTCCCCGAGTGGGGGCATCCCTTCCAAAGGGTCAGTGCCTAATCGAGTTAGGCAGATTCGTTTCTTTAGCCAGCCGTCGGGGTTGTAGACGACTATATCGACTACTGCCCGTATATCGACTACTGCCCGCGTTCCACCAGTCGTGAAGTTATCGAGCATGTCCTCGAAGTCTTCCATGTCCAGCAGTTCCCCTTCGGACTCGCCGTTTTCGATGCCGTTCACGAAGGTGTCGTCCGAGTCGTAGCTGTAGGTCACCTGGGGCGGGGGGAACGTCTGGATCTAGGGAAGAATGCCGTGATCGCCGCAACGTTCCCAGATCACATGCCACATGCCTGTCATAACCGGATCGCCCCAAGAAAAGGTGGCTCGGCCGTCGGGCGCCCAGGTCATCTCAAACAGACTCGGCACGGCTTGAACCCCTTTTCACGCGCAGACCCGGGCGGAATCGGTCTGCATGGCCCGCTTCCATGGCTTTCAGGTCGGATACGAACCGCGACAGCGCCAAAAGGAACCGCTCTTGCTGTTCTGTGGTGAGACGATCAAAATCGCGAAGGAAAGCCTCGGTGTTTTCATATGTGGGCAATTCCGTACGCGGCTAGTCAGACTCGTGGAGTCGCGAAGCCAAGAACCTCAGGAAATCTTCGCCCGTCTCGTGGAAGACCGTCCGACCGGCCGCGTAATCACCCATGCGATCAACTATCACCCCTGAGTAGGCCTCGATGTCGGCTGGTGAGCATTCGTCTGTGTCCGTCGAGGAATCTGTCACCATGGCATCTCTCGTCATGTGGTTCGAAATTATACTATCCCGGGCACGCTTGTTCCCCCTTGGAAAGCAGGTCAGAGACCATGGCCCCTAGAGGTTCTTATCGTACGGGGTGTGGAGCAACCAAGGATGTCCAAACGTTGGGTAACGGCAGAAGAGACCCCTTCTCTCTATTTGCAGTATGTAAGAAGGCCGGATAATCACCATGAAGGCGTTCCGTAGCATGCTAAGGGACAGCACAACCAGTTCGGGTAACGAAGTGGAAGTGCTCACCTACGACGTCGACGGTACAAGTACCTTCGTCGTGAAGGCCAACGGCAGCGACTAACCCGTTCCTGTCCCTCTACCTACGAAACCCTCGGCCACCCGGCCCCAGATAGTGATCGGCTTGTTGTGCACCACCGACGGGATCCCCATAGCCCATCACGTGTTCACGGGGAACACCAACGACGCCGCCACCCTACCGGGTGTGTTGGACGACCTGACCAAGCGGTTCGCGGTGGGTC
>MKWU01004835.1_pt1 | contig 15375 bp, 13 predicted proteins | sample 809101 | NCBI WGS metagenome assembly MKWU01 (sample SAMN05860141, study PRJNA318959) | sponge metagenome | host: Aplysina aerophoba | place: Slovenia: Piran, Adriatic Sea, Gulf of Piran | collected 2013-05-07 | reverse complement strand
GGTGTAGGTTTATGGGATGAAAGGTGTAGGTTTATGGGATGAAAGGTGTAGGTTTATGGGATGAAAGGTGTAGGTTTATGGGATGAAAGGTGTAGGTTTATGGGATGAAAGGTGTAGGTTTATGGGATGAAAGGTGTAGGTTTATGGGATGAAAGGTGTAGGTTTATGGGAAACCCCTGAAAACCTACGCACAGCAAGGTTTTAGAACGGAATCTCAATCTAAAGGTGTAGGTTTACGGGATGAAAGGTGTAAATAATATTGAAAAAAAAACACCTTAATGTTAGATTATAGAAAACTACAAGAAGGTGATAGACATGATGCACTTAGCTGAAATCAACGAAGTCATTAAAGCGAGTCCAGCCATTCAGATCGAAAGTAAAATCACGCATCTACAACGCCGTGCGTGGAATGTGCTACTCGCAAATGCATACAGTGAACTGCCCAACAAAGACATCCATCGCGTCAGGGTGGCTGAACTGGCAAAGAAACTCGGTTTTAACAGCCATAACGAGGAACATCTCAAGGAAACATTAGAGGCACTTGTTGATTGTACGGTCAAGTGGAATATCCTTGGTAAAGACAAGAAAGAGGAATGGGGGGTAGCGAGCCTATTAGCAGAGGTACGTATCAAAGATGGCATCTGCACCTATGCCTACCCACCGTACCTACGTACAAGACTTTACAACCCGCGTATTTATACCAAACTCAACCTACGTCTACAAAACCAGTTCACCAGCCGATATGCGCTGATCTTATGGGAAGTCTGTTTCGACTATTTTGACCTCTCCCGAAATGTGGGTGAAACACCTTTCATTCCGTTGGAAAACTTCCGGGAGTTGATGGGACTTGACGGCGATGATTACCCGCTATTCAAAGAACTCAACCGAAATGTCATCAAACCCGCCATCGCGGAGATCAACGTCCTCACCAACTTCTGTATTGAGATCGAAAATAAACGCTTCGGACGAAAAATAGCCGAACTGAAGTTCAGAATCTCGCGCATCCGGGAAATACCTACAATTCAAGAGCCACACGCGCCAGAAAAGCCGATTCCATTTGATATAGAAGACCTACCGACAGTCGCTCTTAAACTCGTCCAAGCTGGCGTTTCACGCAAAGAAGCACTGCGGATTGCCAACCAAGAATGGGATGTCGTCAATGCCATCGCACGACCGGAAGACACAGAAGATTTTGCTGTGTACGTTCAAGAAAAAATCGGGCTTGCCAGATATGCCACAAGCGTCAAGAATACAGGCGGTTTCATTGTCAAAGCAATTCAAGAAAACTATCAGAACCCCGAATTCCAAAAACAACTTCAGGCGGAGAAAGAAAGTGAGAAACAAGCGATGCTTGCATCACTAAAGGAGGAGATGCTCGAAAAGCAGAATACATTGATCCGACAAGCTGTACTTGATGATCCTGAATTGCTTGAACACGCCGCGGCGAAGATTACATCCGGGTTCGTCAGAGAGCGATTGATGGCCTATGACTCCATAAAAGATGCCTACGAGGCCGGCGGGGTCGTCGCTGGTGATATTAACAACATCCTCTCTAAAGACCTCTGTGCGGATGTGATTGCACCTGTCATCGCAATGTACGAAGCAGAGATAAAACAACTTCAAGGTTAATGTAGAAATTTAATAGTATTCTCAATAGAAACGGATAGAACCCTCATGAAAGGCACAAGACCCCTTGACAACGACGAAATCCGGCGCGTCTCTGCCGCTTTCACCGGCATGTATGAAATCCGTAACCGTGGATTATTCATGATAGGCGTTTCCACTGGAGGACGGATCAGTGAACTGCTCAGCCTGACGATCGGTGATGTCTACCAGAACAAGAAGCCGGTCAGTGATCTGCTCTATAGCAAATCCATCGTAAAAGGTGGTGAAGTCTCAAGAGCCGTTCCAGTAAACGCTGACGGCAGGCGAGCGATCGACGCGCTGGTGACTTGGCACCGGGAGCATTACGGAAACCCTATCGCTTCAAAACGTCCATTATTTCCGTCGCGACACAACGCCGGCACCGTGTCGATGCACCGTCAAACCGCGCACGCCATACTCAAGACGGCTTTCATTGAAGCAGGGCTGAACGGACACATCGCGACGCATTCACTGCGGAAGTCGTTTGCCCAGCGATTGTATGACAAGACCGGCGACATCTATTTGGTGCAAGAGTTGCTTGGACATCGGAACATAAGCACAACCCAAAAATACCTGGGGGTCAACTATGCTGATGCAAAGGCTGCCGTCGAAGCGATTGCGTTAATAACCGAGTCTGACAGAAGACCGCTTTTGTATAACTCAATCACAGACATCGATGATGAAACACTCATAACTGAACTCGTACGGCGGGGATATAAGCTATCGGATCTGCCAGGAAACGAAACAACCGCAGAGATTATCAGGATAGGATAATGCCACTCGGAAACGGAGAATTATGATAGAGAATATCAGCACCATCGTAATCGCGTGTGCAGCGATAGGAACAACTGTTGCCACGACGATGTAGCGAACGCTATCGAAAGAGTCGCAGGAAAATTAGATCGGTTGATAAATCATCGCTCTCGACAGGACAAAAGCTTCTTGATAAAGCTGTGCCATGCCCTTATGCTCGCATAGATATTATTCCCCTCCATAGAAAACCAAAACACCCGCGTGGTCATTGTGGCGTTTTCGCTATAGCGTTCAGCGGATCAACAACGGGGTCAAACGCTGGAAAGAGGAAACACAGAACGATGAAAAATGAGAACTTGAACGATACTAACTATGAAGGTAAGGCAGACAAATTGTAAATTTTTGTTGACATTTTTTTTATTTTCTTGTATAATATTGGCATGGAGGTGAAGATATGAAAAAGCACTTTGTGGCGATTGGTTTTGATGGCACAGTTTTACTTTCCGGGACAAAAGAATCAGATGGCATCTGTGTTAACTACATCTCACCCAAACTCAGCGGTTCTGAGTTTGCATCCGTTGACGATGTGCTTATGCATCACGAGGTGGCGCGCATTGAAACACCTCAGCCGATAAACGAGAGCGTATCAGTGACTACTTATTCGGTTAGCGGTATTGAACTTACCAGAGCTGAATCTGTTATCTTTGATACTCTGAAACATAATCGTGGGGAATTTGTCCCGCAGAACATACTTTCGACGGTTTTAAAAACCTTCGGGCGGGCAGATAAAAATTCTCTGAGAACACTGATTTCTCGATTACGAAAGAAACTTGCTTCCACTGGGCTTACAATTGAAACTGGTTGGAAACAGGGATACAAATTGAACTTGTGAATTTTCGTTGACTTTTGCTATAAAAATTGCTATATTTAATGGAAAGTGCCGGAGCGGTAAACTCCGGCAAGTGTGACGCCCTTGAGTTAGAAGGGCGTATGTCCCTTGAAATGATTCGAGTTGAGATGTTTCGGATCGTATTGTCTCGGTCGGGACTGTTCTTTTAATTCTACCATAAACACCATCGTTTTGTCAAGTGTAGAATTAGAATATCCCACCACAACACCCATTTCGGGCAAGGTTTTCAGATGTCCAAATTTTTAGAACCTTTGCATATTAGCTGTTTTCGCAACAGTCACGATAATGCAGGCAGCGGTGTGCTTTCGTTGTCTGCAGTCGCTGATCACATCCGTACTGGTGGTAATGGGTTAGATGAATTAACGCGTCAGTGTCATACACTCGCCAAAGGTGATCGTAAAGCATACCGTATGTTTAAGGAGACTCGGCTGCCTGCTGTTACATTTGCTGGCGAATTTTTGACTCGCAAAAAGGGGTTGCCTTTCGACAATCGTATGAAAGCACATTCCGGTTTGGTGGTGCTTGACTTTGACGGGGTAGATATTGGGACTGTCATGGCAGAAGTCTCGCAAATGCCGTCCACTGGGCTGGCCTTCGTCTCGCCATCGGGGGCTGGTGTAAAAGTCGTTGTATGTGTCGAACCTGCACCGGCAGTCAATGTGGTAGAGCATAAGTCTGCGTTCCGCGCGGCGGTCAAGGCGTATGAACATATCGCGATTATTGATGACGGCGGTAGTGACGCAACGCGGTTGTGCTTCCTCGCTCACTATCCCCAAGTCTTCTTTGAAATCGAAAATCGTGTACCGATTAGTTGGGAACTGGACACGTCGGAAGCGGTTGAAAAACCGCCTCGGCAGTACACCGGCGATGCTGATATTTCAGCACTCGAATTTATCTCTTCGGACGATTATGATACGTGGCTGCGGGTAGGCATGGCGTGTCACGCTGCCGGAGTACCTTTTGGCGTGTGGCACGAGTGGAGCAGACGGTCAAAGAATCATGAGCCTTGTGAATGCGCTGGGACCTGGAATTCTTTCTCTCTGCCGTCAAACCGAACCGAGAAGTCGGTGACGTGGGCAAGCGTCGTCTCAATAGCACGTGAAGGTGGGTATAAGGGTAAATCTATGGTAGAAAACACAACCACAACGACTAAGCCAGCGCAGCCGAGTGAGTCTGAGCCGGAAATCTCGATCTCGAACGTAAAGTCGAAAATCAAAGTCTATGCCGTTAATGAAAGCACGATGTCTGAAACTGAGAAAAGCAATGCGCGATCCGAGATATTTGATGCAGTTTCCCAACTTTCGCCGTCAGATATTGAAAGTCTTATCTCTATTATTACAAAGTCTTTCGAGTTAGGAGTTGGGGCTGTCCGTGCAGAAATTAAACAACGTCAACGTGAGCGAAAGCGCACCGAAAAAGCCGAAGTTGGGGTCGTCGCTCTCGAGTGTGCCAATCGAGCAGATGATGGCAAGCCTATGATTTGGATTACCGAATCTGACGGGTTTCCTAAACATCATGGTCAGTTGGCAAGGGAGGTTTTCGATGTCCTCGTCGCCGAAAATGAGAGCGAACCGTTTATTTTTGATAACGGAGGCTGGTGTGAAGTAAGACAGGGCACAGAACGCATTTCTGACGTTGGTAGTGATGCGTTTCGTGCTATGCTTGCCTATCGTTTTTACTGGTGGAAGGTTGTCAACTCGAAACAAAAAGGTATCTGTCATTTTCCTGTGACCGAAGTACCTGCCCATATAGCGAAAGCCGTTGAAACTCACAGATTGCGTCACGTCTCCATTCCACGACTTGAACGAGTTGTCAACCGACCACTGGTTAATCCTGATGGGAATTTTGAAACTCGACGGGGGTACGTCTCTGATTTGAACACCTACATTCTCGCAGATTTTGACATTGAAAAGATGTCAGTAAAAAAAGCGCGCGATGTGCTTGTTGAGCCGTTTAAAGATTTTCCATTTGCCACTGATAAAGACCGCGCTTGCGCGTTTGCCTACCTATTCACGCTGTTACTCCGAGAACGACTCGGTGTCCATGTGCCGTTTTTCCACTTCGGAGCAGCACGGCAAGGAACAGGTAAGGGGCTGTTATGCCGTACTCTGTTCTACATCACCGAAGGGCGCGAAATAGCACATGCAACTTATTATAAAGATGAGGAACGGCTTATCCGATCTACTTCCTCTTTCCTACTTGGTGGCGCGCCGGGTATTCTCTACGACAATGTTTCTGATGGGGGAATGGTCGCAAATCCTTTTTTAGAGATGATAGCGACCGCACCAGTGGTTAGTCTCCGCGTGCTTTACCAAACACTTGAGCGTGAAGTGCCTGTTAATTCTGTCATTGCTTTCACTGGCAATAACCTATCTTTTGATTCTGGGCTTCGACGGCGTGTGCAACATTGCTATCTTGATATTGAAATTGAACGCCCGGAACTCCGAAACCTACCGGACTTAAAGCGACTTGTGAGAACCGAACGGAATTCTCTACTCTCTGCAGCGTTTACGATTATTCATAACTGGATCGGTGACGGATGTCCGCAGGAAAATATCAACCTCGGCAGTTATGAGACGTGGAGCAATGTGATTGCATCTGTTTTGAATGTTGCCGGCATTGACGGATTTCAACCGGTGGTACGTGAGATGTCAGACCGTGATGTAGCACGACGTGTCTTTGTGAAAGCCGTATGGGATAAGTTTGGAACTGATAACTGGGGTGTGAAAAACACCTTATTGATCGCGTCAAACGGTACCGACGAAAAAACTGGTCAAGGCATCCTTGCCGAATTTCTTACTGGTGACAAGCGGAACCACGCAGCACGGTTAGGGTACGTACTTCGCACTTTTGCGAATCAGGTCTTTGAGTTTGATGATGACAGGCTTTCCCTCCGTGTTGAACGCGTTGAGGGTGTCTCTCCGGTACAGTATTTTATCAAAAATCTCAATTCTGATGATGATATGATAGGGTTTTAATAGGGTTTGATAGGGTTTTTTTAAACCCTATACGCCGTCAGCCCCGTAAACATAGGGGTAAAATTAGGGTTTATAGGGTTTGCAGGGTTTTTCCAAAACTTCCTTGATAAAAATAAAAATTTTTAAAATACTTTCTTTTTTTTGCTTTTTTCCAGACAGTAACAATTAAGAAAACCCTATAAACCCTACCAACCCTATTCAATGGAGTTTAAGAAGGAGACATCATGATTCAGTCAAGATTTACCAGCAACGAAGCCGTAGAATTTGAATTTCATCGCCCCGAAACCGATGACTTTATCAACAGGAGCACACTTTTCGTCTCTCATGTTGCGATCAACTTTGAAACAGCCCCGAAACTTGGGGAATGTGCAGATATTCATTTCCGATGACGGGGGCGAGGATATGATTTGGGAAGCCGAAACCCTGAAGAAAACGCATCTATCCTTTTCACCGGCTCTGCACGTTCCCGTCCCAAAAGATGCGAAATTGATTCTCAGATATGCGAATGCGAACTCGGTAGAAGTCACAGCACGATTTTTATGGCGGGTGTAGGGACAGGTTCTTGATACACTAATCATTTCATTCTTCAGATCTACCACAGAGTCATCATTTCAAAGACGTTACAGGCGATCCTCGTAAGGAAAAACAGATGAAAGCAGACGAACTTTATGATTTAGTCCAAAAAGGCTTCGATCGTCTTGAAAATAGACTTATCTCCATCGAGAAACGATTGAGCGAAGTTGAGAAGTTCATCGCCGAATCGAAAAGAAAAACGTCCGGACTGGTAACTGCGAAAGACGTTTTTGTGGTGCTTTGTGGGATCGCCGCGGTTGTGATTTCGTTTATCAGGTTGACGCAAAAATAGAGTAGAACAAAAAACGGCGGGGGATCACAGCGAAGTGAACCCACCGCACCTTTTATGAAGCCGTGCTGCCGATCGCCGGGAGCAATACCACACCACGCAGGGTTATCGCTTATGCGAAGTGGAAAAACCGTGAGCCAAACAGCCCGCCCGTTGCTTATGGGATAGAGTTCCCCGAAAACACGATTGGACAAATCGCGTGGCTTATCTGTCAAGATATACCACCAGAAAAACACGATAAAACGCTTATAGTCTACGAGAATTTTTCGGCGGAACTGGAGATAAACGACAGCGTCACTTTGGAATTCCCGCCGAACCCTTACAAAATAAGCGAGGGAGAGCAACACCGCTTTGAGTAGACGATAGCACCAACACAGAAACGAGAGAGACCGCCCACCGAAAAGGCGTTTTTTCTCGTTTAAGCCCTATTCCGACCGAAACCGAAATAAAAACTGCACAGAACGCCCTACAACGCATTTCAGAGACCGCTCAAGTAGTTGATTGTACTGCCATCAGTTTTTTAGACCACACCCTAAAGGAAGATTGTGCTACAATACAATCTCATTAGAAAGGAGTTATCCAATGGCGAAACGCAGAAAATTCACCCCTGAGTTTAAAGCTGAAGTTGTTCTCGAAGTCCTCAGCGGTGCGACTTCCCAAGCAGAAGTGTGTCGGCGGAGAACCTAATATCAACGAAAATCAACTCTCACAGTGGAAGCGACAGTTGCTTGAAAATGCGTCCACGCTGTTTGACTCTACTGATAAGCAGTCCAGCGAGGTTTCCGAGAAGCGTATCGCTCACCTTGAGCAGCTGGTTGGACGGTTGACGGTGGCGTTAGACATCCAAAAAAAAGCCTTGGATTGGTTGAAATGACCTTATCCGAAAAGCGAAGCCTCATTTCGGCATTGCACAAGGAGTATTCCGTGCGAGAGATTTGTGAAACGCTGGGTTTCGACCGCAGCAGTTTCTATTATCACCCCAAAGAGGATCCGTCCGAAGAGCTGCTACGATCAGAAATAGAGAAGCTTGCCGGACGGTATCCGAGATACGGGTATAGGCGTATCACGCAGTTGCTACTGCGTCAGGGATACACCGTTGGGAGCCGACGCGTCGCACGCTTGATGAAAACTAATAATCTCTTGGTCTCTGTCAAGCGTGCGTGTCAAACAACAAAATCGCTTCAGGGTGAAAAGCCTTGGCGCAACCGCCTCGAAAACCTTGTGGTTTCTCGTCAGGATCAGGTCTGGGTGGCTGATATTACTTATGTGCGTCTCAAGGGACGCTTCGTCTATCTCTGCCTGCTCATGGATGTTTTCACTCGGCTGATCAGAGCTTGGCATATCAGTCAGCACTTGAACCACTCTCTGACGCTCAAACCGCTCAAAGAGGCATTCTGCCACAGCGTCCCTGAGATTCATCATTCTGATCAAGGCGTGCAGTATCTTTCAAAGGCCTATGTTACCACGCTCGAAGAACATGGCGTTGAGATTTCCGTCGCCCGTCGCGGACGGCCTTGGGAGAACGGATATGCTGAAAGACTTATCCGAACGCTCAAAGAGGAAGAAGTTCACATCAATGACTATCAAAACATCACCGAGGCGAGAGATCGCATCGGACATTTTATCACACAGGTGTATCATCAGAAACGCCCACATTCGGCGTTAGGGTATTTGACACCTATGGAATTTCAACGAAAAACCTTATCTTAACTTTGCGAAATTGTGGTCTAAATAAGCGTATGCACTTCAAAATCTGAGGTTAAAGGTTTTAAGATGTCATAGGATGTCTGTTTTGTGGGTTGCCATCAATTTTCGTTGATGCTGTTTATTAATCTTCAACACCTTCGGTTCGGCTTATAGAGAAATCACCAGAATATATTATGCTCTATCCCCAAACCTATAAAGAGAACGTTAAGTCGCGTCGGGTGATGGATACCACAATATTAGAAATCTCTAAGCACGATGATTCGCTGACCCCTGCTGTTGACTTCGCTTAATTGGGTTGAAACCAGCAGTAGGAGAGTTCACGCCGTGTGCCGTATCCATGATTGTAGCAGGGATTTCTAACTCCGATAGCTGACAACCGATGGCCAATTGTTTAGTATTGACACTGATTGAAATGAGGGTAAGCAATGAATGCAGCGAGTTTTTCAGGCGTTTTCGCAAAAATTTACGAACAGGTTTGTGAGTTTCTCGGGGAAACATACCATGAGATAAAAGCGGAAGTTGAAAACAGTTATCACCAATACTATGAAAACTATCGCGAACGCCATGGCCAGGTCAAAGTCTTCTGTGCGGGAATGCGAGAACCAATACCACTTGATGGTGTTTATGTAGCGGTTCAGTTCTTAAATCAACACACTATATTCCGATATAACTCACTCGAAGACGTTGAACAAGCGTTTCGCGAAAGAGATAACAGACCTTTTGATCCAGTTTTGGGTGGACCCCAAGATGGAATGCAGGTTGCCAATAGCAAACAGTATCTGATGTTGCTCGGGGGTCCCGGTGTCGGAAAATCGACCTTTCTCCGAAAAGTTGGCCTCGAAGCACTGAAGGGAAAGAATGGGAATTTTGAACATGAATGTATCCCTATCTTCCTTGAACTGAAGAGATTCACCGAGGTGCATATTGATATTGAGACATTGATTGTCGACGAGTTTGAGATATGCGGTTTTCCTCATCCAAAGGAGTTGGTAAAGGCTGCACTGAAATCGGGTCAACTGCTTATACTCTTTGATGGGCTTGACGAGGTACCAACTCCAAATGTGAACAACGTCATTCGCAAAATTAGGGACTTCGTTGATCAATATCGCCAGAACCGCTTTATTGCCTCCTGCCGTATCGCAGCGTATAAAGGTGGGTTTATAAGTTTTACTGAAGTAGAGATGGCGGACTTCAATGATTCGCAGATTCATGACTATATTAAAAATTGGTTCGGCTCAACGACTGATCCGAACCTCCATCGGTTGGATGAACAGATGAAAACTGCCGATCAGTGTTGGACGATGTTGAATGCGAGCGAGCATTTGGCAACCAAAGAGTTGGCACGGAATCCGTTACTACTCACACTTCTGTGTATGGTCTATGATAACTCGCAAAACTTTCAGCGAAATCGGGCTGCCCTTTATGAGGATGCACTCAACATTTTTCTCAGAGAATGGTTGGCTGAAAAGCGGGTGAATCGCGGTGCCTCAATAACCCAATATTTGGACATTGCAGATGAAAAGCGGATGCTCTCTGAAATTGCGGCGAAAAATTTTGAGACGAACCGCCTTTTTTTTACTCAAGACGAACTCATTACACAGATTAGAAAGTTCGGTGAGGGGAACGCGAATACACTGGAAAGGTTCGATGCCCCCAAAATTTTGGACACAATCCTTATAGATCAAGGGCTTTTCGTTGAAAGAGTCGCGGGTTCCTATTCTTTCTCTCACTTGACGTTCCAGGAGTATTTGACGGCGAATTATATCGTGGGACATCCGCAATCAATCCAAGGATTGGTAGATGGACATTTATATGATGAGCAGTGGCGCGAGATATTCTTACTGACCGCCGGTTTAATGCGCGAGGCAGACGATTTGCTTGAAGCGATGGAAGAGGAAGATGCTAAACTCATCAACACTTCCAGACTCAAAGCCCTCTTCCAATGGGCAGAACGGATTACGGACACCTCAAATGATCGGTACAACGGAATTGCTAAACGATCATTTGCCTTGTACCAATATTTTTCCCTGTATCTGCTCAATAAAATTTATAAGGTAGTTGAGAATTTCGTTGATCTTAACCAAGACCTCGGCCGAGACCTCTATCTCTACCTTGACCGATACCGAGGCTTCTACCGAGACCTTGACCTCGACCTCGTCCGAGACCGAGACCGATATCTCGACCGAGACCTCGTCGAAGACCTCTACCGGGACCTCGCCCCGTATCTCGACCTCTACCAAGGCCTCGCCCGATATCTCGACCTCTACCAAGGCCTCGGCCTCTACCGAGACCTCTACCAAGATCCTTACCGATATATGAATGCTAATCTCTATCTACTTGTGCCCGATGAGTTCCGGGATCGATTTGATAAGGAATTGCAGGAACGCATGACACTTGTCAAACGTATGGAACAGATGAAAATCTTCAAAGGTGTGGATTTACAGCAAATGATAAGTCGGTTCAATGAACAGCGGGAATTTATTAAAATGGCGGGAAGAGAAGAATCTATTGAACCTCCAAAGAAGTCTATTCACGACACATGGCTTTCTGTTTTCGGTATTACCGACGAGATGCTTAAAATTTCACGCGAAGAATTAGAGACCTATCTTCAGTATCTCCGCGCAGTAGAACTCATCATTGCGTGTAAAGAAGCGGCTGGACGTGTCTCACCCAAGGCATGGCAGAGAATTGAGGATCGGTTACTGGTTTGCGAAACATAAGAATCTGAAGATTAAAGATTCGCTGGACCTGTGGAAGTGGTATCCGCTAATCATAGCGTTGTCGCATAAACTGTTAGTTGTGCTTTATACCGCCCCTTTGATATAGTAGGCGCATCACATTTCGGTCATCTACATCTGCTGGGACAATCGCAACATCAATGGACAATAGCATTTCCGGATACTCAGATAACAAGATACTGGAGGATTTAGTTTATGGAAATTACGTTAAAGGCATTGCCAGACCAAGAGACTGTCCCATACACGCAGGCCATTGCCAATGACCCACAATGCAATTCTTGTAATCAAACCCTTACGTTTGAAGAAAGCCACAGAATAATTGATAACAGCGTTTTATTTTATCGCGAACCTTATTTCACCTGCGGATGTAAGCAATTTATTTGGGTCTCGTTTCTTCAATCCGATTCAGAGTATATTAGTGACCCCAGAGAAATCTCTAATCTAATCAATCCTGAAACACACTCAAAAGCGAAGGTTGTAAAAGTTTCACGTGCGGATATTAGATTTCTTAAAGAAGACCTAAAAAGCAATAATATCCAACCAATAGATAATTACAATTCACTATACGAATCAGTAATCACCCTTTCTATGCAGATTCAACTCGCTTTTATATTGAAGCCTGAAGCATTTTTTCAGGTAGATTTTTGGGAAACAGAAAGGACAGGACTGTTAGATCACGTAAATAATCTTATTCGTTACTCAGGCAATTTATTTTGGTTGGAAGTTAAACGCCTTCTACTGATAGAGAGTACCAGATTAATCGGCAACTTGGTTGACAAGAGAACTTCAGATACTTTCAATCTTAATGTGGTAAAAAAAACATACCCTAATATTTCCTCACTTAAAAAGCTATCAGACGAATTCGATTGCAAAAAAGGAAAATATTATAAAATTCGCCGGTTTAGGAATAAATGGTTATCCCATACAGAAAAAAAATATAAGACAGCCAGCGAAGATGAACCTAATCCAAAATTATTGGCGGAATGCTTAACAGATATAATAGTATCCGTTAACGATCTAAGCCAAGTCATGGGGCTTACATTCACAATAGGACATATTCAACTCAATACATTCACAGAGCAACGTGATTCCTTGTTATCTGTGTTAGGCAAAATTGATTATGCCTTGGATATTCAAAGAAGAGAGGGCGAGAATAATGCCGGCATCAATTGACTTAATTGGATTCTGCTGATCACAACTGCTATCAATACGGGGCTGATTGTCTATATTCTCAGTCTCACGAAGAATAATAACGATAAAGGAGGTTCGCATGACTGACAAAGCACGCAACGATTTTGCGCGTCACGCGCTCGAGATACTCAAGTTAGCTGTACTGGATGTGTTATATCAACAACCTTTAGATTACACAGGTGAGCATAGAATGACCGTGAGCGCGGCGAAAATTAGCAAAGAACTTGGCATGCAGCAGTTACCAAGTCGTTTTATGCGTGGTATGCTTGATGTTCTCGAAGATGGTGATTATGCCGACCATGTTCACGATAGCGGATGGCGAATCAGCAATGACGGAATATCGGTTATTGAAAGGGAAAACTCGTAACGCGGCTATCAATCTCTGTCCAGTCTAAAACACCGTTATGGGACGGATTTTTTGAGTGGATAGTTACGGAACAGTTCAAACGGCTGACACGCGGTAGCAGAGCGTTGCGGCGAGGGAACGATGCCTACCGGCGCCTGACACTTGAAATCAAGTGAGAAAACGCGATGGCAGCCGCGTCTGCGTCTGCTTCGTGTCCGTTTCGGATGTCCGAGCCAAGACTTAACGATACCGGCGTGGGATCGATTGCAAAAGGGAAACCATAGCGAGGGGACAAGAGGTATCGCGCTGTGGGCGTGTCAAGACTCCTTTATTTCGTATATCCACGCCGACGACGGGTCGACATATACGCCATGCCGTACCTTGCTGATTTTTTTCTCAACCGTCAGTTCGTGCAACGCTTTTTTGATGCTTGACTCGCCCGCGGATATTCTGCGTAGAATTTCACGCGTCGAAAAGGCACGCGTCGACGAAGCGATCAACGAATAGACTTTCTCCGAAACCGTTGTTTTTTTCATTTTTTTCCTCCAGGACGCACAAACGCCGGATAGACCGAGACATCCAAAAGTAGACTTTCCAGAGGACACGCGGGATGCAAGCACTTCCACCTCTAAAACACTGTCGTCTGAAAGTGGTCTGAAAACACTGTAATCCTATCTGAAGTTTATCTGAAGTTTACCCGAAAGGTATCTGAAATATACCTGAAACGATGTTTAGGCTTCGTCATTTGACGAAGGGGCTGCTGTCAGCACCTCGATAAGACCCACCCACAATCCCTGCAGTGCGCACCAATATTAAGGTGCTTGTCTCTCGTGCTACGGTTTCTGTGCTTTCACCGCTACGGCGAGGCAATACGTGCAGTTTCGTTCGCTACAGGTTTTTTTACTTCCAAATAATGCACAGCAGCCGCGCCAATAGCAAAGCCCGCGCCGCTGCTGGGCAGGAAAAGGAAAAAAAACCTTGAGCCCGCTCGCTACACCGCACAATACGCCACCGCCTCCGCTACTCTCTCCCTCGTGCAACGCCCCAGTAAACGCCGAAGTGCGCATTTTTCAATATTAGGCACGCCCTGCACCTTTCACGTCATTTTCCAATCCCCGACCAAATTGTAAAACGGAGTTGAGAGTAAAGGGTATCTTCGTAAGCCGTAGGTTACGCAGATACCTAACTCTCAACCGCACAGAATGCCCTCTAAACCCTCTGCAAAGACTTGCCCACTACCTAAACCCACCTGATATAGACAACGCAACAGCAGGATAACAACGTGTCAACAGGTAAGGATAGATATTATTCAACCTCCAAAAAAACAAAAACACCCGTCTTGCCCCAGTAGGGTTCTGACGAGAGACCGCCGGCAGTGTAAGGTTAGGGAAGACTTCAGATAACACCGCCGGTTCAGAAAAAGGGGAGCTGGCTGGGGTATTTTCGGCTTAAGAGATGACAGTGTAAAAGAAATTGGGAACACGGTCTATGGATCGTTCCTGTCCGCGGTGTGTGCTTGGGTAGCGAATCACCAGTCGTTGCACGGTGGTTTTCCTATGTCAAGGAGACCCTTCTCTTTCAACCGACGAGAATTCCCGTCCCTATTCCAATGTCCGCAGATAGTATCGACCCCGTGTTCCTTCTGTTATCAACTATTGGTGCCTCACACTTGACTTTGCGAACATCCAGGATCCACCATAGCCCGTTCGTACCGTCGAAGTCCCCGAAAGTGCTAGCGGAGACTCGATTGCGGCAAAACCGCGGCAAGATTCCTATTGGCACCGCAGCGTGTTGTCTCCACCGTCATGTTCGCACCGCGGAAACGGACCTTGCGTTTTTGGAGGCCCCTGTGCGCGAATGTCGAAAGACCTTTGTGAAAAAGGATCGGCACACAGATGGTTTTGCAACCCCTCGGCACATAGCGAGCCGCAAAGTCGGCACCCTGTTGCAACTGTGCCCTGGCCCCTTTGATCGTGCCACGCTTGAGTTCTATCGGCACCGCGAAGCAGGTATCTTCAGACGTATTCAGGAAGAAGATAACGTAATCACACTGTTTTTGACCACGCTGGCCACTCGGAAACACCGCATCCATATCTACGACAACCTTATCCGTCGGGATACCTGTCAAATCCGCGCGACAATTCTCTCGGGTCAGCGCGTTTTTACTGACAATCAGATGTGCCGCCCCGATTTGTGTTACGATGTTTTCGAGGATATTATTCATCGTCTACTTCGGTTCCCTGTGT
>MKWU01004834.1_pt1 | contig 15377 bp, 15 predicted proteins | sample 809101 | NCBI WGS metagenome assembly MKWU01 (sample SAMN05860141, study PRJNA318959) | sponge metagenome | host: Aplysina aerophoba | place: Slovenia: Piran, Adriatic Sea, Gulf of Piran | collected 2013-05-07 | reverse complement strand
CTGCCGAGGCGGCGCAGGTGGTAGGGCGAGCGGCGCCTCGTTCACCGGCGGCCCGAGGGGTGGCAGCAGAATGAGCGGATCCTCGGCGGTTATGGTCATGTCCGGGATCCTGACCGGCGGCCTGTCGGCGTCCTGCGCGGACACCGGCCACTGCACCGTCAGCATCGCCAGCGCCGCCAGCACCACCGCCAGCACCACCGCCAGCGGCGGCACGGCGGCGGCACGCCGGGTGGTCGGCACCGCGGGCGCGTGGTGTACACTGGCCATGCCCGCTAATGAGTAATGCACCGGATATCCTGGACCGCTTCGTGGTCTTCGAGGGGCTCGACGGAGCCGGGACCTCCACCCAACTGGAGATGCTTCGCGATGCACTGCAACAACGCGGCACGCCTTGCTTCGCCACCTGCGAGCCGACTGACGGAGCGATCGGCAAGCTGATCCGCGCCGTGCTGCGCGGGGAACTGGAGGTATCCGGCTGTACGCTGGCGCTGCTGTTCGCCGCTGACCGCAGCGAACACCTGTACGGCTCCGACGGTGTGCTCGCCGCCCTCCGCACCGGCGGCTCCGTGGCCTGCGATCGCTACCTGTTCTCCAGCCTGGTGTATCAATCAACCGACTGCTCCGGTGAATACGTGGCCGCCGTCAATGCGCGATTCCCCCTGCCCCGCTGGCTGATCTTCATCGACACTCCCCCCGAAGAGTGCCAGCGGCGGGGGGGCCCCCCCCGGGCCCCCGGGCCGTTCCGCCCCCCCCCCCGGCCACGGGGCCCGCCCGCACGCCTACCCGCGGGCAATGCCCGGGCGCCGGGGCGCTGTTCGACCGCCTGCCGCTGCAACGGCGCCTGCGCGAACGCTACCGCGAAGTGATTGCCGGGTACGCGGCGCTCGGAGTGAAGGTAGTAACGGTAAATGGCACCGGGCCGCGCGAAGCCGTGTTTGACCGCATCTGGAGCCATCTGCGCCGGTTCTGAGTACGACGTCATCGGATCAGCATCGCGTCGCCGTAGGAGAAGAACCGGTAGCGCTTTTCGACGGCCGTCGCGTAAGCGGCCCGGATCTCGCGCTCGCCTGCCAGCGCGCTGACCAGGGCCAGCAGGGAAGAACGCGGCGTGTGAAAATTGGTCAGCAACTGGTCCACGACCCGGAAGCGGTACCCCGGATAGATGAACAGGCCGGTGGATCCGGAACCTCGGCGCAGGGCGCCGCCGTCCCACGCCGCCTCCAGGGTACGCACCACGGTGGTCCCGACCGCAACCACCGGGCGGCGTTCACGCCGCGCCTGCTCTATCGCCTCGGCCGCTTGGTCAGGGACCGAGTAGCGCTCGCGGTGCATTACGTGGTCCTCGATTCGCTCACTGCGAATCGGCGCGAACGTGGCGGTCCCCACGTGCAGTGTCACCCGCACCACGGCGATCCCGCGCCGCCGCAGCCGCCGCAGCATCTCCGCGGTGAAGTGGAGTCCGGCGGTGGGGGCGGCCGCGGAGCCGGGATGCTCGGCATAGACCGTCTGGTAGCGCTCGGCGTCCGCGCCGTCCGCGGGGCGGTCGATGTAGGGCGGCAACGGCACCGAGCCAAACCGTTCCAGGTAGGCGGAATCGACCGGGCGGTCGAATGCCAACTCGACCGTGCCGTTCCCATCCGGCGGCGCGGCCAGCGACGCTGACAGACCGTCCGGGAAGGCCGCCGCGCGCCCGCCGCGGGCAAGCTGGCGTACGCCGCGCGCGAGTGCCAGCCAGCGCGTGCCGCCGTGGGTCGGTTCGAGCAGCAGGAACGGCACTTCCCTGCCCCCGTCGAGACAACCGGTGAGCCGCGCATGCAGCACCCGGGTGTCGTTCAGCACCACGACACTGCCGGGCGCCAGCAGCTCGGGCACCCCGGCAACCCGCGCATGATGCAGCGCGCCCGTAGCCCGCTCCAGCACCATGAGGCGCGCCGCGCTGCGCTCCCGCGCCGGCCGCTGTGCGATCAGCTCCCGCGGCAGATCAAAACAGAACCTGCTGGTCCGCATCGGCCCCCTTCGGCGACGAGGCGCCGGTGAGCGGCAGCCCCAGGTGCTGGTACGCCAGCGGCGTCACCACCCGGCCACGCGCGGTGCGCTGCAGGAAACCGCGCTGAATCAGATACGGCTCGTACACATCTTCCAGGGTATCTACCGCCTCGCTGACGGTGATGGCCAAGGTCTCCGATCCCACCGGGCCGCCGTCGTACCTGGTGATGATGGTGTTCAGTATCTCCCGGTCCAGCTTGTCGAGCCCGCTGGCATCCACCTCGAGCGCCCCCAGGCCGCGCTCCACGATGTCGAGCGAGATGGCGCCGTCCGCCCAGATCTGCGCGAAGTCGCGCATCCTGCGCACCAGCCGGTTGGCCACGCGCGGGGTCCCGCGCGAGCACTGCGCCAGCAGCCGCACGGCGCCGCCATCCAGCTCCGCCTGCAGAATGCCGGCCGTGCGGCGCACAATGGCCGCGATCTCGCGCGGCTCGTAGTAATCGAGGCGGGTGGTGATCCCGAATCGGGAGTGCAGCGGCCCCGACACCAGACCGGTCTTGGTGGTGGCGCCGACCAGTGTGAACGGCGGCAGCGGAATCTTGATGGAACGCGCCCCGGGCCCCTGGCCGACCACCACGTCGATCTCGTTGTCCTCCATGGCGGTGTAGAGCAGTTCCTCCACCGGGGGGCGCAGGCGGTGAATCTCGTCGATGAAGAACACGTTACGTTCGCCGATGTTGGTGAGAATCGCCACCAGGTCGCCGGTCTTTTCCAGCGCCGGAGCGGACGTGGCCTGGAATTCCACCCCCATCTCGTTGGCAAGGATCGCCGCCAGGGTGGTCTTGCCGAGCCCGGGCGGACCACTCAGAAACACATGGTCCAGGCTCTCGGCGCGCTGCCGCGCGGCTGCCACGAACACGGACAGGTTCTCGCGCAGGCGGTCGTGGCCAATGAAGTCGCGCAGACGCTGCGGGCGCAGCGCGCCCTCCTCCTGGTCGCGATCCGGCAGGTAGGCGCCGGCGACGTCGCGGCTAGCCATTGGTCCGGCTGCCCGTGGCGGGCGCCCCCCCCCCGGGGGGGGGGGCGCCCCCCCCTCGGGGGCGGGTCCGGGAGGGTGGGCGCGGGCGAGGTCGGGTCTAGCCATTGGTCCGGCTGCCCGTGGCGGCCGCCCGCTCCGCGGTGAGCGAGCTCAGGCGGGCTACCGCGCGGCGCAGGACCTCCTGTTCGTGCTCGCTCGAGGCACTCAGGGAACCACCCTCCCCAGCCACTTCCTTGATTGCCGCGCGTACCGCGGTGCGCGCCTCACGGGTACCGAACCCCATGCCGGCCAGCGCGGCGGTGATATCCTCTTCCAGCCCCGGGGTGCGCGCAGTGGCAATGGGCGGGAGACTGAGCTTGCCTTGCAGGGCCAGCACCATCTTCTGGGCGGTCTTGTTGCCCAGGCCGGGAATCTGCACCAGGCGGGGAAGGTCGTTGGTCTCCAGCGCCTGCACCAGTTCGGAGGCCTCGATCCCGGACAGAATGCGGATCACCAGCCGCGGACCCACCCCGCCGACGCGCAACAGGTCGAGAAACAGGGAGCGTTCCGCCGGCGTGGCAAATCCGTACAGGCGCATCTGGTCTTCGCGATGGTACAGGAAGGTGTACATCTTGACCTCGGAGCCGGGGGCCGGCAGCGCCTCCAGGGTGCGCGCCGAACTGGACAGCTCCAGTTCCAGGCCGCCCACCTGCACATGGGCCTCCTCAAGCCCCTTGTGAGTGAGCCGGCCGGTTACGCTGTACAACATCGGTGAGCCGATTCTACCGCGTTGCCGCGGCGCGGGCGAGAGCAGCACGCACCGGCGCGTGCTGCACGTGACACAGTGCAACGGCGAGCGCGTCGGCGCTGTGGTCGTTCACCGGCTCGTCATACAGGCCGAGCACCATGGTCACGGAACGGATCACCTGTTCCTTCTGCGCCCTGCTGTGACCGGCCACCGCCTGCTTCACCGCGCCGGGCGAGTACTCTTCAAACGGCACCTTGCACTGTGCCAGCAACAGGATAATAACGCCGCGCGCCTGCGCCACCGGGAACGCGGTGCGCACGTTCTTGGAGAAGTACAACTCCTCGATGGCGCCCTCGCCAGGACGGTGGCGTTCGACGATTTCCCGCAGTCCATCGTACAGCATTACCAGGCGTTCGCCGTAGTCGGTGCCAGCGGGCGTCCGTATGACACCGTCGGTAATGCGCCGGACGCGGTTGCCGTTGGTCTCCAGCACCCCGAAACCGGTGGATGCAAGCCCCGGGTCGATCCCCAGCACCACGCTCATTGCGCGTACTCCATCGCGTCAGGCGGCGGCGCACCGCCGCAGCCTGTCACTGTGCCGCTTCAGGCGGAATCCGCCGCCACCGGCTCGGGCGCTTCCATGTTGGTCGACACCTGCTGAACGTCGTCGTGATCCTCGAGCGCCTCGATCAGCCGCATGGCGCTGTTCGCCTTGCTCCCGTCGAGCAGGATGCTTGCCTCGGGAAGCCACGAAATCTCGGCCATGCGATGTTCGAAACCCGCTTGCTCCACGACGTCGAGCGTGGCGTGGAAGTCCACCGGCTCGGTGAGGACTTCCACGGTACCATCGTCGGTGGAAACGTCCTCGGCGCCGCCTTCAAGCACCACCTCCATCACCTCGTCTTCGTCGTAGCGATCCGCTTCGAACGCGATTATTCCCTTGCGAGAAAACAGATAGGAAACGGACCCCGACTCTCCGAGGTTGCCTCCCCCCTTGGTGAGGATGTTGCGGATCTCGGCCGCGGTACGGTTCTTGTTGTCGGTGAGGACCTGGATCAGCAGCGCCACCCCTCCGGGGCCGTACGCCTCGTAGAGCAGTTCGTGAAAGTCCATGCCGTCGCCGCCGCCGGTGCCCTTCTTGATCGCACGGTCGATGTTGTCGCGCGGCATGTTGGCTTCGCGGGCCTTGAGCATTACCGTGCGCAGGCGCGGGTTGGCGTCGGGGTCGGCGCCGCCGAGGCGGGCCGCGACGGTGATTTCCCTGATCAGCTTGGTGAAAATCTTGCCGCGCTTCGCATCGGTGGCGCCCTTTTTGTGGCGTATCGAGTGCCATTTACTGTGGCCTGACAATTCCTGACTCCTGTTGCTGCAGCCTACCAGCCGCCAATGCCGCGCGTCAATGTGCCATGCGCCCCTGCGCCGCGGCTCGGCTGACGGACAGGCAGTGTGTGCGTTAGGCTGTCGTGGAGCATGCGAACGCACCGCAACGCCGCCACGGGCGGTCGCCCCGGCAGCCGGCTTCTCGGCGCCATTGGGGTGCCCCTCCTGGCGCGCCGGACACTGGTGTTCGGCTCCATCCGCAGCTTTGCGTTCGGCATCCTGGAGACGGGTCCGAAGACCTTCTTCCTGCTGATCGCGGTGCGCCACTTCGACGCCGGCGACGCGGTCAAGACGCTGGTATCGCTGCCGCAGGCGTTCGGGCTGATCGCCGCCCTGCTGGTGGTTGCCTACCTGGCGCGGCTGCCGGTGCGGCGCAGCCTGGTGGTGGCCGCGGCGATGGCGCTGGCAGCGGCGGGCTTCTTTGCCGCCGCAGCCGTCTCCTCGCTTACCTGGCACGTGCTGTGGCTGATCCCGGCTTCCGCCACCGGCGCGGTGACCCTGCCGTTGTATACCACGATCATCAAGGCGAACTACCCCGCCCGCCTGCGCGGCAGACTGGTGGCCGTGGAGCTGGTGCTGGCCATGCTCGGCTCGGCGCTGTTCCACCTCCTCGGCGGGGCGATCCTGGAGAGTTCCGGCGACCGGTATCGCGCCGTCATTACCGCCTATGGCATCGCCAACCTGATCGCGGCCGGCGCATTGCTGTTCGTGCCGTCCCGGCGTCCGCGGCGTGCCGCCGGCGTCCGGCAGCAGTCGGTCTCTCCGCTGGCGGCGCTGGCGCTGTTGTGGCGCGACCGCGCATTCGGCCTGACCGTGGGGGCATGGTTCCTGTTCGGCTTCGGCAGCCTTCTGGTCGCCCCCCTGCGCATCCTGTTTCTAACCGAGCCGCGCTACGGCTTCGATCTGCCGGCGGTCGGGGTGGCGCTCATCGCCGGCACCGTTCCGGACATCATGCGGCTGGTGTGCACACCGCTGTGGGCCAACCTGTTCGACCGCTTCAACTTCATTTCCGTGCGGGTGGGCCTGAACCTGATCTCGGTGCTCAGCATCGTGCTGTTCTTTCAACTCCACAGCGTGCCGGCCGTGATCGTCGGGGCGGCGCTGATGGGGGCGTTCAATGCCGGCGGCATGCTGGCGTGGAGCCTGTGGGTAACGCGCTTTGCCGACCGCGAGAACACCGCCGCGTACATGTCCGTGCACACGTTCGCCACCGGCATGCGCATGATGCTCGGCGCCACCGTCGGCATCCAGCTTGCCAGCCGCGCCGGCGCCGAGCTGGTGGCCTGGATCGCGGCCGGCTTCGTCGTGCTCGGCACGCTCGCGCTGCTGCCGCTGCGACGCACCGAACAGCGCTTCGCGGCCCAGGCCCGGTAGGCGGCGCCGGCCGCGGTCGCACGTTCGGCGCCGGGCGGTCAGGAGCCGGCGCCGTCGGGCCACGCAGCGAATACCGGTTGGTCGCCGCCCGCCTCGCTATGAAGATGGTCGCTCGCCGCCGCCACCAGGCCGTCGAGCTGCAGCCGGCCGCGTGCGGTCAGCGCCAGCCGGGCGCCGTGCCGGTGAGCCAGTCCGAGCCGCTGCCAACGGTCCCACAGTTCGTCCAGCAGTGTGCCTAGCGGCGGCCGCAGCCACGCCGACTCGGCGTCGATGCCTTCGGTGAGCCGCAGACCCTGCAGCAGGTGTTCCACCAGCAGGCCTTGCGTCGGCACGGGTTCGGGGGTGCATCCCCAACCGGCGGCGCTGCCGGCCAGATAACGGTCCAGCTCCGCCGCATGGGTACAGCGCACGGCACCCGACTCGGTGCGCACCGGGCCGCCGTACGATGCCGCGGCCGCAGCCGGCAGAGTACCAACGGCCCCCGGACCGGCCGCCGCCACCGGCTGCATCCGCAGCACGTGGCATAGATAGCGGGAGCGGTCGCCGCCGCGCGCAAAGTGGCTCACTTCGTAGTCGGCATAGCCGCGGCGGCGCAGCTGCTCGCCGGCTGCCAGCCACAACTCGTCGGCGCCGGCGCTCGGTTGCAGGCCCCCGGGCGGCGGGTCCGCCAACTGCAACAAGGTGACGTGGCCGACGCCCAGGTCGGCTACCCGGTCCACGTCCGCCTGCACGTCCGCGAAACGTTGGCCAGGCACGCCGGCCATCAGATCTATGTTCAGCCGGCCCGGCCAGCGCCGCGTGAGCAGCGCCATGGCGGCATGCAACTCGCTCGCGGTGCAGCGCCGGCCGAGCCGCTGCAGGGAGGAGTCGGCGAACGACTGCACGCCGACCGAGAGGCGATCGATGCCGGCGCCGGCGCAGGTTGCGAGCAGTTCCCCGGTCACGTCCTCCGGGTTCACTTCCAGGGTAGATTCCACCGGCCGGCCGCCACCGTCGTCTCCCGCCGGCGGGTGCAGCGCACCGGCGAGACCCGCCAGCAGGCGCCGAAGCTCGCCCTGAGGCAGAAAGCTCGGCGTACCGCCGCCGACGTAGAGCGCGGCTACCGGCCGGTCGGCCAGTGCGGCGCGCAGGGTCTTCACCTCCGCGAGCACCGCCGTCACCAGTTCGGGCGCGCGCTCCAGGCCGCCGACGGTAACCGGATAATCGCACCAGGTGCAGTGCGCCGCGCAAAACGGCACGTGCACGTAGTACGCCACCGCCGCCCGCCGCGGCGCCGCACTCATCGGGTGCCGGTCAGCGCACCGCCGCCCAGCGAGACGGCGGCCAATAGTGGAACAGAGCACGGCCCAACACTTTATCCAGCTTCACCGGCCCGAAATCACGGCTGTCGCGTGAATCGTCGCGATTGTCGCCCATCGGCATGAACGCGTGTGCCGGCACCTGCCAGCCGTGCTCGAGCCGGCGCCAGTCGCGCGCCAGCCCGTGATTGTGCGGATCCAGCTCGTAGCGCGCGCGGGCGATCCAGGTGTTGGAATAACTGTAATCCGCCCGTCCAATTTCGCGGATGCGCTCGGCGGCCAGTGCCTCCGCGGACGACACCCGCATGCCGGCGGCAGCCCGTACCCGCGCCATGGAGGCAAGCCTCAGCTCGGGATAGCTGTCCTGGGGAAACAGCCGCCGCACGTTGTACGGCAATCCCAACTCCTCCATCAGCTCCCGCTCCGGGCGCCAGGGTCCGGCGCCGCCGACCATGATCTCCACGTCGCCGTCGCGGACGCGCACCCGGTCGCCCGGCATGCCGACGGCTCTCTTGATCAGAAAATGAGCGCGCGGACGTCCCTGCTCGTCGGTATCGATGTTGACCAGCGACAGGGTGGCCATGTAGATGACCCGCTGCACCAGCTCGAGCGCCGGTCCGACCGCCACGTAGGTGGGATTCTCGAAAATGATCACCTCGCCGCGGCGCGGCTGCCGGGGGCTCGGCAGCTTGATCGATCCCGGGATCAGCTCGGGTCCGTAGATCAGCTTGTTCACGAAGATGCGGTCGCCCACCAGCAGGGTCGGCACCATCGATTCGGACGGGATCCGGTACGCCTGCAGCAGGAACTGGTTGATGACCAGTACGATCAGAATCGCGGAGCCAATCGCCTCTGCCCAATCAAGCAGCGGGTGCTTGCCCTGCATGCGGACCTTGCGGCGCACGCGGCGAAGGCGGCGCCAGGAGAGGTAGCGTTCGGTAACCGCCACCACGCCGTGCTGCCAGCGCTGCCACACGCCGGAGCGGTCTGCGGACGGGGTCGGCGACGGCGTCTTGCTCACGCCCCGGAAAGGTAGTGGAACCGCGTCTGCTTTGCCAATGGCCGCCAATGGCCGCCCATCGAGCTATGCGCGGCGTTCCGCGCATACCTATACTTGGCGCGCCATGCACGCACGGCGCGCACGCAACACCAAGCTTCCGAATGCCGCGGATCATCGGGTCCGGCTGCGGCCGGTGGCCGGCATCGCGCCGGGGATCTACCTCACGGTGCTGTACGGGTGTGCCCTGGCGGCGCTGCTGTTCGCCACGCTGGTGGTGCCGGGCCTGCGCTGGTCCGGCTCGGTACTAGAATTCACCTCGACGCCGGCGGGCGCCACGGTGTCGGTGGACGGACAATTCGCCGGTGTCACGCCGCTCGCGGTACGGGTTGCCGCGGGTTCGCGTACCGTGACCGTGGCAAAGGACTACTTCCAGCCCCAGGAACTGTCGCTTGAGGTGGGCGGCCGCATCCTCCTGAGCTGGCCGCTTCCGCGTCGCGACGCGCAGCACGTCGAGTTGCCGCTCGCCGACCCGGCGGGTCTGTTGCGCGCTGCGCTGCTCGAACTTTCCCGCACCCCCTCCGTTGCCCGCATTGTCACCGATGCCGCCGGCGATCTCGCACACGCCGCGGAGCCGTCCGCGGAGCTGGCCGACCGCTTGCTGAGCCACGCTGCGCTGCTGGTCGAGGACGAAGCCGGACTGGCCGCTTTGCTGACGGCGCATACCAGCCTGAGCGGCGGCGCACCGCTGTCGGCCGCCGGATTGCAGCGGCTGGTACGGGATCTGGGCCGGTTCGCCGGCGACAGCCCCCGCCTGCCGCTGTGGCTTGCTGCCCTGCTCCCGCCGGAGCCGCGAGCCGAGTTGATGGCATCCGAATGGTACGGCACGGCCGTCGAACAGAGCCGGCGGCTCGCTGCCGCGCAACCCGGGGCGGGCCCGCCGCCCGAGTCGCCCTCCGACACCGTCACCATCGCGGACATGGTATTTCGCCCTATCCCCGCCGGTACGTTCGTGATGGGCGACGGACAGCGGCTGGCCAGCTTGCAGGAGCCCGTCCTGCCGTTCGAGGCATGGCCGCACCGGGTCACGGTGGCGTCGTTCTACCTGCAGCAGCGCGAGGTGACGAAAGCCTCGTTCGCCCGTTTCGTGGCCGAGCGCCCGGAGTGGGCTCCCGACAACCGGGCAGCCCTGGTGGCACGCGGCTTGGTTGCGCAGGACTACCTGGCGGACTGGCAGGACGGCGCGCCGCCGGCGGGACGGGAGCGGGAACCGGTGGTGTACGTTTCGGCGTTCGCCGCCGAAGCGTTCGCGGCCTGGGTCGGCGAACAGCTCGCCGCCGCGCCGGACGGCGGAGGGTGGCGGGCGCGGCTGCCGTTCGAAGCGGAGTGGGAGTACGCCGCGCGCGGTGGCCTGCACGGCCAGCCCTACCCCGGCGGCGACCAGCCGGAGGGGCACTTGGCCGCACCGGGCGCCGGTTTGCAGCCGGCGGGGTATTCCCCGCCCAACGGCTACCATCTGCACGACATGCTCGGCAATGCGTGGGAATGGACGGCCGACTGGTACTCGCCGACACGCTACCTGGTGACCGCCGGCGCGGCGACCGCCGGGCAGACGCATGCGCTGCTTGGCGTCGGCAGCCGCCGCGCCGTACGCGGCGGCTCGTTCACCTCCGATCCACGCGTGGTTGGCGTCCATACCCGCGGGTCGCAACCGGCCGAGTGGTGCACGCCGGTGCTCGGCTTCCGGCTGGCGCTGGTGCAACCGTGAGCCGCCAGTCCGGTACCGGCGCCGAAGCGGTCAAGACGCTCGCCACCAACCGCCGCGCGCGCCACTTCTACCACGTCGACGACCGCATGGAGTGCGGCATCGCGCTGCGCGGCACCGAGGTGAAGTCGATCAAGGCGGCGCAATTCTCCTTTACCGACTCCTACGCGCGCATCGCCGACGGCGAACTGCTGCTGGTGGGGCTGCACATTACGCCGTACGCGTTCGGCAACCAGTTCAACCACGACCCCACCCGGACCCGCAAGCTGCTCGCCCACCGGGACGAGATTCGGCGCCTGCACCGACGGGTCACCGAACGCGGCTTGACACTGATCCCCCTTCGCTTCTACGTTAAGAGTGGGCTGGTCAAGGTTGAGCTCGGCGTGTGCCGCGGCAAAAGGACCTTCGACAAGCGCGAAGACATCAAGCGCCGCGACCTGGAGCGCGACCTGGACCGTCAGGTGCGCAGCGGGCAGCGCAGCTTGTAACCCGGGCCTTGCCCGGAGTTTTGGGGGTGACCAGGCCTCGACTGAGGGGCATGACGTTTGCGGTTGCAGGTGGAGTTCCAGTCTCCTAACCCTGGACAATTTGATCTGCCGATACAGATCTAGCACTGGCTGCTTAAGAGCGTAGCCACGGGGACTTGAAGTGCGGTCCTGAGCGACGAGCATCCCCGACGCAATTCAGGACTTACCGCCACGCCGGCCCGCGGGGGTGGCGGGAAAAACAAACAGCGGGCTGCACCGTCGCCCGTGTGCCGGATCACAAAGGCGGCGCCAAGCATTGCAACAGCCGGCTAAACCTGTAGACGCCGTACGCGCACCTTTCAGGACGCGGGTTCGATTCCCGCCACCTCCACCAAGTATTGATTGCCCACCCGTGGCGTTTCCACGGGTGGGCAATGCACACCGACCGGCGACCCGGGCAAGTCAACGGTCACTACGGTCCGTATGGAGTTGCCCAGCTACGGGCAGCGCCACCGCTTCACAAGCGTGTCTTGTCGACGTACAGGCGATGTCCTTTGCCGAAGCCGAGTGGGCCGACTGGACGACTGGAAACCACGCGGACCGAGGTGACGCCGCTGGCGCGTCTCGGTTACGGTAGCCGCCTACCATGGTGCAACAGGATCCGCCGGAGCAGGCCGTGGCAACTCGTAAGGCGCTCACGATGAACCGGGCCGTGGAAGAGCTGTTGGAAGCTGTGCTGGTCGATGCCCATGGGGACGGCGAACAGCTCTGGGCTCTGCGGCAGGCGTTCGAGGATAGGGTCGAGCTCCCTGCGGACGCGCTTGTGATCGGAGAACCGGTCTCGGTGGTCGGAGTCGACTACGACGGCAACGAACGGCGTGGGTTGACTGCGAAGTGTCGCCGCGACAACGGCGGCGAGCATGTCGTGTCCGCCGCTGACGTGGTCTTCCCCGGGGGCTCGGCGGGTGCGCTTCACGTCGCCGCGTACCGCAAGTGGCTTGGGTTGCCGCCGTTCGCCGCAGCCGCGGACCAGTGGCGTCGGCACAAGGCCGCAGCTCCAGGCTCGAACCTCGGCAGCGGCGCGGTCGAACTGGTCGTGCTGTCGATCAAGCAGCGGGCTGCCCGCTGCCGCCTGCTGGACAGCAGCGGCGTGGTGACTCTGCGCGCGAGTGGGCTGTGGGAGGTGGTGCCGGGACACGTCCTGACCGTCCGCCCGCGCAAGCGGTGGATCTATGGGAGCCATGCCTACCTGTCCGGCGAGGTCGAGTCCGCCCGTCTCGACGTGCCGGCGCTTGGCCTTGAACCGTTGCGACTCGAGAGCCTTGGGCTGTGGGACCCCGAGGAGGAGGACTGGGGCGAGGAGGACGAGCCGGGCGGGGGGGGGGCGGGGCCGGGGGGGGGGGGGGGGGGGGGGGGGGGGGGGGGGGGGGGGGGGGGGGGGGGGGGGGGGAGCCGGTCGAGGAGTGGGCGGTCCCGATCATCGCGCACGGGCCGCGTCCGCTGTTCGAGATGGAGCAGGTGCTGCCCGGCCATGATCCTGAGGCCGAGACGGATCCGATCATCGAGGCCAGCGAGCGCAGCCAGGCTGGCGACGGCGCCGGTGCCAGGAAGATCCTCATGGATCTCTGCCAGTCCGACCTGCGCTGTGTCGACGCCCACTCCCACCTTGGCAACCTCGCTTTCGACGACCTGCCCAAGACGGCCCTGGAGCACTTTGAGATGGGTGTCCGTATCGGAGAACTGTCACTCGGCGAACACTTCGGCGGGGTACTCTCTTGGGGAGCGATCGACAACCGTCCGTTCCTGCGCTGCCTCCACGGTTACGGGTTGTGCCTCTGGCGTCTGGACCGTCGCGACGAGGCGGCGTCCGTGTTCAGGCGCATGCTGTGGTTGAACCCCGCGGACAACCAGGGTGCCCGTTTTCTGGCTGATCAACTGGCGTCCGGCGGGCGCTGGGAGTCCTGAGCCGCCGGTGGGTGGTGCGAACAGAGTCCCCGGGGTGGGAACCGGTGCTACGGTTTGTACGGTGGTTCGAAAGTGCGGGCGTTACGCCCGAGGCGTGACGCCCGGCCCACGTTGTGGATCGGGCACTGGCCGCGCTACTGGCGTCAGCCGGTGCCAGAACCGGGTTGCCTGATCGCGCGAATACCGTGTAGCCCCGCATCCGATTTCACGTCACCAATTCGTCATTCCGTCGCGTGATGTACTCCAGGGCGGCGACTGCGATCAACCCGGACCGGGAGTCGCCGGTCCGCTTGGCATAGGCGTCCACCCGCGACAGTACTCGCTCGGGAATGGTGACGTTGATTCGCCGTGCCCTTCCGGCGACCCGGGCAAAGTCTACAGTCACTACGGCCCATATGGCATGTTCATAGTTTCCGCTCTCAAGATGCGACTCGATTCGCCTCGGTTCTGGAATGGGCTCGCCATCGAGAAGAAGCCCCTCTGCATGGGTGGCGATCGCCTCGCCAGCGTTGGTGAGGGCGTCGTGCAAGGTGCGCCCGGCGGAGAAGCACCCCGGGAGATCCGGCACCGTGACACCGAAGTCGCTGTCGGAATCCTTGTGAATCACTACTGGATACGTCATCGCTCCCTCCAGTCCCACCCGGCTTGGCGGAAAACACCCCATCCGTCGCGGCGAAGACGCCTGATTACCTCACGCCAAGCTGTCGCCAAGGTAAACCACCGGGCGCCCGATACTGTTCCAGCGCCCACCGTAGCGCCTAACTCCCTCGCCCGACATCATCTGCTCAGCGGTCTGAGCAAACTCCGGCGCGGCCAGACGCCAGGCGACGATCAACTGAATACGCCGTGCCGCAGTCGGCCGATGAGGTGCTCCACATCGCGTGCGCCGGTCTCGGTCGCCGCGCGCTCAAGGGGCGTCTCACCGTCCAGGAGTTCGTGATTCGTCCGCAGCCACCGCCCCGCGGCGGCCGCGTCAACGCATCATGGATGCGGCCATCTCCTCCAGGCGAGCGATACGCACCAGCCGGTCCGATTCCGGCGGCGTCAACGTGCCGCTCCGCTTCCTGCGAGCGAGGGTAGTTGCCGGGATGCCGATAATAGCCGCCAGCTCCCGTTGTGATCCACCGACCGCACCCACCAGTTCATCGAACATGGAGAAGGGCAGGCCATTGCGGACCATCTTGAGCACACCACGGCCATGCAACAACGCGGGCTCGGAAGCCTACCGTGTGGCAAAGGATGCTCCACTGAAGCCGTGTGCCGGGTCTCGACACGCGGCAGGCGGCACACTACCCTTTCCACCGCAGATGGAACGTCCCTCCGAACATGGCGGCGGCCGGCGCGGACCGGCGATTGCCGGCGATCCGACCTCGTTTCCCAGTGACGCCGAGCTGGCGCGCACGCTGACCGCCGGCCAGCGGCAGGCCACCCTGTGCACCCTGACCGCGGATGGCTATCCGTACGGAAGCGTGGTCTCCTACGCCGTCGACGGCGCCGGCGCACCGCTGATGCTGATCTCGGAACTCGCCGAGCACACGGTAAACGCTCGCGGAGACGACCGGGTGAGCATGCTCATCGCCGCGGCGGGTCCGCGCGACGGCGGCCCCCCCCAGGGAAAGCGGCGGGCGGGGCGGCCGGGGTGACCTTCCCCACGGCGGGGGCGCCCCCGCGCGACGGCGACCCGCTCGGCAGCGCCCGCCTGACGCTGCTCGGCCGGTTGCGGCTGGCCGACGATCCGGCCACGCCACGCGCGGCGTACCTGGAGCGTCACCCCTACGCGGCCGCCTACGTCGACTTCACGGACTTCAGCTTCTGGCGGCTGGAGGTGGAGAAGTGCCGCTTCGTGGGCGGCTTCGGACACATGAGCTGGGTCACGGCCGACGCCTACCGCGACGCCGCGGTCGACCCGCTGGCCGAGGAGGCGGGCGGCATCATCAGCCACATGAACGATGACCACGCAGACGCCAACTTGCTGTACGCCACCGCTCTGGCGCGCCTCGACGACGCAACGGACGCCGCCATGGTGGGCATCGACCGCTACGGGGCCACGCTGCGCGCCCACACCCCGGCCGGGCCCCGATTGGCGCGGGTGCCGTTTCCCGCCCCGCTGCAGCGTGCCGAGCAGGCGCGCGCGGCGCTCATCGACCTGCTGCAAACCGCCCGCGGCCAAGCGGCCGGCGGCCAGCCTCCGGGGTAAGCCGGGTCGCTCACGGCCAGGGATTGGCTTGTAGCTCCAGGGGGCTACGGCATCAGCGAGCCGCCGCTGACGTGCAGGGACTGGCCGGTAACGTAACAGCCGGCGTCGGAGACGAAGAACAGCACCGCGGCGGCGATGTCTTCCGGCGTGCCGATGCGGTTCAGCGGCACCCGCCAGCCGAG
>MKWU01004833.1_pt1 | contig 15379 bp, 12 predicted proteins | sample 809101 | NCBI WGS metagenome assembly MKWU01 (sample SAMN05860141, study PRJNA318959) | sponge metagenome | host: Aplysina aerophoba | place: Slovenia: Piran, Adriatic Sea, Gulf of Piran | collected 2013-05-07 | reverse complement strand
GGAGACTTTCAGAATGAATCTGTGTGGCTCTGTACATACAATGTACATGTGAGTTGCTCATCTCTATAGCTGTGTTTGGTTGTGATTTTAGTGCAGTGTGAGTGTTAGACTGATGATAGATGGTGTAATCATTATGCTAGACACTGTGCAATTTTATTGTTCTTTTGACATGTGCATGAATTGTGGTACTGAGGAAAAGTATAGAAAGTAATTGAAATTTCTGTTAATGTTTAGACTACAGCACCACTGTCTTTGTGTTTTGTAATGCAATGTATCTAGGCATATTAAATAGTCTTTAAATGATTTGTAATGATGCTCCCTACAAAAGGGACAGTCCACAGTATGAATATTTCTTTCTTTAACCTTTCTCAGATAATGCTTTCTTACCGGAGCAAGTGCACAGAAACTGAGAACAGTGCTGTGGACTTGTCAAGAGAGAATGTTATCTTTAGTGAGTTGTGATTGTAATGTACTTGTCTTGCCTGTTATTGTCCAACCTTCCACCTTCCAACGCCAAATGACACATTTTGGTGTCTTAACCACACACACAATTTGACCCGTTTCCTGGCACTTGTAGTACGCAACAGCAACGTACACTTCAGGATACTGGCGGCGGTGACAAGGCGATCCTTCAACTAACCTGCTGCATCTTTTAATTGGATGTGTGGTGCGCTTTCAGCTTTATCGTTCCTGTGATGAACATGAGTTGAACACATGTACAGCGATAAAATTACTATTGCTGGTGACCTTTACAGTGAATTGTGATGATTACTATAAAAATGATAGTTCTAGCCTATAACTAGGATGGCTGAGAGGTCTTTAATTAAGGCATTGCATCACCAATGAAGAGGTTCTACACTTCTTGGATGAAGAAGAAGCTGAATGTAAAGGAATAGATGATGATGTACAGGCCCCAGGCAGTGATGTGGACCTTGGAGTGGACAGTGACATGGATTAAACTGATGCAGTTGCAGTAGATGCCAAAGGAAATAATGCAGAAGACAAGTTGGCAATGGTGAATACTGTGTACAGCAAATTCACAGTAGACTTTATGCATAACGTACCTTTTGCACCGAGGCAGTACCTACTGCAAATGTGGGTCAGCCAGATAAGGTGGCACCCACTAAATTTGCAGGCCTGTCATTAACATGATCGGTGACTGCCTAGCCATATGCCTATGCCTCCCAGGACCAAAAATCATCATTGATGAGGCCATGATTGCCTTCATAAACAGGTCTTGTGAAACATCTATTTTGATGTGGATCTGGACATACTCCAGAAAGGACTATACAGCTGACGGACTCTACGGTCAACAGGAAGAAATTCCCAACAGAAATGAAGAAACGTCTACAGAACGGATTGGAACATAGGGTGATATTAAAGAAGTTTAGACCGTTCAGGAGGGCGGCCTAACTGTACGTTTTTGGCAGAAGAATTGACCTGTTGTTATTGCAACCAACTCTGTCCCAACTACCACCATAACAGTGAAGCAAAAGAAGAGGGATTGGCTCTACAAATTTGTGGTTATTATGCAGTGCAAACTAAATGCAAGAAACTCAAATTCGTATTCTGGTTTCAATTTGACCTAGCTATTACGAGCGCCTATGTCCTATTCAGGTCCAACCATGAAAATCAAAGGATAGAGTTGAAGAAGTTGTGTATCACTCTCGCTAAAGAATTGATTGATACATATATATATATATAATGCTGTGTACAAATCTACCTCTGAATTAGGGACAAGGTCAAACCTCTCTATTCAGAGCTGCCAGCTTGGTCCCAATGGAGTCCACTGTGGAGAGATTCCACTGCATACTGGCAGTGAATACACTCATCGCACATAAACATATACATGTATCAAATGGCAATAGTGTACACTTTCCATTGCCCACCAAACAGAGCAGTGTGCACACATGCACTGAATAGCGATATTAGCTAGTCAGGGAACCCTTTCACATGGGCGCTTTTGAAACCAGGTCAAACCTAGTTTTGCACTTTCGAGGTGTGGAATATTGATTTACAATCTGGGTCAAACCCGGGTTGCCTGACCCAGTTGTGGAGGTGGTTTTAACCCAGTTATAATGGGGATCAGGATGGTAACAATACGGCAGTACAAAGAAAGGCTGTTTAAACACACTCACGGCAGAAGCAGCGAATCATGTTCTAATCAAAATACTTACGTCATTACTCGTCATGCAGCTGGAGTTTGCTCTATGTGCATGTGAAGTTGCAAAATCGGATTTAAACCGGTTCAGTTAAAGAGGTTTAAGTTGTGCATGTGAAAGGGGGGAGGCATAGCTAGCTGTTGGCTAACGAAATCTTAGTATGTTTGGGTGAGCACACTTGCAAAATGCAATGTAGGAGATTTTATCGATTTACAGCAGTACAGGCTTGCTGAAAGGGCCGAGAACATACTGCTATCATAAAACACAGAAATCACGAGCAATCCCAGTAGTTTAAGACTTTTCATTGTGGAACATGTGGAAACGCTCAGTAAAATTAGCCGTCTTCATTCTTGCATGTGCGAGAGCACCAAAAGCGGCGGACAAAAGCAATCAGCAATTATGCTAGGTGACTTGGCAAATGAAAAACCTTATTATATGATGACGTCAAAGATCAAAGACACCACCCGGGTGGTAAATCATTACGAACCCCTGCAGTTATGGCAGGTAAGATGACAAGTGACTCTAACACCTTCATATACGGCTATATCAATTGGCTATGCAAACAACACCTTTCAAAGGTCACTCAACACTTACACAGGTGGATCCCAGTGCAGACAAACTCTCAAAGTTACAGTGCAGTAGTCGTTGTCATTGAGCATGAAGTCGAAACACTTGCTTTTTTCTCTGCTTGTAGAAACAGGGACGTTTAGTCATTCTTCGCTTTGAATTGGACGCAATAATTCAAATCCAACTCCGCTTTTGGGGCACAGGGCTTCTATGCACAGCCATTTCCATAGCTGACCCTTGTCAGCGGTTTGATGAATTTTATGTACTTCTGAGTGTCTGCAGCAGTGGTAGCCAGTTCAAAGGTGGGGGATCGGGTGACAGTCAGGTTTTGTGTGATGCGATTGAGAGGACTGTAGTCAACATATACACGCTAATCCCCTGGGGACCTCTTGGGTACAGTGTGAATCCTAGGGGAGACACCGAGCAACTGGAGGATGGTTGGATGATCCAGCATCATTAGGTCCAGCATGTGACCTAATTCCTGCTTTGCAACACATAGATAGTCCGGGTGCAGGCAATGATGGCATATGGAGTCAGGAATCTGGTTATGCGAATGTGCTGAGTTGTCAGGCTGGGTTAGTTGTTGCGTGCCTTGAGAGTGGAGGCTATGAAGGACCCCAGACAGCACACCAGTGTAGTGGTCCTGTGAGTTAAGACACAGGGAAGTCAGATGTACAGGTACAGCATCAGTGGCAATCTTCAACAAATGGCAATCTCGTGTATCTGCAGTTGGTGAGGGTCCTGATGAGTCGAGATTCCAGTCGTCAGTGACAGGCTTCCATCAAGCTAAGGAGAAAGGCGACTAGATCTGTATGCCGCACAAACTTTGCCCTTGAAGAAGTTGTCCAAGCACTCCTATTTTCTCAATATTGCTGTTAAAACGGGGGAGCTAGGGGTAGCTGTTAGCTGCACAATGGTAGGTGATAAAGCTACCAATGGAAGGGGCTACTCACACCTTGAGGAGTAGAGCTGGCGTAGCTAGTGGTATTTTGCACAATCTGCTGCTTGGCTTAGCCTGAATCGATTTTAGCTCATTCAGACGGTGTGCGCTGAAAAGGAACTTGGACACCAGCAACCGAACTCTGTTCCATCCTGAAGTATTTCTCTGCCATTTTGTGTAAGGAATAATGGAGAAGTTATGCAAGTTGAAGGATGACCTTCAAGACAAAGAGGGTGAAATCAGACAGCTAGTAGACTACGCAATGGATTCGCATGGACTTGTTCAAGTGTTAGCATTCTACACACCAGTCAGGAAGCATTCTGCACATGCAGCTGACATGGATAGTCCCAGTGGCACAACGAAGAAAGCAGCCTATGACACACCAATTGGGATGGTATATATTCTACTTGAGATGTGACTACGTAAAACCATATGCATGCGAATTTTGTTGGATGTAAAATTTGCAAATATTGTGAATGAGTGCAGGCTCGTGAAAATGCAAACATAAAATTTTCAGAATGGTGCATGGAATGTGGCCACCAGCTAGTGAAACTGTTTTTCGTGACAGCCGGCCGTGTGAGGATGTTTGCTTCCCATTTGCACTGCAGAACATCTCCTACTACCAATGCTGACCAGACTGTCTTGTACACGTGATAGCCGTCGCAGCTACAGCACCTACATAAATTGTAGACATGTCTACAACTCCCGACGACATCAGCAGCACCAGTAGCGAGCCAAATCACTCGGGAAATGCACATTCGGTTGCTGTGTTGTTACAAACCGACATGGTTTACGAAATCGTTAAGCAAAATAGGGCTTCACAAAAATATAACTGCAAAGATCCTCACCCACAGGGCATTCGTGAAATAGATGTCCCATGAAAATTTGTATACATGAAGTAATTAACCTGCTGTGCTATCCAATTGGCTCAGCCACCATTTTAGCAGTGTCCACAAGTACCTGGCGAAAGTCACCAGACCCTTTTCTTTGCAATCGTGCAACAATATCATGGAGAAGCAGGGGCTGGCACACGAGAGACTAGCTAACCCTCCTACCCTTTTCTGGGTCATATCTGACCCACACTTTCGGAATTTTACCGTGACACGTAAACTCCAACCAGACATTCTTGGAACCAAACTGCAGCTCAGGATACATAGAATAAGAATGGGGAGGAAACCCTGCCATTAATGTCACAATTACGTAGCACACCTCGCACTATATTTGATGACCTTATATTGTGCAAATACAAGGCGTAATTTTTAGTAACTGGTCGATTGCACAATTTTCACTACTAGCTACCAATAATACGAAAATGCCCAAAATCTACAATTCCGTCTCACTCTTTTGATATATTAGCCATGCTATTCATATGAAGGTGATGCCTATGTAGCTTCAAATAAACATCTTCATCTACAAATGTATGGGAAGGGTAGGAGGGCTGATACATTACCTAGCAGTGACTGGGATAGCAAGTACTTTGAATTGGGAGGAAGCCCCCCATGAGGTTTAACTTGGAATACTGCTTTTGTTGATGATTATTGCAATGCATGTCATACACTATGTCCACTTTAACAGTAAATGCTCATTTATTTCCTATTGCAGAGAGTAGTACTTGGCTGGATTCATACAGATTTTTGTGGAATGAATCAACCTTGACATATATCTTGTTGATCCACTGGACTGTCCCATCTATCAATGGATTTCGTAACATTGTAACAGAATTTGTCATATGGGTTTCACTCCCTATACCACTTGACTCTACTCTTCATCCCTATCCAAGATTTACAGTGGCAGCAGTGGTAATGGAGCATTAGCATTATTTGAACAGCAATTATTTGTTGATAATTCTGTCTCTTATACTTATTTTGCAGGAGGGCAAGTACCACTATGAGAGAAACTTCACAGGATATCTGCCTCTTGATGACGGATTCACATATGGATCAGATAGTCATCCCAGAGAATATGTGATTATTGTGAGAAGCACCAAGTTGTTGTCTAGATGGGGCGAATTTTTGTGTAAGGCTAAGTCATATATGGCAATAATCACTGGACTTTATTATTGTACTACTTTGGCATATCTTCTGTTATATAATGACTGACTTCTAGCTTTAACAAGCATATAGGCCCCTGTCCCGTTCAGAAGTTCTACTGAGTGCCTGAGGATTTGTGTATGGCTGCCCTGATCAGCAAGGCTTCAAAGGTTTTTGATGAATAAGCTGGTTGTAATTGAAGAAATAGTTGTGACATGGATGAGTTCTGCCGGTTTTGAAATAATGGCTTTGTTGTATTTGTATATACGTATAAACAAAGGAGTACAAAATGTAATATCCTTGAACTCCTCATGCGCGTACAGTCTGATCATTTCTCTGAATTTCCATGGCACTTGGATTGTCTACTGTACAATGTCTGTAAGGGTGCAACGTACACAAATTGTCTGCAGCCGAGGAGATCACAGCAGTAATGTTTGAAATCACTGTGCATAATTTTGGATTTATGGAGTGAATTTATGGATTTCAGTAACAGTGTGAAATTCATCTCGTATATCATTTTTCATATGCCTAAATTATATAGCAACACATCTCTCATTTGCTTCCAAGCGTTTGAAGGAGACGTGATTTTTTGGTAGACTCACAGATAACCTGGCAGTCTACACATGGATAATATACATTACCTTAATTGATGCAATACATCAGGAATATGGTACTGACTTTCACTCGCATACTCGGAGGGTAATGGGAGAATTAAATTTAGAAGTGTGTAATAAGGTAAGTAAACCAAATGTCTATCATATCTTTTCAAGTGACACTTTGCATGCAACCCTGCTAGATGCAAGATCTGTGTAATGTGCATGGTGATTTGAAAGTGACCGTGTACTCTGCCCTAATGATTTAGTTTTGAGCTAATGTATAATAATGTACAACAATTTTATAAGGTTAGTACTGTTTTCTTATGCATTACTAACTTGCTAGTGTTCTGTTATATGCTACATCCTCTGCAGCTTGAGCCAATCTACAGTTCCCACGTACCACATACTGTTATACAGCAAACCAATCACAATAACCATATATCACTTGCTGCTCCAGGTGTGTTAATAGAGCATATTTACAATTTGTATAATATTTTCACAATATTTACTAGACATTGCACTTGCGTAGTCTTCTTTGTTCAAAGTATCTTTCTGTTAGCGACATGCAATCTTTATATTGCTGTTGATAATTTTCCCATACCATATCACAGTTGTTAAACATTCCATGTGCATAACTTGCAATACATTTTGCAGAGGAGAATGCACACCAGGCTACGTATATGCCATGCATGTATTATTGCCTTAGCCCAATCATGTCATTAATGGTGTAAGCCTCAGTATCTCCACTGGATCCTCACTCTGTCAAACCTTGTTCCGTTCCATTGCTGTATAGACAGTCAGCAAAGATCCACTTTGTAGCTTGCTATAAGAAATTTTGACTTCAAATGTGTTGGCTCTAGGTGATTGCTTGTCCACAAGCCAGTTGGCTTGAATTCAAGTGGAACAAACAATAACTGCAATGGTACAAAGTGAGAGCAAAACTAGTTGGCTCGATGATATCTGACGAGTTGAGTTCATAGCATCTTTTGCCTTGACATTTCGAGAAAAATGTGCCGTGGCAGGGTATAGCTTTTCATGTAGCTGGATTCATTTCAGCCAGTGAGTACACAGTTACACTCCAATGGGCTGGATTCACTGTCAGTGTCATTCGTATCTGAATGCATCCCATGCACTACTTCATATTAAATGTTGTATGTAGATGTCACCTTGCCATCACTGTTATTTGTTGCCCCTCATAGGTGAACCTCCTTCGTCTATTGGCAACTTGGAAGTCATTACAGAAAATTGCAAATTATGTGTAATGTGGGAAGAACCAATTGTCAGTAATGGTGGCATCACAGGTTACACTATAGAGATCACTTCACTGGGGGATACTGGAGAGTTGGAAACCTCTGTAAACTACACAAATGTTAGTGATACAAGCAAACTGCTCTATATGCATTTCTATATTTTACTCACTTGTGTATTTGAGCATTTTCGCGTGATGGAATATGAAGGTCTGCCTTTAATTTTGAGGTAATTATGCTGGACGTGTGTCCATTGGTGATGGTGTTTAACACTGATTGAGTGTATATATTCCATTATAAATTTACATAAACAACAAATGTGTAATTCTACTTCTTCATACAGGAAACAACATACTGTGCAGACCTAAACAGCTGGGATTTGGGATTTGCTGTTGCCAGTATATTTGTTAAAGTTGCTGCCAGTAATAAATTTCAGACAAGTGTATTCAGAAATGCAACAAACATTGATCAAAGTAAGCAACATACTTTTTTGTGTCATCCCATGAAGCATGAATACTTATTTGTACCTGAAGAAATGCTGGAAGTACATGGAAGGTCCTTTATTGTCGGAATCGTTTTCATTAATCTGTGCCCCTGTAAGAACAGGACATATAGTATATTTTGTTTATCTTGTAGATATACTGACAGAGTGCTCTCCACGGACAATGGGAATTGCGACAATGAAAAGTGATTCTCTATCGACAACTGGCATTGTTATTGCAGTTGTGTTGTGTTTCATAGTGGTACTTCTGCTAGCCGTGGTATTGATAGTGCTCTTGACGTGTCGATGGAAGAGAAAGCAGAGGTCTAAGGTAGGTTCCTTTTCTTTCTGCACTGATTGAGTATGACATGTTGAGTTGACCATTAGGATGAAGATGTTATGGCTTGTACAGTGGTGCAAGCTTCATAATGTCCTACCCTTGCTCTAGTACTTGGCTACTGCTCTAATGGTATGTGTACGTATGTGATTGTTAGCGTACATGCACGCTGAAACTTGTGATAGCGATGCAGAGAATGTCTTCAAAACAATTTTGTTTTACTATATCCAAATTGCCTTTGAATTCACAACTCACGTTGGTTACATTCTTAATAGGCTGATAGGGAAATTATACACATTGCCCAGTGTAGGGGATTAGTGACAAATGGTAGTAATCACTGGATATTACACCAACCAGACCAGATGAGTAAAACTGAAACCATTGTTGCCGCAAATAGGACTTTGGTCCCCCTGGCAATGGTTTCAGTTTTACTGATCTGGTCAGGTTAGCATACTATTCAGTGATTTGTTACATTCTTAATGGTGTAATGCCAGTTGCAGCAGCCTTCTAAGCTGCACGTTTGAACTGCTTATGTCTATGATTGGCTCAGTCCTCACCTCCTGCTATATTACTTACCTAAACCTGTTACAAGTGGTATTGCGGTCCCACGCACTGGCACAGTCTGGCAGACATGCGTCCTTATTATCTTCTATACTCTAACATAAATAACAAGTACACAGGGGTTAAATAAATACCAAGTCACTCTTTTTATCCTACAGTTTTCTGTTCGCTGGCGCCGTGGAACACACAACGAGAATAACCCAGTAACATCTATCTCCCATTTAAGAGCGAATCATTGGAGCTTTTCCCAATTACAAGCGAAGCTGCCTCCTGACATTGAAGATCGATGGAATATTGCATACAGCAGTTTTGTTCCTGAGAGCTTTCGATTGCTTGGATCTGGCAATTTTTCTACAGTCTATCTTTGCCGAGTTAAAGCACCCCTTACAACACCCACCAGTCTTGCTCAGTTTCAAGCTTATGCCGACCAGGCAGTTGCAGTGAAGCTATTAAGAGGTGAGAACATATGGTACAGCATACTGGGATTTGAATTTTCCATATTTACAACAGTATCTCTCTTTAGCAACTGCCCAGCATATTGTGTATGTGCAGTGCAAGTTCTGGTATATCCCACTAATCACAAAGCAAATACAGTCTATGTAGCAAAATACTAGGGTAAAGCCATCTCTAATAAATAATGCAATGTAAACTAGTCTAATGTGATGTAAAAATTAATATTCAGGCACTTGGAACATCCTGGTGGTAATTGCTCCACCTCATGGCAAGAGGTATCTGGTCATGTGCCTGTCTAGCACAAGACATCATCAGCACTAAGGACAACCTGCGGAAGGAAGAACACAATCTTTCCAAGGTCCTGAGATGAAATGGCTACCCATCCCTCTTCATCTGCTCTGCCCCCAACTACCCCCCCCCAACGTGAAGGGGACCCTGGGATTCCTGTCCCACAAACCCCTAATTATGAGTGTCCGCAGTGCTCCTTACACAGGAATCCTGTTCAGCACTCTGTACCTCCTTGTTCTTGTCTTTCTTGTTGACAAAATCTCTTTCATGCAACTTAATCTAAGTGTCCTTATAGCATATTGACACCACTAGTACAAATTCTTCAGCCAAGCCATTCAGAGGAGAAAATCTGGCACAGAAGGCTCAAGTTTGCTGGCGCAACAACTTTTCCCACACAGCATTCCTGAGTTGCATGCAACTAGCACTCAGCATGTGTAAAGAAATCACATGCTATCAAGTTTCCATGTGTGTTCGACATAGGTACACAGTTCAATGCAAACCCACAATGTAGCTTGCATGATGCAATGTTTACCTGCATCTGTATGTTCACTCATGCCTGTGTCCGTGCTTTTTATCTGTAATTTTTGGTGTGTTTGTTTATGCACCGGCAACTTGGCATGTGTAACGCATGTGTAGCTAACTATTACTTCAATCATAAAGACAGGTATTTCCAGGTTGTGGTTGTTGTGAAACGTAATGAAGTCATATCATTTAATGCAGGTAATCCAACTGAGCAGGAAATTAAGTCATTCTTCAATGAAGCAGAAGTCATGAAGCGATTGTCTTCACAGAGCTGCAATTATGTTGTGCAACTCGTGGGCCTCCAAGTGGAGCAAGCACCTGTAATGATAGCAATGGAGCTGATTCCATGTGGCAATCTGCTAGACATCCTCAAAAGCAGTCGGATTTCAGTACGTTAGCACTGTAGCATCCAGTGTTCTGTGGTCACCTTTTAGTACTGTTCCCATGTAGGATGAATCAGATGCTGAAGTATTTCTAGACCACAATAGCCGTTCAAGTGGGTCCTTCAAGAGAAAGATGGTATGTGACTGTTTTAACACATGACTATGTATCATTGATTTAACCATACTTTTTTTCATTTCTCTGTTTAATGAACATGTATCCTATCAGCTGCAAAAGACGGACACTCAACTAACTTTAGTAGAGTTTCAGCTAGAAAGAAGTGGAAGTATTGATTCTTATGTACAGTTGCGCCATCACAGCTTTTCAAGGGGAGGCTCTCCAGACACCCCTCAAGATCATCAAATTATTTTGAAGCCAAGTCAACTGCTTAAGTTTGCTCTTCAAGTGTCAAGAGGAATGGTTAGTTGTAATATATCACTTCTTGTATATAGCAATATGTTTGTGGCATTTGTAGTAGTACCAGCTCCCCTCTCTTCCTTAGGAATACTTGATTTCCTGCGGAGTACTCCACCGTGATTTGGCATGTCGCAATTTGCTTCTCAGTAGCAATGGCATAGTCAAAATCTCAGACTTTGGTCTGGCATGCTTCATGAATGATGATAACTGTATAGTTGCAGACCTTCCAACAGAGCAAAAGCCTCTACGGTGGATGGCTCCTGAAGCATATACACACAACAGTTACAGTGAAGCATCAGATGTGTAAGTAAACCAGCTGTGAATGCACTGCCCTCTTGCCTCACTTAGCACATCACAGTGGTATACCCTGACTCCCTTTCTGTAGATGGTCATTTGGAATTACAGTTTGGGAAATATTTAGCAAAGGTATGTTCCCTGCTGCACCTCCTTTTGAATGTCAGTTATTATACTCATTTCCATATTTACAGCCAACTAGTATGTAGTATCTTTTGTATACTAGTGTGTAATTGAATGCAAGAAGCCTCGTTGAGAAATAGAACATGCAAATATGTACATGAATTGTTTCAAGCAAACAGATCTGAATTAATATAATCCTGTGCCTCTGTTTCGCGGATTTGCAATTTCGCAGTTTTCGCACTTTAAAATTCGCGGTTGCTGGGTACAGTGGTGTTACAATATTTGCGGGTGAAATATTTGCAGATATACGGAGTGAGTCCGTATACCATAATAGTATACGGCAGCTGCAGAGGTCCAAAACTTGCTGGACTTGATTTTCAGCAGCATACCTGGCGATCTTGGCTTTCTGGGTCTCTGTGATGGTCTTGTCATATTGGTCCCTTTTCATCAACCCCATGGCCGCCGATCCACTTTGCTCAGCTGCAGCCACGCGCGTAGTGCTCTCCACACTTCTATCCGTACAGCCTTCGCCATTGATGGAGGAACAATCTTCTCTAAATCTGGCACGATGTCGCACTTGGGTACTAAGTAAGGTCGAATAGACATCTTTGCCTGCAGCAAATACAATGGCTCAGGAAGAAGGAACTAGCGAAGTAAGGTTGTCCCGTAACTGCCATTTTAGTTACGCATGACGTCATCGATTGGCTCGAGCTGTGAACGTGTCCATTTACAGTGATGTCCAAATATTCGCAGGCAAAATATTCGTGGATGGCTGCTGATCTGCAAAAACTGCGAACATTAAACCCCGCGAAAATAAAATTTGGTATGTCCCGCAAACTAGAGTGTTGACTGATAACTTGAATGGTCAGGACATGAGCAGTTCTAATAGTCACAGCAGATTGGCAGCAATAGCACCAGACATCAGCCATTGTCTTCTCAGATTTGGTTGCAACAGATGATACTTTCATTCGTTATATACACTAGCATGGACTGACATATGTAACAGCTAAGCTATGGTTCCAAAACTACGGTGCTTTTTCATGTTTTGTCTTAACCACATGTGAAAGCACGGCCGGCGTATAGTCATTCAATGATGCTTTAGTGTATACAGAATGTATACACACTTATCCTTGCACCTTGCCAGTATATAATCTGTATATACCACAGTGCTATGGTATATTTAATACTAATGTACCACACAGTGCAAGTTGCAATGAGCACCAACATTTGTTTGGGCACTTCAATAACTGGGCTAGTTGACATAGGCAAAACACCACCAATGCAAGTTTGCAGAGGATCAAGACCATCTTGGGGAGTTAGGAACAAAATGAGCAGGAGGCAACAAAATGCAGGTAGCACAAGGCCAATTTGTGGTTAGGGTTTTTGCTTTTAAGAGGACTTATTGCTACTTGACTTATACTATATGAATTTGATATAAAAGTGATTTGCTTTAGTAACACTTTAACAGTGTATTTTTCTGTTGTTTCATTAGGTGTATTTCCTTATGGCAGTATGTCAGACGAGGAGGTACTCTCTTCCGCTCTTAGTGGATGTACATTGGAAAGACCTACAGATAGTGACCCCGAACTGTAAGTTGGACAGTGCTGTGCATTGATGCAATTGTGTGTATGTTCTGTGCTTGTGTGCAGGGTTTGAAGTGCAACCTTGTTACACACCCAAGGAATGTTATGCAGACCCTTAGCATTTGATAATGTCATTACATCTGAATGAAGTTAATTTGAGCTGTCTGAACCTTCCCATGGCCTCATTCCTGTTATCTTACGTACTGTGCAAACCCATTCGAACTATGTGTTTTGTTCTTGCAGTTATTCCATCATGCTGCAATGTTGGAAACTAGATTCAAGGGAGCGGCCAAGTTTCAATTCTTTGGTCAAACAGTTGGATCAATTCATCTACAAGCTTTATCCATACATGATGATGGAAATACAAGAGTGTGCAGATGAAGACGGAGGCGAATAATGCTTGCCTCTGATTAATCTTTACTGTGTCAACAGCTAGAGTGTGCATTGTTTTTCTTTAGTTTATTAGTTCATGAGCCATTAGACATGCATTAATGTGTTTCACCCATTTTGACACAAAGCACCTGTAGTTGCTACCAACAGTATCAATATCTTGGAATCATTAATAAGACCGCAAAGTTATCATGACCCCACCTAGTCACTCAGGCCTTTATCACAGTACATGAAATTATCATGCATGTGAAATTAGGTGTGAAAATTTAATTGAGCATATATACATGCATGTAACCAGCACATACATACAGCAGCTATGCTGTGACAGTATAAGTGTCCCTGCTATATATGGCAGCTACTAATACAAAGTTCTGATGGGTACTTTCACATTGAAGATTTGGAAATGTTACATGATGTATTGTTTCATGATCAACAATGAGTACTGCATCATGCTAAGTAAACTGTTTCAGCATAAACACAAGATCATGCATGTGGAAAACTGGACCTCTCTGGCAATGAGGTCCAGTGGCTGCTCCAAGAGGTTCAGGTCGCTGGCTGGTTGGTGAAATGAAGATCTGACCCCTACAGGCTAATAACTGTAGAATCAATCAATGAGAAGGCTGTATAGCCACCTAATGCCTAATTGTGGTGGACATAGCAAGCTAGTGCATGCTAAAAGATCGTGGCTCTGTTGCAACATTGGGGCAAACCTCAGTCAAGAGTTGGGCCATCATGTCCATCGGTAGTGACAGATGGATAGTGGAATGCACTATGAGCGGCTCATCGATCAGGGCATGGCTTACTGAATATTTCACCACACGAACAGTGTGATGACAGACTTGCTGGCTCCCAACCATAACAAACACATAGGGCATCTATAAAGGCTTGTTAATGCATGCTGAAAGCGACTATTCAGGCTGAGATCCTTTTCACACTAGCTTGCTTCATTGAGTTTATTAAACTATTTAGGCCTTGGCCATGATGTGCTTCATCTGTGGCATCTATTTTGTAGCATGCTTTAATTGAAGCCTTTGTTTGCCTCTGCTTATATAGCTTGTGCCTGCTCAGAATAAGCAGTGTTCTGCGGACTGATGAGGAACTTAAGGCTCAAGGACCTTGGTAAAGACATTGAACTAGTTGTTGGCACACTTTGTTTGGAGATTGGCAAGACCAAGCTGTTCTAAGGGGAAATCATTCTCCTAAGAATGGTGAAGGAGTGACTGATAAATGTAATGTAAGGTCACCACAATATCTGAATTGTGGAAAACGTGGGCTAGTGCGTACTAAAGGATCATGGCTGTGTTGCAACATTTGGGCACACCTCAGTCAAGAGTTGGGCCGTCAGGTCTCTGATCCTCGGTAGTGACTGATACATGATAGAGTGCACTTCGAGCAGCTCAGAGTGTGGCTGACACACTCAATGTTTCACCAGACAAACAGTGTGATAGCCGATTTACCAGCTGCCAACCATAACAAATACATTGGGCATCTCTAAAGGCTTGTTTATACATGTTGAAGCCATATTCCACAATGGGATAGGCTGCTAGCCAGCCTGAGGCCCCTTTCTCACATGTGTGCTCCATTTGGTTTGTTAGGCTTTTAGCTTGCATCTATTGGTTTCACAATTTAATTGTAACCTTTCCTTCACTCTGCATCATGAGTCGCATGTCATCGATTGGAAAGAGGCCAAGGTGGTGGACATCCACTTGCAATACCACCAGAGATGTGGACTTGAGTCGTGGCACATCAGGTCAGAGACCACCACAAGGAACACAGATGATGGCTGCTTACCACAGGCTTATAACACCCTCCTCAACTACCTGCACAAACCACACACCCCACACTAGGCCACATACAGTATTATCCAATTGTATCTCATCTCCCACAAGTTCTCAGACCCTTATTTTCTTATTCTTTTACACCACCACATCTATTATCCTTAGCACTCATTCATTCCTATTATACCGATCCCAAGTGTTTAACCCTAAACCCTGCATATGTTGTAAA
>MKWU01004831.1_pt1 | contig 15387 bp, 15 predicted proteins | sample 809101 | NCBI WGS metagenome assembly MKWU01 (sample SAMN05860141, study PRJNA318959) | sponge metagenome | host: Aplysina aerophoba | place: Slovenia: Piran, Adriatic Sea, Gulf of Piran | collected 2013-05-07 | reverse complement strand
GGCAGCCCGAATCGCGGCTCAGAGAGGGTTGCCGGGCGGCCGGAACAGGGGCGCTGTGGGGAGTGCGGCCGCGCCAGGCGGCCTAGAGGGAGATTTCGCCATGGCCGCTGTGACAGCTATCGAAAACGGCTCGAGAGGAGGCGATAGCTCAGCGGTCAGAACTGCTTGTCAAGCCCCTAACTACTGATTCCGATTGGAAAAACTGCTGCGTAAGCGCTTCCGGGAAGAAGGAACGGTCAAGTTAGGTTAGCTGACTTGGCTTGCGCTGACGTGCAAGGCGCGAAGTCTCCCCGGGGGCACTATCGCATTCTGGCTGCATTCGATCGACGCGGCCTCAGATGTGACGCTCATCTATGACTACGCCGAGGCGATGCTGCGTGGGCGCCGTTGGTTACCGCCCCCACTACTGACGAGTAAAGGCCAGCTCGCAAGTTCCCCGGTTCAGCTGTCTTCGGGCAATACCACCGGCTTTCCATGGGGGGTGTGCCGGTAGGCGTGTTCCCAGCCGTCAGGCCCTTCTCGGTCACGAGTCGCTCGAGGGCCGCCACCCAGTGGTGGTAGTAGAGGCTGCCGTAGTCGGCCTCGCGACCGGCCAGCCCGCCCCGGCCAGCTTCGTCTACCTCGAGGGCCGCATCCTCGAGATCGACGCCCCCGGGACCCTTGGCTTGGGGACCGCACCATGGCACGTGTGAGACTACCCAGCGGCAACGTCAGTCGCGCCGAGATCCCGAGATCTGTTCACGCCGGCCGACCTGCCGCCCTTCCGGGTGAACCAGCGGGTCGAGGTGTACGACTCGGAGTCACGCTGGCCTCAGTGGGGGTGGGTGTAATCGAGTTCCCCCGGTCCCATCGGCAGCTGGTCACCACGGAACAGCAGCGCCGCCAGGTACGTGGTGATCGGCACCCCCAGGATCAACCCAATCGAGCCGACCAGAGTGTGGACGATCTCGGCCGCCACCAGCTCGAGGTTGAGCGCCCGAGCCAGCGAGAAATCACTCAGGGTGAGCAGGATCAGCAGCGGCAGTGCGGCTCCGGTGTAGGCCAGCACCAGGGTGTTGACCAGCGAACCGACGTGATCGAGCCCTACGTTCATGCCGCGTCGGTACAGCTCCCCGATGCTGAACTCGGGGTTGACGTGGGCGAGCTCCCGCACCACGCTGGCCTGCACGATGGTGATATCGGTGAGCGCTCCTAACGCTCCGACAAGGAGTCCTGCTAACAGTAGGCCTTTGAGGTTGATCTGCCCGGCGGCGGCGTTGATCATGATGGCGTCTTCGGTTCCGAAGCCGGTCAGGTGACTGAGGCTGCTGAACAGCACCCCCAGGGCCATGGTGATCACCACCGCCATAGAGGTGCCCACCAGCGCAGCGGTGGTGCTCCAGTTGAGGCCGTGCACGAAGTAGATCGCCAGAGTTGAGGATGCCGCCAACACCCAAAAGGGAGACCGTGATTGGGCTCCAGCCGGCCAGGATGCGGGGCACGATGAAGCTCACGATGATCACCAGGCTGGTGCCGGTGGCGATGAACGCCCTGAGGCCCTTAAGGCGCGCTACCACGACGGAGACCACCAGGAACAGCGCCACTAGCCACAGCAGCGCGGGTCGCCGGACCCAGTCGGAGACCACATACTGCCGCTGGCCGGCAGGGGTGTTCGAGAAGTAGAGTTCCACCCGCTGCCCCACCTCGAATGGTGGCAAGTCCATTGGGGCGAAAGGATCGTCGGTGGGGAGATCTGCCTCGATGACGTGTCCACCAGGGAACTGAACGACGGCTTTTTCGCGGGTGCCGGTCTCAGCTTCGGTGGTGATTAGTTCGCGGATCGTTCCTTCGAGGTAGCCGAAGCGGCCCTCCGGTTCGGGCTGGTCCCAGCCCTCCGCCGAACTCCTCGCCCAGGCGCTCGCCGAAGGACTGGACCGAGGTTGGATCCGCAGGAAGGACCTCGACCTCGTGGAAGTCGTGAGTGGCGACACGAGCGACCGCCGCAGCCGCCGTGCCGACCGCATGCTGCAAATCCGGGTCGAAAGCCCATGAAGTGCGCCAGCGGCGACGCTCGGCGTGCGTTCGGCGGCGCCGGTTCACGAGCCGGAGGCGACTTCTGTGGTCGTTGCCAATGCCGTAGACTGGATTCCCCGGGGGGCATTCCAAGCGACCGCCGGCCACGAAGAACGACTATGCCGGACGACATTAACAAGCGAATCACCATCGACCCGGAGCAGTGCGGAGGGCGCCCCTGCATCCGCGGTATGCGCATCCGCGTCAGCGACGTGCTCGACCTGCTCGCCGCCGGTCGCACCGCCGAGCAGGTGATCGAGGAGCTGCCCGATCTGGAGCTCGAGGACGTGCGAGCGGCCCTGCGTTACGCCAGCTGCCGGATCGATCATCCCGTCCTTGCCGCGTGACGTTCTGGATCGACGCGCAGCTCTCGCCCCGCCTCGGTGCCGTGGATCGAGGCCACGTTCGGTGTGGAGGCCCGCAGCGTGAAGCGGTTGGGTCTGCGCGACGCGAAGGATCGCGAGATCTTCGATGCTGCCCGCGCGGCGGAGGCAGTGGTGATGACGAAGGATCAGGATTTCGTCGCGTTGCAGGCACGGTTGGGAGCGCCTCCGCAGATCGTCTGGGTGACGTGCGGGAACACCTCGAACGCGAACATGAAGCGGATCCTGGGGGAGTTGCTGCCGGAGGCGCTGCGGTTGCTGGAGGCAGGGGAGACCCTGGTGGAGATCTCCGACGCTCGATTGTAGGGGCTCGTCGCAAGTTGGGGAGCGGCAGCTTACCGGCAGCTTATGGATGCCGCTTCGTGTTTCCAGGCGTTGTCCGGAGTCGTAGGAGTGAATTGCGGAAGTCGTCCCTGTCGGCATATAGCATCTCTGAGCGCTCCAGATTGGTAGTCGATCGAGAGCTTCACACGCGAGAGGTCACTGGTTCAATCCCAGTACCGCCCACCATTTTCAAAGCCCTCGAAGCCGTCAATTTTGCCCTTGAACTCTCATTCTCCGGTCCGCCTTGCGTCGGCTGCTGTCTTGGGTTGGTGCCTCTTACCTCGAGTTTCCAGTTGTCCCCTAGCCTTAGTCTTGATGGACCGGCCGGGTCTCCGCCCCGCTACACGACTATGTACTGCACGCTCCTGCTTAGGATCTTTGCAATGCACGTAAGCGGCAATGTCCTCAGTTCCAGAAGGCCTTCAGGCGGCAGAGGCCTTCCCGTATGTCATCGACCGGGAGGCCGGAGAAGGCGAACCGAAGGAACGTCCCTTGCTCTTCGGGCAGTGGGCTGCCGAAATGCTCCCGCGTGCAGAAGGCTACGCCGGTCGCATGTAGCGTTTGGAGACGGAACTCCTCCAGTGAGCCTGCCTCAGAGCGCTCGTAGACCTCCGTAATGTTGGGAAAGAGGTAGAACGTGGAGTTGGGTCTGTCCACGTGCACCCCATCGATCTTCAGAAGCTCCTCCATTAAGACGTCGCGGCGCCCACGCAGCGTGGTCAGGATCTCCTCCGCCCCTTGCTGATCACCAGTCAACGCTTCAATCCCCGCATACTGGATGAAGTGGTTGGTGCACGACTCGATATTGACGTTCAGCTTCGTCATCTGCTCAATAACGTTTTCCGGTCCGATCGCCGCTCCGAGCCGCCAGCCTGTCATTGCGTAGGTCTTGGAAAAGGTGTACAGGATGATTGTGCGCTCCCTCATTCCGGGAAGCGAGACGATGCTTCTCCCACGGTCTGAGAAGAGGATTTTGAAATAGGCTTCGTCGGAGAGCACCATCAGGTTGTGCCTATGGGCTAGGTCAGCGAGCCACTCCATCTCATCCTCAGTCGATTCGGCACCGATGGGATTCTGGTAATTGTTGTAGATGATCGCGCAGGTCGAATCGTCGATTTGCGCCTCCACTTGGTCGCGCATGATCTCGAAGCCGGTTTCGACCCTGACGTACCCGTAAGGTAGCGGCCTACCCCCAAGATAGCGGATCTGGGACTCGTAGATCGGGAAGCCGGGATTCGGGTACAGGACGCTCTCTGCGGGGTTCATAAAGACCTCGAGAAACTTGCTGATCACAGGTTTTCCCCCAGGTTGAACAGCGACATTCTCGGGCCCGTAGCGGACACCTCGATCCGCACCGACGGTCTCGGCTAGGATCTCCCTTAGAGGCATGATGCCTGCCGAGGGATCGTACCCAGTCTTCCCTTCGAGCATGGCTTGGTGCGCTGTCTCAATGATATTTTGAGGTGTCGGCAGGTCGATGTCGCCCAGGTGAAAGGGGTAAACGGCGTTGCCAGCGGCGGCGAAGGCTGCCGCATCCGCCGAGACTGCAAAGGCGGTTTCTGTGCCCAGCAGTTGCATCCTCTTGGCGAACTCGCGTCTCACCTTAACCTCCAGATCCAGCCCTGCTTATAGAAGCGACGCGATCTCATCGGTCTGGCGCGAGATGCGCGACTCCCTGTCATTCGCGAAGCGCTGGATCCCTGCGAAGACTGACTCTGCATCTAAGCGGGCTTCCGAGATGACATCTGGCTCCGAGCCTCCGGTTAGCCACCGATCGTTCCAGTCGGCCGTTAACGAATATTCGTCCGTGAGTGGCCCGAGATCGCGCAGGGGCCACACCCGCCGGGTCCCCGTGCTGACAACCATTAGGTCGAAACGTGCTCCGGGGGGGAGGATTGCTTCGCGGTAGGCTGCCGGTTGCCTGTCAAACAACTCCTGACTGATGGCGGCGACGACCCGGACATTTATCCCCGCCCGCTCCAGGCGGGGGAGGGTCTGGACTAGGTTGAAGGTCGAGTTCGAGCCCTGGACTAGCACGTACCCGTGGCGGGGCCTGTTCGGGGCGAACTCGCGGATAAGGTACAGACCTTTCGCCGCTGCCTTCGGATCGGGGTCCGCAAAGGCTGAGCGGTCTGCCACCGGAAAGTCGGGCCGAGCCACCTCAATCACAATGATACCGACTCTGGGATCGCGGCTGGCGACCTCGGCAGCAGCGAAGTACCCCGGTGCCACATCGTTGTAATCCCAGAAGCTGAGATGGATGGCCTGTCCGCGAGGGAACAGCTTCCAGATCTGGGGCGCAAAGATGCCGAAGTGGGTGCGAGCATCCGCCGCAGTCTCCGGCCCCGAGTGCCCTGCGAGGATATTCAGCACGCCCATCCTGAAGGGACTATCCTGGCTCTGCTGGCTCCACACGCGGGCGGGAAGATACATCAGGGGCGTAAAGGCACCATAGCTCCCGCTCAGGGCCCACACTCCGGCAAATCGATCCGGGTCCGGTGAGGCGCTCTGGCTCACGAGCCCGATCGCCGTGGAGGTATTTCCCGCCTCCTGGATCGCGGCCTTGATGCGGGTGCCGATAGGGTTTTCGTCTGGACTGTAGTGGCCCCAAAGCGCCCCCTGCTCCACGTTGATAGAGGATGATAGGTCTGCTGCGGTGGTGATGAGCCGGTTACCGGTGACGTGGTTTACCCACTTGATGAGCTCGGAAACCGCTCGGCGGGTACCGGCATACTCTCCGGGCTCGCGGAAGAGCTGTATGCTGACCACCTTCGTCTCTCCGGTTATCGGATGTTGTAGTGGGATGTCCTGCGGGTCGAGGGGAAGGCTGTGGACCCGGAGTCTATCATCGAGGAACGGGTCGACTGTATTGTCGATACGCAGTGACGCGTCGTTAGAGATTCCGTCCCCAATGGTGACGAGTCGATCGGTCAACCATGTTCCCAAGCCCCCTCTACCGAGCAGGGACATGACGACGTCGATGTTGGCCTTGAACTGGATGAGCCGCTCACGGGGATCGGTCACGGGCCCGTCGCGGATCCCTTCGAACTCGACGCCATAACGCTGTTCGAAGGTCTGCGCGAGGCCGATGAAGTAATCGGAATTCATCGGAAAGGCGTATGGGTGGCTTGGGAAGCCAGTGATCTGGTCGCCGTAGCCGGGAATGATCCCCTGGTGGCTTAGTGGCCAGTATCCCTTGATGGTGTCTGCGATGATGATCATCGGTCTCCGGTCTTGTGGATCCCAACGCTCCATGGTTTCAAGGAGGGATGCGATCCGTTCGAAGTCGTGACCCTCGTCCAGGACAAATACGTTCCAGCCGTACGAGGTCCACTGGTCCACAATCCGGTAATCCTCGTAACGTGCGTCGATTACGCCCCCGATCAACGAGTCGTCGATGCCCGCATTGTTATAGGAAAGGAAGATCCGGAGCCGCTTGCCGACTTTAAGGGCGAGGGCCTGCGTCTTGAGCTCTTGCGCGTGCCCCTCTGTCATGGCGAACTCGCCCTCCAGAGCCATGACCTTGAGCGTTTCGGGCCCTCCCACGATATCCCAAAATGCGGCCTTGCCTGCGGCCGTGGCGATGCCGATACCGGAGGGTCCTCCGTTCACGTCATTCGTCAGGTCCGTGGTCTCCGAGTGCCCTGCTAAAGATCGGATGCCCCGCAGACCGGCCTGGGCAAATAGGGGATGGTCCTCGAGCCCATGGTCTGCAAGGAGTGTCTTCAGGGCACCCGCCCCGCGGCGAAACCCGAGGGCGTCGATAGGCAGCATGGCAACTTGGGGATCGACGTAATAGCGCGGGTCGCCGGTCTCGGCGTGCCTCCTCGCCATCGCCTCGCCCATGATCATCCATAGGGCGTAGCTCGACGGGATGTTATGACCTCCGGCGACCATGAACTTGTCGCTGAACGGGTGCTTTGGGCGCCGATAGTCGTAGCGGAGACCGCCACGCTCCGGGCCGATCATGTGCATGGCCATTGTGGCTGGAGTGTAGGCAAGGGGCCCACCGAAGTGACCTGTCTGCGCGTAGTTGCCCAGCAGCACAAGCGTCATGCAGGTCAGGGCGTTCAGCTCATCTAGGCGGTCTCTATCTAAACTCAGCCTTCGATCATCCGTTGCTGTAGGTGTCAGGTTCATACCCATGCTTTGATTATCCACTCTCTGTGAGCTTGAACGATCGCTTCTCTGCCCGAAAAAGGAACACTACTACAGGGGCCGCGCGTGCTTGGCGGGCGAACAGGGTTGTGCTAGCGGGGACTTGGCACGGAGAGTCGTAGGGGACATAGGCAGGTGCAGGCGACCGCATACGCGCCCCTCCGGGTTTTTGCCCAAGTGAGATTGCGGGCTAGGGGAGGGCAAGCTCCTGTCTCCTTGGCAGGCGATAACCCATGTCGGGGCTGAGACCGCGTTTAGCCTCGACTTTCTCGGTGGCGTAGGTTAGAAAGGTCCTCAATCAAGCTCTCAAGGCCGTGGTATGGCTGCCGTGAAGGGTGCCTCGACACCCCGCTCAACCACGAGCTCCATTGCCCGCTCGATGCTGATCCGGGCGAGGTCTTCATCTAGCACCTCCGCGACCTCGAGGGTGTGGGCAGCCTCGCTTATGGTCTGGACGAAGATAGTTCGGTCTGGGGGGGTGAGGTGGCCCTGGGGACGAATCGACAACAGCAGCAGCAACACCACGAGGAAAGAGAGGGAGAGGATGGTGGTACCTATAAACATTGTCCTGATCTGGCCCTCGCTGAAGACGTACTGGCGAGTCTTCTCAGCCATGATGCTTTACTCCAGCGAGGCGCGGGTCGTGAGGTGGAAGAATTGACCTCGACTCGAGGGAGCGAGCGAAGGTCCAGAGCCACAGGCCGCCGATCCCGACAAACAGTGCGACGTCGAGAATAGAGAGTTGGAAGCCGGATCGTTCGAACGTCGGGATGACAAACCAGAAGATGTTGATGGCCTGTACGACCAGTGCCCAGATGGCGATCAGGGTTAGGGCTTGGCGCTTGCGCTTGACCCAGCGCGAGAACAGGATCAGGAAGGGAGCGAAGAAGCCGAAAAAGAGGAGGAAGGCCGCCACAGAGTTCCAACCTGGCCCGAGCCGGAGAGTGTACCAGCTCGCCGTTTCTATGGTGTTGTTCGACCACAGGATGATGAGTTGCGAGAAGCTGGTGTAGGCCCAGAACATGGTGAACGCCATGAGGAAGTTGCCTAGGTCTTGCAGGCGCTTCGCGGTAAGTAGCTCATTCACTTGGCGGTTTCGCCTCGCCAGGGCGACCATTACCAGGATGATAAAGGCCATTCCGGTTATAGCTTGGCCGATCATCATGATGACTCCGTAGATGCCTGACCACCAGGTCGGGGTCAACGACATACTCCAGTCGACAGCAGCGAAGGTCATGGTGAGGATGTAGATCACAATCCATATTCCCGCCACACTCTTCATTCGGTACCCGATGCGACCACTTTCAGCCTCCCTGGCATCCTGTCGACTAGACAGTCGAAGGAATACCAGGGCACCACCCACCCACATGACGAAGTAGGCGGCCGCACGGCCGATGAAGAAAGGAATGTTGAGGTACAGGTCGACTTTGTTGGCCACTGTCGGGTGGGTGGCGAGGTATTCCGCGCCGGTCCAGACGTACAGGGACCTTACGCCTAAGAGGATGGGGATGAACAGTAGGGCCATAAGCGGCAGCACCGACACGCCCGCCTCAAGGGGGCGCCGGATCACCGCTCCCCAGGAGCCGCCCGCGACATGGACGACGAGGAGCAGAACTAGGCAGCCGAGAGCTAGACCGAGCCAGAACAAGAATGCGAAGAGGTACGATTGGAAGAAGGCTTCAGCAGAGATGAAGAGGCCGATCACGGCCCCGCCGATGCCGATGATGCCGAGTCCTAAGACTACTTTCTGGAGGCGTCCCAAGTTTACTACCGAAGGGGTCACCTGCATCAGCGGACCTCCCCATGGGTGTCGTTTCGCGCCTCACCGTCGATATCCTCGGGCGTGGCGAACTGGCTGAGTTGAAGGGCCCGGATGTAGCCTGCGATGGCCCAGCGGTCTTCGGGCGGGATGCGTGAAGCGTAGCTGAACATACGTCCGAAGCCGTTGGTCATGGCACCAAAGAAGTAGCCGACGGGAGCCTCCCTAAGGCGATCGACGTGGAAGCTACTCGGCTGTGGAAAGCCCTTCTGGACTATGACCCCCTGGCCGTCACCGGTGTAGTTATGGCACGGTGCACAGTAGATATTGTAACGCTCCTGACCGCGCTGGAGCAGTGCGAGACTGACGGGGATAGGAAGGTCGGTGAGGAGGCCGTCCTCATCCTGGCCCGTGAGGAAGGGCTTGGCGACGCCCCCGCGTTCGCGGGAGACGGTTCCCTCAATCAGGGGGCGGGCCGAGGCGCCGTCTGCGAAGTATGGGCTCTCCTCGAAGACCTCCGCCTTGGGCTGATCAAACATATTGAGGCCGCAGGCGCTCAGCAGAAGTGTGCTGAGTGCCGCCACACCGAAGGCGGTAGTCCGGCATAAGATGGTTGGTGCCACTTAGTGCTCTACCTCCGAGATCGCGTTGGGCCGGGTACTTTCGAGGAAGCTCCGGGTGGCCCCGAGATCGAAGCGCTCGTCCCTGGCTTCGATACACAGGAAGAAGCGGTCTCGTGTAGCGGATTCAAAGTTCGGTGTGTTGAAGATCGGGTGGTACGCCCTCGGGAGGCCGTTTCTGCCCATCATAAACAGCCCGGCCGTGAAAGCTGAGATCAGGACTGTGCATTCGAAAGTGATCACGATGAAGTTCGGCCAGCTGTTTAGGGGCCTGCCGCCGATATTCAGCGGGTAGAATTCGACGTTTGCGAACCACTGCATAAAGAAGCCGCCGAGGCCGGCGATAATGCCGGCGATTAAGACCACCCAGCCGAGCCGGGTCGGCTCCATACCCAAGGCCTCGTCGAGCCCCTCGATCGGGAAGGGAGTGTAGGCGTCTATCGCCTTGTAGCCAGCCTTACGGGACCTGTTGGCCGCCTCTAAGATCTCCTCGGGCTCATTGTACTCGGCGACGAGTCCGTAGAGGCTGGTGCCGGCAGTTGCGATGGTCATGGCCCCGCCCCCTTACGGTTTCGCCCGTGGAAGTCCAGTCGAATATCTTCGAAGGCATCGCTACCGTAGTGCCGGTCGTGGTGCGCCAAGCCCTTGATCTCAGTAGAGGCGATCGAGGGTAAGAGTCGGATGAATAGGAAGAAAAGTGTGGCAAAGAGCCCGAAAGATCCGAGGTAGAGTGACCAGTCCCAGAAGGTCGATCGGTAGTCGGCCCAAGACGATGGCAGGAAGTCCTTCGTGAGGGTGACCGATACGATGACGAAGCGCTCCAGCCACATCCCGACCGAGACGATAACCGAGATGATGAATAGGGCTAGAGGATTCTGTCTCACACGCCTGAACCACAGGGGTTGGATAGCGACCCCATTGCAGGCGATCAGGAGCCAGAACGCCCACCAGTGGTCGGCGCCCAGGATGCGGTTGAAAATCATGTAGCGTTCGAATTCCACACCGCTGTACCACGCCATGAAGCCCTCGATGATATACCCATAGACCACGATCAGCCCGGTGGCTAGCATGAGCTTCGCAGAGTTGTCGAGGTGACGCAGGGTGATTAGCCTCTCCATCCCGAAGGCCTTCCGCAGCGGTACCGCCAGAATCAGCACCATCGCGAAGCCAGCGAATACCGCCCCGGCCACGAAGTAGGGGGGCATCACCGTATTGTTCCAACCAGGGAGTTGAGCTACCGCGAAGTCCATGGCGATCGTGCTGTGTACGGAGAGTACGAGCGGGAACGACAGTGCTGCGATCAGCAGATAGGCTCGCTGGTAGCGCTGCCAGGCCTTCGCCGAGCCGTTCCAGCCCAGACACAGGGTGCTGTAGAGGATCCGCTGGAACTTGCTGCGTGAGCGGTCGCGGAGGGTGGCCAGGTCGGGGATCAGGCCGATGAACCAGAACAGTACTGAGACGCTACCGTAGGTGAAGATCGCAAACAGGTCCCAGTCGAGTGGGCTGCGGAATTGGGGGAAGAGTCCAAAGGTGTTCGGGTAAGGGACCAGCCAATAGAAGACCCACGGCCGCCCTAGGTGGAGGATGGGATAGATGGCGGCACAGACAACGGCGAAGATGGTCATCGCCTCCGCAAACCTGTTGATCGATGTCCGCCAGGGCTGTCTGAACAACAGGAGAGCTGCGGAGATCAGCGTGCCTGCGTGACCGATCCCAATCCACCACACGAAGTTGATGATCGGCATGCCCCACCCCACGGGTACGTTGTTGCCCCAGACGCCGGTACCCTTCACAACCAGCCATACGATTGATACCAGGTACATAGCGAGGAAAGTCGCCGCGATGGCAAAGCCGATCCACCACCAGCGCGGCGTCTTGAACGGTCCCGCAAGTACAGGATCGTTGATGACATCGTCGAGGGCACCGTAGCTTTGGCCACGACCGATGACCCGTTGGGTTTCGACTGAGGTGCGCTTTCCGGAGGTGACGGCCATCAGATTTCAACCATCCTTCCGGGTGCCAGGGTCGGGTTGGGGTTGGTGACTTTGGCGAGGTAACTGGTGCGCGGTTTGGTCTGCAGCTCCTCTAACAGGGTGTAGTTTAGCGGCGAGGCCTTGGCAAGAGAGACCTGGCTGCCCGAGTCATTGACGTCACCGAATACGATCGCCTCCATAGGGCAGACGCTCTGGCAGGCGGTTACGACCTCACCCTCCCGGATCTGGCGTCCTTCGTTGCCTGCCTGGATCCGCGCTTGAGAGATCCGTTGGGTGCAGTAGGTGCACTTCTCCATGACTCCGCGGCTCCGAACCGTGACGTCAGGATTGTTGGCGAGTGAGAGCTCCGTGGCTGTGATATCGAGCTCAGCGTACTGAAGAAAGTTGAAGCGTCGCACCTTGTAGGGGCAATTGTTCGAGCAGTAGCGGGTGCCGACGCAACGGTTATACACCATGACATTGAGGCCCTCATGGTCATGGACCGTAGCCCCGACGGGGCAGACGGGCTCGCACGGTGCCTTCTCGCACTGCTGACAGGGCATAGGTTGGTGGAAGACCTCCGGGTTGTCGATATCCCCCCGGTAGTAGCTGTCCACCCGGATCCAGTGCAACTCCCGACCGATGAGAACCTGATCCTTGCCGACGATGGGGATATTGTTCTCGGCTTGACAGGCGGTGATGCAGGCGTTGCAACCGTTGCAGACAGTCATGTCGATGACCATGCCCCAGGCATAACCGTTGTACTCGAAGTCCGGATAGAGGTCCTCGTCGTGGTGCTCCACAGGGTGAACGAACGTCGGATGCTCCGGGTGTTCGCGAAACTCGTCGATCCTCCCGGTGCGGATGATATGTCGCCTCTCCCCAGTCCCATTCAGGCTCTGGTGTACCTGGGTTGTCGCGAGTCGCGTGGTATCGGAAGTCTGGGCAATCTCGACGGGGGTGCCCCATCTCTCATCACCGTTGAGTAGAGAGAAGACGTTCACTCCGATTCCAGTTCCTACTCTCCCCGCCTGTTGTCGTCCGTATCCCATGGAGAGGACGACCGTTCCCGCTGCTTGGCCGGGTTGAATCCACACAGGCGCAGTAACCGTCCGTGAGCCAACGGACAACGTCACCAACTGGTGACTGCTCACTCCCAACCGCTCGGCCGTGGATGGCGCTAGGTAGGCGGCATTTTCCCAGGTGAGCTTGCTGAAGGGCTTCGGCAGCTCCTGGAGCCAGCCGTTGTTGGCAAAGCGGCCGTCCCAGATGCTTGGGTCGGGCCGGATAAGCATCGTAAGGTCGTCCTCCAAGGGCAGATCGATATCGATCGGTCCCGCCGTGACTTCGACAGAGGCGGATTCCGTTCCCTGCACCGTTCCGCGGTACAGTGCGTCTTGCCAGAAGCTATCGAAGCTCCCGGATACCCGCTCCCGCCAGAAATCCTGAACGATCTGGAAGGAGTTGGCATCAGGTCGTCCCAGAAGGGCGGACAGAACCTCTAGCTCGGACCTCCCTCCGTAGAACGGAGAGATAAGGGGCTGCTGGATTGTGACGGTGCCGTCGAAGGCCCGCGCATCCCCCCATGTCTCGAGGTAGTGGGCACGGTTCACGTGCCAAGTTGTGACTGCCCCCGTCTCGTCCAGATAGTCGCCGAGATGAACGCTGAACGGGACCCGCTTAAGGGCATCCGCGATGCCAAGACCGGCTGGGGTGTTGTAGGCCGGGTTCGCTCCTAGTACAACTAGGACCTCGATATCGCCGGCCGATAGGGAGGTGCTGAGTTCGTTCAGGGAGTCGAGGTGATTCTCGGGCTTGGTCTCGACCGGTTCGTGGTAGGTGACAGTGCTTCCGACGTTGTCGAGTGCGCTGTTCATGGCATGGGTAAGAGCGTGGACCTCCGCTGGCTGGCTTGGCCCAGCGATGATCAGGCTGCGACCACGATGCTCTTTGAGATCTTCGACGAGTGCCTTGGAGAGTTCGTCTAATCCGTCGGGTGGCTCCGTTTCCGGGGCATTCACGCCGATCCCACGAGCGACAGAGGCGGCGAAACGGGCGATGCCGCTAGGACCGAGCGGGATGCGATGATCGGCAACGGAGCCGGTCGGTGTGGGGAAGCTTTCAAGCTGATAGAGGCGATTCATGTTGTCGCCTGCGTGACGGATTCTCCTGTGTCGTGTGAAATCTCGAGCGTACCGGATGCGACCGGGACCCTCGTTGGTGAAATCAGCCTCTAGAGACAGGATTACGTCCGCCCTGCTGAAATCGTATCGGGTGCTTACGGAGCGCCCGAAGGCGAGGTTGGCGCCGGTAAAGGCTGCGTCGTCGTGGGTCGGCTCGTACTGGTGCCAACGGGCGTTGGGGAAGCGCTCCAGGACCTCTTCGATAAGGGCTGCGAGAGTAGGGGAGGTGACCGTCTCGGTAAGGAGGGCGAGGCCTGCACCATCCTCGAGTCGGTCGACCGCAGCAGCCAAGGCGGTAGCGAACGTCTCCCAGTCGCGGCGGACGCCGTTCTCCATAATGAACTGGCTTCGATCTGGATCGTAGAGGGAGAGCACGGTTGCCTGAGTTCTCGCGTGGGTCGCCCCGAGGCTACCTGGGTGGTCCGGGTTCCCCTCGACCTTGGTGGGCCTGCCCTGATGGCTTTCGACGAGGAGGCCCTCGGCATAACCGCCGTCCGTCAGGGCGCTGGCGAAGAACAGAGGTTTCCCGGGAATAATCTCCTCTGGGGCCTGCACATAGGGGACGATCTTCTCTGTGGGTGCTCGAGGCCTGGCGCAGGCGGAGAGACCGGCAAAGGCGAGCGAGGCCCCGAGGATCTTCAGGAAACCCCTACGGTCGACCGCGCTTGCGAGCGGTGCCGCTTGCCGGGGAAACTCCTCCTCTAGGAATTCTTGGAACTCCTTTGTCTCTGCGAGTTCGTCGAGGCCGCGCCAGAACTCCCTTCCAGACGCCGTCTCGAGTTTGTTTCGGATGGCTGGAATGCTGGGTCTATCGTTCATCGGTGACATGTGGAGCACTGTGGAAGCTTGTCAGTGTCGATGTGGTACACCTCAACTAGCTCGGTGCCGAGCTCACGCTGGTTGGCGGGAGGTTCGTAGGCCATGTTGAACACCTCACTGCGGGGACGGACGAATCTTTCCGGGTTGCGATGGCAATCGAGGCACCAACCCATGGTCATGGGTTTTGCCTTCCAAATACCATCCATTTCGTCTACCCGGCCGTGGCAGGAGCTGCATCCGACCCCGTTATTGATGTGGGCGCTGTGATTGAAGAAGACGAAATCGGCTAGGTCGTGGACCCGGTTCCAGCGGATCGGGATTTCCCCTTCCCAACTGGCGACGACGGGCTGCAGCGCTGGTGCTCCGACCCGTATCTGGGAATGGCAGGTCATGCAGGTCTCAGTGGAGGGAACGCTGGCCGTTGCCGATACCTCGACCGAGGTGTGGCAGTAGCGGCAGTCGAGACCGAGTTCCCCGGCATGTAGGCTGTGTTGGAAACCGATCGGCTGGGCTACCGGTACGCGTACTCTGTTATTGGTGGTTCGTGCAAACACGGTAAGGGTCGTAATTAGCAGGATGGTGAAGATGAGGCCACCGATCACGGTCCACTTTGCGAGAGCGTTGGCGACTGGTGGGAAATACTGCGGCATCAGGGCGCTCCTGCTGGCTCGCCTGCAGGGGTGTCCAGAGCTTCAGGGGAGATTGAGATTCTCGATCTCGTCCGCCGTCGGGGGGAAGGACTGTAGATGTACAATCGACCTCCTTTGGCAGTCCGCCATGTGGAGACCGGACGTAAGATGACTTGTCCGGCCGGTGCGCCGCATGCGCGGAACGGGGACCAATGTACCATAGGCGCGTCTCGGCGCTAGGGGGGCAATTGTCCCTTGGTGTGCATCTGTGGGATGATGGGCGTAGCGGGGGATTGTCTTTGCCCCTCACAGGGAGGGGGCCAGTCCTGGCGCATCCTGCACCAGATGACTAAAGAAGAGGGGTCTTGCCTAGCTGATCGGGTTTTGTCGGACCCAAAGAGTCCGACCTTGGCAACGTAGCAGGGTTTTGTACTTGTCGGCATGGCGATGGTTGTACCGCCATTCAGTTTCCTTGAGGTGCAGGTGG
>MKWU01004828.1_pt1 | contig 15390 bp, 8 predicted proteins | sample 809101 | NCBI WGS metagenome assembly MKWU01 (sample SAMN05860141, study PRJNA318959) | sponge metagenome | host: Aplysina aerophoba | place: Slovenia: Piran, Adriatic Sea, Gulf of Piran | collected 2013-05-07 | reverse complement strand
ATTGGTGGTTTGAAACAGGCACACCTCAATACCTTTATGAATATCTTACTCAAAGCCCTAATGTTAGTGTCAAATCTATTGAGAATTGTTGGGTTGATCACAGAGAACTTACTAAATTTAATATAGGCAGTGTTATACCACAAGCCTTATTCTTTCAGTCAGGATATCTTACAATTGACAGAAAAGAGAAAAAAGAAGACGCTACAAAATACTTCTTAAAAATCCCTAACTTTGAAGTATATAAAGGCATGTATTTTGGATTGCTAAGTTATATAATGGGTGGTGATAATGTAGCTATAAATATAAGAAATAAAGGAGAAGAAATGTTATCTTGTATAGCACAACATGATTTTTCTGAATTTAAAAAAAAGCTTTTCTCTTTTTTAGCAGATGTGCCTTATCGATTAAATCAAAACGCAGATTTGGAAAGCCACTATCATCTCATCCTTCATTCAATGTTTGCCTCTTTTGGTATCGTATATACTTCTGAAGAACCATCAAATTTAGGTGCAAGTGACATTGTCTTATTTTATGACAATCAAGTCTTTGTGATAGAGCTGAAGATGCTACGATCAGATCAGAAAGTAGATACGGCTTTAAAAAACGCTATTCAGCAAATCAAAGATAAACGCTATGCTGATCCTCATAAAGATCGCAAGGAACCAATCCATCTTGTAGGGATGGTATTTAACAAAGAGAAACGTAACATTGATGGGATTATCCATGAAGAGTTGGATAATGGCACAGCTTAGTATTTGCATCTCTTAACGAGAAGTTTCGCAAAGTTGATAAGAAAGATCAGGCATAACCCACTTAGTATTTTAAGTAATTGGCTAAAAGTTTGCTGTGGAGGATTTTGGGTTAAGTTTCACTATTAGTTGAAGAATGTTTGAATCTGCTCTTACGTCATACTAGCTCATATGCTTACGACATACCCCTTTATACTGACAGTATTCGCAATGATCTCCTGTTATAGCTTCAATCTTACGATGATCTTGAATAGCCTTTTTTTGATATTGCCAGTCATCGTATAATTGTTCTTGAATATCCAATAGATCAGATTCTTCAGAGAGTAGGGGGGTTTTGCTCCAAACATTGCTTACAAGGTCTTTAAGATGTTTAGGCACATAGACCAGTAATGGCGTTTGTTTTTGAATAGAGTAATACATCAACACTGTATTACGAGCATTTCCATCACCTTGCACAGCTTGATGATAAAAAAACAGTTGAGGCTCTTTAGCTTGTTTAATCAGTTTAGATTTAGGTAGATTATTGCTTTTATAATCAATAATAAAAGTTATGTCTTTCATCGTAAGCATCAGATCAATTTTTCCACTCATCAGAGTTTTATCAGAGCTATTTTCTCCTTTCACAAAATAGGTCTTAAGCTCTTTAAAATCATATTGAGTGTCCACTTCATGAGGCCAACCGCAATGATGAAATAACTTAGAAAACCAATCTGCCATAGCTTTTAGATGAGAGAAGCGATGATCATAATAGCCAGAGGGTTTAATAAAAGAGGTACTCTTTAAAAGTCTGTGACTGATCTGTTGTAATCTTTGAAACAAACTTTCAAAACTTAAATCATCATCAGCACAAAGAGGTGCTATGACCTGGTGAGTAGGGGGGTTACCTGGAACATATGACCCTTTAAAAAATATATCCATCACCTTATCTAACCACTGGCCTATCATCAAAAATTCATGATTTTGTGGTAGTCCTAAATCAGAGATAGAATTTTTTTGAAGAAAAAAGGCATATGAGCAATGGATAAGATGCTTAAGTGAACTAGCTGATAAGGTATCCCACAGCGAGGCTCTAGGCTTAAAATCTGAAAACATTGCAGCAGGTGTGTCAACCAATGGATTGCTATTGTCAGTGGCTATATCAGTAGCTTTCTTGTTATAAGATGCTTCCGTTAAAGAAAAATAGTCAAGTAAAGAAGAAAAATCCTGAGAAGTAAAAACAGTCTTCGTGCAAGCTTTTCCAGATGAAAAAAAAGCTGTGCTCACAAAAGAAGACATCTCATAATGGCTTTTACACTCTGTGTAAGTACACAGAAGCCGTGGAGTATGTTGCCACAACATAGCAAAAACAGTGCTTTCCATATCCTGCTCACTTGGTTCTGTGGCTAGCTGAGTTATCTTTTGCCAATACGGTGACATACAACCATCCCAACGTGGTTTTTGTATCAATCCCCTAGAAACACCACAAACAATCACCACCTCAAAAGGCAGTAGTGTAGCTTTTGCAAAAGGCATCACCTGAATACCTTTAAAAGGTGAAGAAGAGGGCTGAATAGGGTAACGATTCATCCACTTCAGTAACTCTTTTAACGTTTTTGTAGGCTGAAAAGAAGAAATCTTTGCAGGTTCTTGGGATACTTGCGACGGATCTGTTAGTGAACGCAAGTAAAGGATATCATCAAAGAGGTTCTGACATGCAACACGACAATTCTCTCTATGTGGAAAAGCTTCAAAATGAAGATATTTCAAACAAAAACTATACACATGATCAAGATAAACACTTTCAGACAATGATGCTTGAGTGTTGTGAGGATAACTCAAAGTAAGATGTTTGAGATGATTTAGAGCAAAAAACCAAAAATCTTCAGCTATAATATGAATCGTATTTAAAGATAAAGCTTTATCATTATGGATAAACTCGAAAAGATGATGCACAGAATCAATTATAAGCTCAGTCTTAGAAGTTTTTAAGCTGCTCGTCTTGGCTGATCTATATCTATAACTCTCATCCAATGGCCGCTTTTGCATATAATCACAAACCCACTCCTTGAGACGATAGGTAAAGATATTGATGATCTTTGCACCATCATCAGGACTTAAATCTAATGATTTTTGAAGATGCTTACTGTAGATATGAGTAAGGAAGGTAAAAAGGTGGTTTTGAGCTATCAATTGATAGAAATCACATTTTCTTTGAAAAGATGATAAAAAAAAACTCACCCCAGCTATACAACTTCCTAGTGGACTAGAAGAAAGAGAATAAGAGGGTAGGTAGCTGATCTTTAGTTTAGAAGATGATCGAGTAGCTGCTAAATACTCTATGTAATCTTTGTAGTCTCTATCACCTTGTGGAAGTAAAATAGCTATTTTGTGAGGCATCGTACCACAAGCAATACAACTAGCAGCAAAACTCAGAGCATTATCCAACTCCTGGTAATGAGACTCACAACGCTGTAAAGCAGCATGGCTGTGGTTTAAATGCTCAGGGCTTAAGTGCTCAGGGCTTAAGTGCTCAGGGCTTAAGTGCTCAGGGCCTGGATGCTGATTATCAGTTAAAGAGGCAGCACTCAAAGCCTTATGGCTAGAATAAGGCTTTGAGGCAGAAGATGAAGAAATTTCTGAAGATAGCTTACCAGAAAACACATCCCAAATCTTTACCTGATCATAACTTTTCAATACCTGCAATAACCATTTTTCTATGCCAGAAAGATGGCACATTCCCCAAAGATCAATATGAGAATAATCAGAAAATAGCTTGCTAAATACCTCACCACCCTTTGCCATCACCCACTCACAGACTTTGATCTGACAAATCGTTTGTGACCAATGAAGAGCCAAAGAATGCTTAGAGAAAATAGCCATCATGTCCTCACTTAAATCTTTAAGATCCTCAAGATGTTGAAGCAACATGTTACCTTCAAAATGCATATCTTGATTTAAATGAAGAGAAGCTATTATCTGTGTTAAAGCCTGAAAAGGATTTTCAAGCCAATCGCAAGTGGCTCCTTTACAACTGTAATGTAACATCACATCAGTGAACAAAGTGACATAATCACTCTGATGACTCAGATAAAGATGCGATGAAGAAGAACGAGCTATTAAGGTAGCAAGGAGCATCTCCAATTGTGCTTGAGTTATTCTGGCACATGATGCTTGCTTATAAAGCTCTTTAAACTCCACACTAGAAGAGCCTTCAATAGAAGAGACATCAAGGTCATCAAATACCATAGTCATAAACTGAGACAGTGATACATACCGTGGTAGGACACTAGCAGTCTTTTTTTCACTCAAAAAAGAAGCCGTCACATAATCACTGTAAGAACGAGAAACAAAAGAAGATGAAGTCACAAGATCGGCTACCACAAACAAAGATCTATATAACTCAGAAGGACTGCGCTGCAATAAAGAGTTGTGATAACACTCAAGAGGATGGCAGAGAGGAGACTGACTCATAGTCATAACACCGTGATTGGGCATATAAAAAGCCGCTGCCTAGTCTAAAAACCACAGCACCTCAGCCTAGCACTGACTGAGTTCTTAACTAGCTAGCAGCTAAGTTTTTTTTGTGTTCTTGTTGGTTTTCTTGTTGCTTTTCTTAGCTGGCTTAACAGAAGATCTAGCTGTTAACTGGGTTGATTTTGTGTTTCCTTTCCTCTTCGGTGCTTTATGCATCTTTTTGTCTCGTTTGTTATCTAACTTATCTAACGAGGAGCCCTGTTCCTTGAGTGTGTTAACAGCACATATAAGTTGCTTATCAATACCATGTTGGTAATCCTCAGGAGTAAGATCAAGATGAATGTCAGGAAGAACACCCTCATTTTCAAGACTCGTCTTGTTTTTACCAAATGCAAAATCAAACTCCGGCTGAGTCGTTACCGTTCCATCAACCAATGTAATACGAGGCCAAATGCCAATCACTCCCCCCCAAGTACGCGTTCCAATAAGTTTTCCTAATCCTAACTCTTTGAAAGCTCCAGCAAAGATATCACCATCAGATCCACAAGAGCCATTGATCAAACATACCATGTTTTGAGGAGCTGCATAAGCAGGATACGTGTGAGGGTTTTTTTGCCATTTTCCCGAACCCGTACCAAGAGCTTTTGCCATCAAATGAGCTATCAATGTTGATGATATATACCCTCCACGATTATGACGCATATCAATAATCACATGTGGATAACAACGCTCCACCACATAATGCTTATAAAACTGTGATAGCCCAAAATCCATCATATCTGGTACATGAAGATAACCAACAGTGTCACGCGATATTTTGCGTACAAACTCACGATTGCCATAACACCAATCGAAGTAACTTAAGTAACTAAACTTCGATAAAGTTGCTACAGTTAGGTTTTCAAAACGCTTTTTACCCCTTCGTTTTACCCTTAGCTCTACGGTGGTGCCAGCTTTATTTTCTAAATACTCATCAAGAGATGATGATTTTGAAAACGTTAAACCACCAACAGAATAGATTTCATCACCCTTTTGAAGAGAAATACCACTGGCTATGAGAGGGGAGCGGTTATGTTCATAATGACTTTCAGCCATATAGATACGCTCAATAGCATAACAACGCTTACTTTTTATATAACGCAGGTCCGCACCTAGCCTTGCAGTGGGTAAATAAGCAGGCTTTTTATAGTAATCACCAAAACGTACATAACAATGAGATGTTTTTAACTCTCCTTGCATATCCCATAAGAGATGTGAAAATTCTGAACGTGTTTTTACTTTATCCACAATAGATAGATAACGCTTTAAAATACTCTCAAAAGGAATACCGCAAGAAGGATTGTTGAAATGATCTTTTTGTAAATACCAAGACTCAGATAACATCTGTTTCCACTCTTGATGAGGATCAATACGATGACGCACCCGAGAAAGATCAATGAGCTTAGGCTTGTCTTTTTCATCATCATCGTTAAAGGTTTTTTCATCACAAGATACCAAGCTCAAATTGTCATGATACTGAATAAGAAAATACTTACCCGAACCACTCATGGTTATGCCATGAGCCTCACCAGAAAAAGTCACCGCATCTGTGGATTTTTGATAATGATAAATCTTCATATCCCGCTGTGAAGATGATGTCTCAGCACCATCCTCTTCAGACGTATGAGTAAAAGAACTCCTCACTAAAAAGATCTTATCACCACTCACATATATCCGACGCCATCCTCCAGCAGCCACAGGCAAAGGATGAACTCGTTGATCAATATTATCAAAATCTATCTTAGTGGCTAAGACTTTTGCTTTCTTTGTAGCCTTCTTTGTAGCCTTACTACGCACCGAAGAAGCTTTCTTAGAAGCCTTAGACTTCATTTTATCTTCTTTTACAGAGGACTCTTCATCACTCTTAAAATTTAGGCGGCGCTGAGATAAAACCGCAATACTCTTATCCAAATAAACCACATAAGGCTTCGTATTACCAAAGAAGGTCAGGTCATTGGGACCATCAGCATACACTGGAGAAAATTCCCGTGTGGAAAGAAAATACAAAAGATTTTCTTTAGGATCAAACACAGGAGCACAATCATCACCATAAGAGCGGATCAAAGGAGTTGATGATTTTGATTGCAAAGAATACACATATATCTGATCAACCATATTGGTTTGCCGACTATAAACAATCCACTTTTTATCAGCAGATATATCAAAACCATCAATGAGTGTATCACTTTGCGCTAAAAGAACAGCCTTGGAAGCTTTTCCAAGCCACTGTAACCATAACTCTTGGCGCAAAGTAGAATAGAGGATAAAAGAGGCATCATCAGCTACTAAAACACGACGGATCTTACCACTGTTTTTTAAAGGAAGTATCTTTGTGTTGTAAGTGTCTGTGGCTTGCTGCCACAGACACTGTACCAAACGATCTTCACCACCTTGATCCACACCAACAGCTATGAAATCACGAGCTTTGCCAAAAGGATAGATGTCACGAAAACGCACAATTTTGTCATCTATTTGCGTAAGACGACAACCTCCTAAAAAAGGACGCATGGTGTATAGAGAACCTCTTACAATCACAGCAATCATGGAACCATGATATGAACAAGCAAAGTGAGTGGTGTAATCTTCAGCATTGATATAGCGAGGACGTGATTGATCAAAACTTGAATGCACCGTAACAGCTAAACGATGAGCCGATGATTCTCCTGCCAGTTGCAACCAAAGATCACCCGCTGAAGCAAATAACAGATGTTTGCGATGAACAGAAAACGAACGAATATAAAATGGTTTACAATCAGTGATCTTGTGACAACGTGTTCCAGCATAGTCTGTGGTATACACATTACCACTACCATCTTTATCCGTTAAAAAATAAATGCTCTTCCCATCAGCCACCACGTTACCAATTTGACTTCTCATATCCGCTAAAATACGTTTAAACGCCTTCTGCCCTTTCTTTTTTACCCAAATCTGTCCGGCATTACCACCACGATAATTTTTCCATGTAGCAATATCACCCATATCACGCCCAATAACACTGCCACTTTGGCCGTTGTGGAAATACCCACAACGGCCAAAACGTAATGTTTGGATCTCTGCTCCATCTATAGTTATTTCATAGATGGTGGTTGCCATGTATTGGCCCGTCTCAGAAGTGTAAAGGATATGACCATCACTATTCCAGCCAACCAGGGAAGTATCTCCTTTATATGTCAAACGTTTACTGATCCCTCCATGCTCAGTTGTTAGGTAAATATCCCATTCTCCTGACTCATTGCTCATATAAGCCACATAATCTCCACGAGGAGATATTTTAGGATGGCGTATCTGAGCTGCAGAGTTGGTCAGTCGGATAGCAGGTGGTAAATGGGATGATAAGGTCTTTTTCTTCGCTGATGATGGATCCACAAGAGAGGCGAAATTTCCTTTTACAAAAGGAACTTTCCATAGATCATCATCACAGACAAACACAAAGTAACTATCAGCAAGATCAGGATCGCGAATATATACAGACGTATACATGATTTAAAAGCCTTCTCAATTAGTGTAATGTCATCAAGACCACAGAAAATATAATAAAATACTATCTTACAACTTCTCAAACACAATACAACAAGCTGAAAGATACATGTTTATCATCATAAAATATAGAATGGATCACTCTAACATGTAAATCAGAGTATCATCAACACATATCGCCATGAAATTTCAAATGGTTCTTTTCCCCACCATTAATCCATCATCAAAGTAACCAGCTCACCTGAAGTATTCTGATAGCTTATTATAGTTGGAGTCCATAGATGTCCTTTGACAAGTCCGTTTCCAAAGATCCACAAAACCCTTATCAAAGCTACTTAGTGGAAGCATCAGCAGGAAGTGGTAAAACCTATCAACTCGCTCAACGCTATATTTATTTAGTCGCCTCAGGAGCACATGCTCCTTCCATCCTCACCATCACTTTTACCAAAAAAGCTGCTCATCAGATGCGTTCTCGTATCCTTACTTTTAGCGAAACTTTACAGCAAAAAAATAGCACTGAGCAACAAGCTTTTTATGACTCTATCCACGCTTTTCATAAAGACATGACACAACGCGCCCTAGCTTCTGGCTTACCTCAACCTCCTAAACCACGCAGTATTGAAGACGTGGCAGCCCACATCAGAGAATACCGCAATGAACTCAGCATTTTCACCATTGATTCTCTGTTTTACAAGTGGCTCAAACGCTATCCCCATGGGTCTTTTCTTGCTGGCTTTAGCGAAAAAGCTGAGCTTGTCCAAGGCCAAGAATGGAATCAACACCAACAACTGGCTTGGCAAAGACAGTTTGTCTGGCCTCATAAAACTCAACACTCATCTGCCTTTCAAGGATCTCCTTATGACTCACCACTCAATCATTACTCTGAAATGCAAACCAACTTGCATGCCTTTTTGGCAATGGCAAGCTATTACAAAAAGCTATTTCTTAAAATACCCACCACAACCTCTGCTAAAGAGCTAGGAAAAGTCATCATTGAAATGGATGATCATGCCCTTAAACTGGCACACAAAAACACCAAGCCTTATGATCTTTTTAAAAAAGATCTTGTCACATCTTTGAGTGATTACATAGGATCTGATCTTTGGCAAAAGCTCACAGCTCACTCACAAGATCTCTTAGCTGATCTATTTCAAGAGCTTTGCTCAACTTATGATCTATCTTCTGACAACACATCTAAGAGCAAACAAGAAAATCATGGGTTACTTAAAGGCTTACTCCAAGCAGTCAAAGAGCAATTACTTACGTGTTGTAAACCAGCCATAGAAGATATCATCAGCACGTTAGAATTTCCTTTAAAAACCCGAAAGGCCATAGGTGAGGCTTTAGATCAAAACAACGCAGCTTATTTTTGTAAAAATAAGTGGATAACCCAAAAAGGCAAAGTATCCGCTGTAAAAATTTCTGATAAAAAACGTCGAGAACATCTCTCACTGCTTTCGAGTATCGAAAAGATTGAAAGTCATATTCAACAGTATAACGAGCTTCAGTATCTGCTATGGATCACTATCAGCTATTATGGCTATCATCAGTGTTATGTATCTTGGAAAAAACAACTGAGTCATCTTAAAAAAGAGCATATGCAAATCACTTATGAAGATATCACCACTGCTGTAAGTGACATTTTTTCTACAGATCATCCCATGGGAGAAGATCTTTTTTATCTTATCCAAAAGCCGATTCAACATCTTCTTATGGATGAGTTACAAGATACCAATACCGTGCAATGGAATGTTTTTGCACGTTTAGCTTCAGAACTTCTTGCAACCCAAGAAAGCCACTTACCACGTACGGTATTTATGGTTGGAGATCCAAAGCAAAGTCTTTACGGCTTTCGTGAAGCCTCTCCGTCTTTGATGAAAGTAGCTCAAGCCTTCTTTAAAAAACGCAGCTTGCCTATTGTCTCCTTAAAATACAGTTATCGCAGCTCCCCACTACTGCTAGCTTACATCGCTGAAATCTGTAACTATAATCTACATATCGATCATTTCACCCCCATGACAGCAGCACAGAATACAGACCATCAGCTCCACGGCACAGCCCTTTCAAGTATCAGCATTCTGCCTCGCTTTTATAGACAACCAGAAACCAAAACACATCCGGTTAACTACGAAGCTACCTATTTAGCTCATAAGATCAAACAGATCTTATCTTGCCCTCATAACTATCCTGTTAAAGAAAATAGAACATTACGTAACATCAAAGCTTCTGATATCGTTATTCTCTATCGCAACAATACCCACGCTGCCATCTTTGAAAAAGCTCTCAAAGAAAATCACATAGCCACTCACATAGATACAACTCATAATCTTTTTCCAGCAGATGAAATCTGCGATCTTTTAGCCCTGATGAAGTTTCTTCTTTATCCTTCAAATAGCTTAGCTTTATTACAAGTATGTCGGTGTCCAATTATGGGTATCGATGAAAAAAGCATACTGGCAATGATTCAATATGACTTCAAGCAACGCCACGCTCATAGCCAAGTATTGCAAAAACAGCGAAACCATGAAGATGTTTCTAAAAGCTTCTTAGAAAGACTTAGGTGGTTAGCAGATGGCACAACCAAGAAGCAACTTATCTATGTGGAACGTTTCTTAAATACACCTAAAGATAGCTCATGGATACACGCTTTTTTTGAGCTTGTAGCTCAGCTCAATATGGAAACACAATACCGTCATTATTACCTGTCCTTAGGTGGTGTGTTCAGGAACAAAGCTTCCATGGTAAGACAGAATATCCATGAATTTCGATCACAATCTTTCAAACTCGCTACAAAATACCACCATCATCCTTTTGCTGTCCATGATCATCTCCATCACTCTGTTAAAGAGGGAACCTGTTTAACAGAAAATAACAGCACAAAAGAAAACACCCACAACGCTGTAGAGCTTATGAGTATTCATAAAGCTAAAGGTTTAGAGTTTCCTATGGTGTGTTTATCTCAATCAGCTGATACATTTTATGAAACAAGTAAAGGAAAATGGCAATCCATAGAGATACCTTTAGAAGGTCAAACCCCAAATCATTTAGTGATACCATGTTGGTTATTGTCCCATCAAAAAGAGCTGAGATCTCAAACATCACAAATATCTTTGTTTGATGATATTTTCAAACAACTGCACACACAACTTTATGAAGAAGCAACACGCATTCTCTATGTTGCCCTAACCCGCAGCTCACAATACTTAGTCATCTCTGCTCATGAAGCACACAATGTAGAAAGAAAAAAAGAGAATGCTAGCCATTATCTAGCCAAAGATATTCAGCCCTTTTATGATGTTTTAAAAAAAGGCCTCCACGATGTGTCTCAAAATAGTCATCAAAATCTCATAACCTACCGAGAAGAAACCTCTTTGCTACGAGATCTAGCTGATCTTGCTCACAGAAAAGATAAGGATAATCAAGATCATGACCATCTCAAACCTGTTGACGATATAGAGCTGATATCAAAAGAATTATGGGATTACCGCAAGAACCTATCTTTAAAACACACTCAAGATACCTCCCATAAACCCACAGAAGTCAGCACAGAACCAGAAGATCAAGATACATGGATACATGCACACAATCATTTGTGGCTACAAGCTCAACAAAATAACAGTGCTCGCTATGGCTACGAACTTCAAACAGCTCACAGCGAACAACTAACCCCTTACAAAACAGATAACACCAAGCAAAGCCTAGCTAGTAAGTCTTCTTCGTTTATGTCATCAGAGCTTGCTTACCAGATACGTCTTAAAACCTTGAAGGGGGAGTATATTCATTATCTTTTAGAGAGAGCTTTAAAAAAAAGACAGTTTTCTTTATTACCCACTCACATGGAACATGATCTATGGGGAGGGTTACAAGATGATCCTAAGCTTTTTTCTATGAAAAAACAGGCTGAAAAAGAAGCTCAAAACAGCTACACTTTTTTAGCAAAGTATCTATCTAAAGCAAAACATATATGGACAGAATTAGCACTGTCATCACTCCAGCAAGGCGAGCAAACCCTTACCATAGGACGAGTGGATCTTCTTGTGGAGTTTTGCCATACCCTAGAGATCATCGATTTCAAAACAGAATCCATTGATAACCGTGATCTTTGCGATACCAAGCAAGTAGATAAGCTTCAAGCCAAGTATGGCATACAGTTAAGTCGTTATAAAGATAGTGTAGAAAAAATTTTTGCCAATAAAGAGGTTAAAACGTATGTATTTTTTACAGCTATTTGTCAATTTTTACCTCTTTCTTAGATAAACTCTTATGAATAGTATAGCTCATATCCATACACAAGCTGACTGCAAACAAAACTCAAAGAACGATAAAAACAAGAAAGATATAGCTTATGCATGATGATATCCCTAAAAATCACCACCTAGAACATAGGACATACGGCGTTTTAGATGGTGTGCTTATTAAGAGTAGCCATTCTAGTGATAAAGCTGTAGTGTTTTTACACGGTGCTGGAGCTTATAAAGAAAACCTTTTGCCATTAGCTTATAGCATACCTGCTCTTAATGATTATCATGGCATATGTCTTGATGCTCCTTTATATCTACCCTCAACACCTCAACAAAGATTCTGGTTTCCCATCGAACCATGGATGCTCAAAGAACTTGCTAACCCTAAACCTGACCTTAAACAGCTCGACAATCACCCATTACCTAGATATTACGATGATGCTCTTGCCATGCTTCACCAAGCCATGGAGATGATTACAGGATCATACTCTCAAGTGATATTATTGGGTTTCTCTCAAGGAGGCATGCTAGCTATCCATCATGTTATCAAAGAATCTGTTAACCAAAAAAAAGCTGCCGTTTCCGGCTTAGTTCTATCATCTACTACGATTGTTCACCCAGAAGTCATTCAATTGTTACCCAAGCTATCTCATAAAGCTAAAGAGATACCGATTACTCAAAGCCATGGCTGTTACGATGAAGTGATATCCTATGGTTGTGGTGAGGCAAGTTACAAAATACTGGCTAAACACTTTTCAAAGTATGGTTTTTTTGCTTACAAAGAAGGCCATACACTCACCCCAGAAACTTTGCATCATTATCAACAATGGCTTAGCCATTTATAGAATATCTTATTATAAATATATAGTAGATAAGCATAAATTGATTTTTTCTCAGATTCATAAATAAAAAATTCCGCCAGTATAATTGCAATATACTGACGGAATGGATGACATGAAATGATCAATCAACTTGCTGTTACACACCTACAATGAGTAAGAGACACTATAGCTAAAACTAAATGATTTTGTCTTGCTAAAGGGATTTTTAACTACTTCAGGTGATCTCTCCAATGCAAGATTCGTACTAAAGTTATAATTAGCATTTACATAACTCAATGCAATGGTTTGCTCATTAGTTTTGATATTTCCTAAAACATCGCTGGTCCACCATTCCCACCCATAAGTAAGAAACAGATTACTAAAAGACACTCCCAGAGTGTGGGCGTCTATGACTTTACTAAAATTAATAGAAAGTGTATTATTAGCAATAAAGAGGGGTATATAACCATTTCTTTTTACCCAATCACTATTAAGAGGATCTAGAGCAAATACAGCTATAGAACTCGAATTAGCCCTCACCGATGCGTTTTCGCCAAACAGCGCCAGAGGGTAAGATCCCAATGTATCAAAAGAATGTGTAAGCTGTAATACATTCAATTGAGATTCTTTTGGATCATTATAATAACTAGATAGGCCAAATTTTCTAAGCTTGTTATATGATGAAGCAAGATACACAGATAAAGTCCCTGTCTTAAAATCAAAAACATCACTTTCATATAAAGTCAGGGACGGAAACCTGCCACTAGCCCAAGTAACGCTTAGCCCCATTCCAGGGAGTGCTTTTAAAGTGGTGTCTTCTATAGAACTGAGTGCACTAATATAATCTTGAACGGTAACACTTGCAGATGAGTTCACACCCTTAAAAAAGGAATGATCATAACTTGCTGACAAGCTTAATTTAGGATCATTAAGATAAACAGCATCACGATCACGATCATAATAATCTATTTTTTCGCGGGTGTCCCGATCTCTCCTTTGAAAAGCAAATGCTGGACGAGGTATAGTCGTACCCAAACGAACAGAAGCACTAAAGCCATCCCACATTGATTTTTCTTTATCTCCTTCACTCTCCTCTGTTTCACTCACTGCTGAACTCTCTTGAGCAAACACATACTGCGGGCTCATCAACATAACCATCAACAGATATACAGTGGTATTTTTCACATATTTCCCTCTAACATCTTTCAACACATCTAATACAGCATTCCATTTCATCGACAACTCCTGTAGTGCAGTGGGTAGCTTAATCCATAAACAAAGCGTTCTCAGTCCTCAATCCTCAGTTAACTTGCAACTTCATCTCATTTTCTTGTTTCCTAAGTATTCATGTCATGATATTTACATATTCTCTATTTTCTTAACTCTTTCCTAATCTTTTTAACCATGCAATAGACATGTTATGTCCTATCTTTTGCAATGATCCTGGCACCTATTTTTACTCATATTCACATACGATAAAGCAATTATAAAAAATTGCCAACGAAATTTCATAAATTTCATAAAAAGTAACAAAGACTTTACCTGACGCATCCTATCAAGAACTGTAAGACACCTTTTTCTGTTATGGTTGTCAATATGATGATGATTATTAAGTGATGCCTCAGAGATAAGGCACAAGTATGGACATCGATGATGAAGCTTATGTTTCATGACATGATACAGATACAACAGATACATAAGCCACGTAAGCTTTGAGGTAAAAAAGTATCTAACAATGGTGTTAGATGTAGAAATATGGCTAGCTTTTGGATGAGCTTTTCGCTGAAGATGAAACAAGAAAGGATATGTTCTCTGATGATCATGTAACATGGTTTGCGTATTACCATAAATTTGGATTAAGTATAAGATAAAATCGGCTAAGTAAGATAGTGTTTGTTTATCATGGAGGTCGATATGAAGAGAAGAGATTCTTACAACGAAGAGTTTAAGCGTGATGCTGTCAACTTAAGCGAGGAGCATGGAGTCAAAACTGCTGCAGAGAAGCTGGGTGTTTCTGCATCCTGTTTATATAGCTGGAGACGTATATACCTTGACATCAAATCCCCTACGAGTGGAGAGACTCGCAGCTATGCTGAGCTTCTTAAAGAAAATCGTGCCCTTAAGAAAGAAGTAAGCATACTCAACAATGTAGCTTCTACGCTAAAAAAAACTGCAGCGATTTTATCGCAAAGCCACCTCGGAGGTATGAAATGATTAACATGACAAAAAACAATAACGAGAAGCATTCATTTAAAGCTTTATGCCTACACTTCGACGTTTCGCCTTCAAGCTTCTACAAGTGGAAACTTGATCAAAGCAAAGGCCTACCAAGCCGTAAAGATAGTATCAAGGCAGAGATTAAGCACCTGTTTGATCAATCAAATGGTACTTATGGATCTCCCAGGATCTTCCATGCCCTTAGAACTTCCGAGAAGTCAGTTTGTAAGAACACTGTGGCTAAATATATGGAAGAGATGGGGTTAAATGCGAACCGTAAGAAAAAAAGAAGGAGGATTGTTACAACTGACTCAGATCATAACTCTGCTGTTGCTGAGAGGAGATTTGAGGTAGAAAATCCAAACAGTTATCCTCAATCGCCAAGAGAGGTTT
>MKWU01004827.1_pt1 | contig 15395 bp, 11 predicted proteins | sample 809101 | NCBI WGS metagenome assembly MKWU01 (sample SAMN05860141, study PRJNA318959) | sponge metagenome | host: Aplysina aerophoba | place: Slovenia: Piran, Adriatic Sea, Gulf of Piran | collected 2013-05-07 | reverse complement strand
CCTGCTCGGCCACGGCAGCATCCTGACCGTCACCTCATACCCGCACCGCACGTCGCCGGTCGTGCGCGGCAAGTGGCTGCTCGAGAACCTGCTCGGCGCTCCGCCGCCCCCGCCGCCGCCCGACATCCCGGAGCTCGCCGAGGAGGATGGCGCAGCGGAGCGGCCGGCGACGATGCGCGAGCGGATGGCGCAGCACCGCGCGAGCCCGGCCTGCTCGACCTGCCACGCCAAGATCGACCCGCTCGGCTTCGCCCTCGAGAACTTCGACGCGGTCGGCCGCTGGCGGACCCACGACGGCGACCCGGCGGCGCCCGCGAACGCGGCGCCCATCGACGCGTCGGGCGCGTTGCCCGACGGCGTCCCGTTCGACAGCCCGGCCGCGTTCCGGGATGCGCTGCTGGGCGAGCCGTGGGCGAGCGAGCTCGCGGCAACGGTCACCGAGAAGCTGCTGACCTACGCCCTCGGCCGGGGCCTGGACCATCGCGACGCTCCCGCCGTGCGGAAGATCCTGCGGGACGCCGAGCCGGGCGGTTACGGCTGGTCGTCCCTGATTCTCGGCATCGTCGAGAGCGCACCGTTCCGGATGCGGATGGCGGCGGCCCCCGACTCTCCCGTCGCTGCGGCGGCCGGTACCGCTTCCGCAGCGTCCACGAAGGCTGGCTCCCCATGATGATCACGAACAGGACGCTGCCCCGCCGCACGGTTCTCCGCGGCCTCGGCGCCTCGCTGGCGCTGCCGTTGCTCGACAGCATGGTGCCGGCGTTCGCCGCCGGCCGCAGCGCGGCGGCGCGCCCGGTGCGGCGATTCGGCGCGGTCTACGTGCCCAACGGGGTGGAGATGCGCGCCTGGACGCCGCCGGGGCCCGCGGATGGGATCAGCACGCCGCTGGAGCTCACGTCGGTCCTGGAGCCGCTCGCGCCGGTCAAGGACCAGGTGAACATCCTGACCGGCCTCGCCGACAAGGTGGCCATCCCCCGCGAGGGCGAGGGAGTCGGCGACCACGCCCGCGCCGCCTCGACCTGGCTGACCGGCGTGCACGTCAAGAAGACGGAGGGCGCGGACATCCGGGCCGGCGTCTCGATGGACCAGATCGCGGCGCGCGCGCTCGGGCAGGAGACCCAGCTCGCCTCGCTGGAGCTGGCAATCGATTCGGTCGAGGTGCTCGGCGCCTGCGACCAGGGCTACAGTTGCGCCTACGCCAACACCGTCGCCTGGCGCACGCCGACCACGCCGCTGCCGATGGAGAACAACCCGCGCGCGGTGTTCGAGCGGCTCTTCGGCGCCACCGACAGCACGGACGTCAAGGCGCGGCTGGCGCGGCTGCGCCAGGATCGCAGCATCCTCGACTTCGTCACCGAAGAGGCCCGCGGCCTCCGGGGCACCCTCGGTGCAGGCGACCGGCTCAAGCTGACGCAGTACCTCGACGCCGTCCGGGACGTCGAGCGCCGTATCCGGATGGCCGAGGCGCAGAGCGACCGGGAGTTGCCGGTCGTCGAGCAGCCGGTCGGCATTCCGGACACGTTCGAGCAGCACTGCCGCCTGATGTTCGACCTGCTGCTGCTCGCCTACCAGACCGACCTGACGCGCGTCAGCACGTTCATGTTCGGCCGGGAGGTGAGCGGCCGGTCATTCCCCGAGATCGGCGTGCCGGGCGGCCACCACGGCTACTCCCACCACCAGAACGATCCCGAGAACCTGGCGATGCTGGCCCGGATCAACACGCACCACATCCGGCAGCTCGGCTACTTCCTGGAGCGGATGCACGCCACGCCGGACGGCGACGGCTCGCTGCTCGACCATTCCCTGTTCGTGTACGGGTCGGGTATCAGCGACGGCAACCTCCACTTCCACCTCGACCTGCCGACGCTGCTGGCCGGCGGGGCGGCCGGCCGCGTCGCCGGCGGGCGGCACCTGCGCTACCCGTCCGACACGCCGCTCACGAACCTGCACGTCGCCGTGCTCGACAAGTTGGGCCTGCCCGTCGAGCAATTCGGCGACAGCACGGGAACGCTGGGGTACCTCTCGGAGGTATAGCGGGCCTCGTCGACGGAGTCACGGCGGGGCGGATACCGGCCTCGGAGGGCCCCCGATACAAGCGCAGGCATCGGGGCTCGCAGCAACGCTTCGCGAGCGCCGGGCCGGCGGCGCCGGATCGCCCGCGGCGGAATCGCCCGCGGGCGCAGCGCCGCCGGGCCCCGGGTCGATCACGGCGCCTCGGGAGCGTTCACGACGTCGAACAGGTCCAGCTTGTCCTTCCGCACGCCGGTCGTGGTTCGAAGCTCCGATCCGAACTCCAGCCACTCGTCTGCCGTGGCGGCATAGCGTGGCCACGCCGGCAGATCGCCCCCGTTCGGGTCGCCGGTGCGCGCGAAGTTCACCCAGTACTGCGACATCGCGTCCGACAGCTCGTGGTCCCAGTCGGACCAGTCGATGCCGACGAGGCGGGTGTTGGCGAAGACGTAGGCCAGATCGCCCGAGTGGTAGGCGCCGTAGCCGCGCGGTCCGTCCGGCAGGTCGATGGCGGCGCGCTCAGGGACGTAGATGCGGAAAACCGGGGGCGCCTGGCTGAAGAAGTACAGGTACGCGTCGTTGCCGGCCGCCTCCACCGCGCGAGCCCAGGTGCGCATCTCCCAGACGAAGCTGCGGTCGGCCTGGATGGCCTGCGCGCCGCCCTTGGTCGACCGATCCAGCTCGGGGCCGTAGGCGGACAGCACGGCGTTGGCGTGGTCGCCGTACTCGGCACGCAGGGTCGAGGCGAGCTCCGCCTCCGTTCGCTCCGGCATCCCCGCGTACAGCGTGGTGCCTTCGTCGGCCAGCGCGCCGACGATGACCGGCACGTCGTTGTGCTCCCGGGCGTCGAAGATCGCACGCGCCGGCCGCGGCATGAACCAGCCGTCGACGATGGCCCCGGAGCCCAGCTCGGAGTCGAGCACGGCCGGAGCGTCGAGGGCCCGGAGCGCCGCGAGCGCCTCCGCGCCGTCGCCCTCCGCGCCAAGCGCGGCCGCCGCCGCAAGACCCTGCGCGTGCGCGGCCTCGAGATCCGGGCGACCGCCCCGGAAGCAGCCCCCGGAATGGCCGACCGCCTTGTGGAAGAGCTCCGCCGCCAGCGGCGACGCCATCAGGTAGCAGACGCTCCACGAACCGGCCGACTGCCCGAAGATGGTGACGTTGCCGGGATCGCCCCCGAAGGCCCCGACGTTGTCGCGCACCCATTCGAGCGCCGCCACCTTGTCGAGCAGGCCGTAGTTGCCGGACGCATCGTGCGGCGACTCCGCGCTCAGCGCGGGATGCGCCAGGAAACCGAACGCCCCGAGCCGGTAGTTGATCGTGACGAGCACGACGCCCTTCTGCGCCAGCGCCGTCCCGTCGAAGACCTTCGCGCTGCCCCATCCGCCGCTGTGCCCGCCGCCGTGGAACCAGACCATCACCGGCCGCGCCTCGGCCGCATCCGCCCCCGCTGTCCAGACGTTGAGGTAGAGGCAGTCCTCGTCCCGCTCGAGATCCCCGCGCGTGTAGATGGAGGTCTCGGGCGTGAGTCCCTGCCAGCACGCCGGCCCGAACGTCGCGGCCGCGCGCGTCCCGTCCCACGCCCCCTTGCCGATCGGGGGCCGCCAACGGGCGTCGCCCACCGGCGGCTCGGCGTACGGGATGCCCCGGAAAACGAGGACGTCTTCGTGGCCCGCGACCCGCTCCCCCGCGAGCGTCCCCAGGCTGGTCTCGACGACCGGGCCGAGCGGCTGGCCTGCGGCGCCGGGAACGGTCCCGGCCGACAGCACGAGCAACGCGGCGACGCTCACGAGCATGGGGGCGGTACGCATCGGCAACTCTCCTTCTTCCAGCCCATGTCCGCCAAGTTGGTCCAACCGGCGGCGCAGGGCCGAACCGTCGTGATCACACCGCATCCGCGACTCGGCTCCAGGCCGATCACGATGCCTACCATGGGCCGCGCGGGAGGCGGACGTCAAGGGCCGCGTCGCGTGAGACGCTGTGATACTGTCGTGCCGGCCCGACGCGGCAGCGCTCCCTACCCTGCGGGAGGCAGCGGAGTCGGAACGGGAGGGACCCGATGACCAGCGCGGCTCGGCCCACGAGATTCTCCCCGCCGCGAACGGCAGTCCTGCTGCCGGCGGTCCTGCTGCTGGCCGCAGGCGCGCTGCCGGCAGTGAACGCGGCCCCGGCCCAGACGTCCGACGTCCGCCTCGCCATCACGGAGCCGGCGGACGGCGACGTCGTGGGGCGCGAGCTGACGGTCACCGGGACGTCCGCCGGCATCTCCACAGAGCGCGTCATCGTGTTCGTCTTCGCTCCCGCCGCCGACCGGTGGTTCTTCCAGGGCGAGGCGGCGGTTGGAGCGGACGGCGCGTGGCGCGTCCACCCGGTCATCGTCAGCGACGGGGTCTTTCGGTCGGCACAGGTCAGGGCGGAAGGCGTACGCATCGTGGCGACGGCCATGGACGCCGTGCCGGCTGGGCTGTCCGGCATCCCGGCCGCGGACTTCCCGCCCCAGGGAACGATGGCGCAATCCCCTATCGTCGTCGTCAGTCGTGGCGAGTGACGGAGGCCAGGTCATGCACCGCAACAGGACGCCGCGCGGACTCCCGGCGCTCATCGCCCTCTCTGCCCTCACCGCGAGCATGCCGCTCCTGGCCGAGGACTGGACGCAGTTCCGCGGACCCGGCCGCCTCGGGGTCTGGCACGAGACCGGCATCGTGGAGACGCTGCCGGACGAGCTGAAGGTGACGTGGCGCACGCCGATCGGCGGCGGCTACTCCGGGCCGGCCGTCGCGGACGGGCGCATCTTCGTCGCCGACTGGTTCGAGGATCCCGAGTCGCGCACCGTCGACGGCACCGAGCGCGCCCTGGCCCTCGACGAGCAGACGGGCGAGATCCTCTGGACGCACGAGTGGCAGACCACGTACCGCATGCTGGTCTACTCCTACGCCGTGGGACCGCGCGCCACGCCGACCGTCGACGGGGACCGCGTCTACGTGCTCGGGGCCACCGGCCGGCTCTTCTGCTTCGACGTCGAGACCGGGGCGGTGCGCTGGGAGAAGGACTACGTCGCCGACTACGACACGAGCGTCCCGGTCTACGGCGTCGCGAGCGCCCCGCTCGTCGACGGCGACCGGCTGATCGCGCTGGTGGGCGGCGAGCCGGATGCGCTGGTGGTCGCCTTCGACAAGCACACCGGCGACGAGCTGTGGCGCTCGCTGCCGGTCCGCTCCGAGATGGGCTACGCCCATCCCGTGATCTACGAGGCGGGCGGGGGCCGCCCGCCCATCATCTTGCAACCCCGAGCGCCCGCCTCGCCCGGCCCCCCGCCCGGCCGACGGGAGCGGGGGGAGCGCACGGAGGGGGGGGGGGTCCGCCAGCTCATCATCTGGCACCCCGAAGCGCTCGCCTCGCTCGACCCCGAGACGGGCGAAGTGTACTGGGAGCATCCCTGGGAGGTGCCGGCCGCGGTATCGGTCGCGACGCCGGTCCGGAGCGGCGACTACCTCTTCGTCTCCCAGTTCTTCAGCGGCTCGATGATGATGCGCCTGAACGGCGACCGGCCGGCGGCGACCGAGCTGTGGCGCGGCGGGAGCCGCAGCGAGCTCCCGGACCAGAGCGAGGGCCTCCACGCCCTGGTCACGACGCCCGTCATCGTCGGGGACACCATCTACGGGGTCGGAAGCTACGGCGAGACGCGGGGCCTCGATGCCCGCACCGGCGAGCGCCTCTGGATGAGCCGCGACATGACCGTCGAGGTCCGCTGGAGCAGCGCCCACCTCGTCCGGCACGAGGCCGCTACTTCGTCAACAACGACATCGGCGACCTGATCCTCGCCCGCTTCACGCCGACCGGCTACGAAGAGCTCGCGCGCACGAAGCTGATCGAGCCGACGAGCAGCTCCGGCACCCGCACGCCGCACGGGGCGATCGCCGAGCGCATCGTCAACTGGACGCACCCCGCATACGCCAACGGCCACATCGTGCACCGCAACGACCGCGAGATCCTGCGCGCCTCGCTCCGCGCGGCGGACTACTGATCGGCCGCGCGCGGGGGCTACCGCTCGAACTCCACCCGGCGACGGGCCAGCTCCGTCAGGATCTCGGGCGCTTCCTTGAGCACCGCCAGCGGTGCGAGACGCGCGTCGATGTAGCTCCAGTCGAGGGCTCCGGCCTGCCGCACGATGACCCCCTCGATGTCGACCCAGTCCCGGCCGCGCGCGGCGAACGCCTTCAGGACGATGAGGTCCTCGGCCGAGCAGGTGCGCAGGGGAACGTCGCCGGGGAACGGAAACGGGCTCGCGCGATCGACGACCTCCTCCTCGAACGGCAGCCCGCCGAGGGCGACGTCGATGCCGACGCCGGAGTCGCTGCGCAGCAGCAGCACCCGGTTCGTGCGGGCGAAGGCGGCCGCGTCCTGGACTCTGCGCGCGTACCGATCAAGCAGCGCCCCGATGAACGGCTCCTCGCCGCCGAAGCCGGTCAGGAGGGTCACGTCGACGTCGACCGTCTCCCGGGGCTCTCCCCAGCGCTGCAGGGCGAGGCCTCCGATGAAGCAGAAGCGCCAGCTCCGGCCCTCGCAGAACGTCTGCACATCCGCGGCAACCCGGAACAGCTCAAACACGGCGGGAGTCGGCGGCCCGGCGGAACCAGCGTTGCTGCTCGACGAGGCCCGACGTCGGCCGCGGGGCGCGGGGCGGCTTCGTGTAGTCGGCCTCGCCGCAGAGCAGAGCGACCGCGCGCTGGGGATCGAGCCGGCGCAGCTCTTCGCGCCGCACCCGCTCCAGCCGCGGGCCGGCCTCCTTCCAGACCTGCACCCACCGCCGCGCCGTGGCGACCTGCGCGGGACTCCAGTCGGAGAGGCTTGGCTCCTTCACGTCGCGATCCTCGTGCATTGGCCTGATCGTTGGGATCCCGGGTTGCCGCATCCGGCTACCCCGGCGGGGCTGCCGGGGCTGCCGTGGTGCCGATGATGGCCCTAGTGTCACCCGTCATCGTCATGACTCTACTCCTCCGTCTTGCGCTGCGCCACAAGGCGGTCCGCGCCGTCGGCCGGCGCGGCCTCGTGTCACCCTCGACCTGCCAGGAAGCAGGTCCGGTGCAGCCGGCCGCGCGATTCAGGGGAGCTGCTGCAGGAAGTTCACGACGTGCCAGATGTCCGACTCCGACAGGCGATTGTCGAAGGCGTCCATCGCGAAGTCGGGGGCGATGCCGTCGCGGATGGCGACGAAGATCTCCCCGTCGCTGCCGCCATGCTGCCAGACGGCGTCGGCGAGGTTGGACGGACGCCCTCCGTAGGCGGCGGTGGCGGCGGCCAGAGGACCGTCGCCGCGGCCGGTGGCCCCGTGGCAGGACGCGCAGTGCCGGGCGTAGGCGGCGGCTCCCGCGGTGACCGACTCCGGGGTCGGGGCGGCAGGGTTGGTCAGCGCCCGGGCCATGGGGTGCTCGTGCGGCGCGGCCGGATGCCGGTGCGGCGCGGCCGGGGACTCCGGCGGTGCGGCCGCGCGCGCGGCGGGCGCGGCCGGGGGCTCCGGTGTCGCGGCCGCGGGCTCTGCCGCTGCGCCGGCTGCGGCGTCCTCCAGGGAACGGAGCAGATCGGCCGTCGATTCGCGGACGAAACGGTCGCCGGCAATCCCGTCCGAGTAGACGGCCAGCGCCAACGGCGTCTGGCCGCGCCGGTTCTCCGCCCGCGCGTCGGCGCCGCGGGCCGCCAGGAGCTCGATGACGCTGTTCATGCCGTGCGCGGCCGCGGCGTGCAGCGCGGTGTCGCCGGCGTCGTTGGCGGCAACGGCGCGGGCGCCCAGATCCAGGGCCGCAGCGACCGCCCGGCGCGCCAGGCGCTCCTCCGCGGCCGGGATCGTCGAGCCGAGCGCCGCCGACTCCACGGGGTTGTAGGACGAGAAGTCGCGCCGGTCGCGGATGAACGCGCTCCCGCCGCCGCGGTTGTAGCCGAGCCCCGCCGCGGCCATGAGCGGCGTGGTGCCGTCGCGGCTAGGGGCGCGCGGGTCGGCGCCCGCGGCGGCCAGGACGCGCATCATCTCCACCTCGAGGAAGTGGGCGGCGAGCCAGAACGGCGTGGCCCCGACCCAGCGGTCCATGAAGGCGAAGTCGTGGCTCCAGCGCCGCACCGGCGTACCGCGCAGCAGTCTCGCGTGCGGGTCGGCGCCGTGCGCGAGCAGCGCCCGCGCGAGAGGCACCCCGGCCCCCGGATCGTCGTTCGGAACGCGGCGGTCGCGCAGGGTTCCCCGGAGCACCGCCGCGTGGAGGGGCGTGTAGCCGAGCGGCGCGGCGTTCGGGTCGGCGTCCCGCTCCAGCAGGAACATCGCCAGCGAGCCGTGGCCGCTGTGCGCGGCGATGGCGAGTGCGGTGTTGCCGTCGGCCGCCGTGTCGTGCACGTCTGCGCCGGCCGCCACGAGGAGGCGGGCGGACTGCAGATCACCCGATCGCGCAGCGAGGAGCAACGCCGTGCTGCCGCCCTCCGTCACCTCCTCGAGCGCGATGCCGCGGGACGCTGAGCCGGCGGAACGGCTGCCTCCCATGTTGTAGACGCGCCGGCGGGTCCGGGTGCGGGCCGCGAGGTCGGCCCCGTAGGCGAGGAGCGCGCGCGTGACGGCGGGGCGCCGGTTCGCGACAGCCCACATGAGGGCCGTCTGGCCGCGCGTCGCCTCGGCGGCGTTGACGCGAGCGCCGCGCTCCAGCAACGCCTCGACCGCCACCACGCTGCCCGCGCGGGCCGCGGCCATCAGGGGCGTCTCCCCACCGGGGAGAACCGCGTTCGGATCGGCTCCCGCCGCCAGGAGCCGCTCCACCAGCACGCCCTGTCCACGGCGGCACGCCATCAGCAGCGGAGTCACCCGGAGATCGTTCGCCGCCCCGACGTCGGCCCCCGCCCGGATCAACTGCTCGACGGTCTCGACGTCCTCCCGGTGCACCGCCCAATGGAGCGCCGTCGCCCCGTCCGGCTGCGGCGCGTTCACGTCGACCCCCGCCGCCAGCAGGGCCCGCACGGCGGCCCCGTCGCCGGCCCGCAGGGCGCCGATCAGCGCCGGCGTGCCCCGGGCGTCGTCGACCTGGCCTCCGGCATCGGCAGGCGCCGCCAGAAGGGCCGCAGCCAGTGCAAGCCCAAGGCGGGCCGGCCGCCGGCTCCTGCTTGGCACTGCCTCCCGTCCCCTACAGGTCCAGGCGACCCGTGCTGTCGTGGACGCGGTCCAGCCGCATGTCCAGCTTCTCCAGCACGCTGAGGTGCAGGTTGGCGAGCGGCGTGCCCCCCTCCACCGAGCGGCCGCCCCCGGTTCCGGCGTCGTACCGCAGGTGCCGGCCGCCCGCGAGCCGTCCCCCGCCTCCGCCTGCCACCACCAGCGGCAGGTTCCACGGCTGGTGGTCCCCCTCGGCCATGCCCGCCCCGTAGTAGAGGAGGACGTGGTCCAGCAGCGAACCGTCGCCGTCCGGGGTCGCGGCCAGCCGCCCGAGGTAGTAGGCGAACTGCTCCGCGTGGTGGGTGTTGATCCGGATCAACTGCTCCCGGCTGGCCGCGCTGTGCTCGTGCGACAGCGGGTGGTGGCCGCCGGGGGCGCCAATCTCGGGGTAGGTGCGGCTGCTGAACTCGCGGCCGACCATGAAGGTGATCACCCGCGACAGGTCGCTCTGGTAGGCGAGCACCTGCAGGTCGAACATCAGCCGGGCGTGATCCGCGAAGCTCGCCGGCACGCCCGCGGGCTGGTCGAACGCCGGCAGCTCGCGCGCCGCCTGCGCCTCGACCCGCTCGATCCGCCGCTCGATGTCGCGGACCGCGTCGAGGTACTCCGTCAGCTTGGCCCCGTCGCCCGGCCCGAGCGTGCGCGCGAGGGCGGCGGCCTTCTCGCCGACCGAATCGAGCAGGCTGCGGCTGTGTCGGGCCCGCGCCCGCCGGGCGGCGGGATCCGTGCTCCCGCCGTCGCCGAACATCCGCTCGAACACGACGCGCGGGTTGTGCTCCATCGGCAGCGGCGTCCGGGGACCGCGCCAGGCGATGGTGTGGCTGTAGGTGCAACTGTAGCCGCCGTCGCAGGTACCCGCCCCCTTGTCGCCCGACTCGAGCGACAGCTCCAGGGAGCCGAGCTGCGTGTCGCGGCCGATCTCGCGCGCCACGACCTGGTCGAGCGAGACGTCGGCCAGGAAGTCGTTCCCCTCCTGGCCGAAAGGCCGCGGGATGGCGCCGGTGAGAAACTTCGTCGCGCAGCGGCCATGTACCGCGCCGCTGCGCGCCGTGCGCCCGCGAAGGTTCTGGGTGAGCCCGGTGAGGACCGTCAGACGCTCGCGGAACGGCTCGAGCGGCTTCAGGATCGGCGGGAAGGCGAACCCGCGGCCGGTGGTGGACGGGGTCCACTCGTCGATCACCACGCCGTTCGGCACGTAGACGACGCCGAAGCGGCGGACGGGACGCGCCGCGGTCCGCCCGAGCGCCGTGAGCGCCGGCACCATGCCGTCGAGGAGCGGCAGCGCGACCGCCGCGCCGAGTCCGCGCAGCACCGTACGGCGCGGCAGCGCCTTGCGGGTGATGATCATGACTCCGTCCTCCGCATCCGGAACGGCGTGCTCTCGACGATGCCCAGGATCAGCGACGACCAGCGGTGGTCGTCGGCCGCCGCTGCGCGCACGATGGCGCGGATCACGGGCCGGTCGTAGTGCTCGATCCCGCGGCCGAGAGCGTACGTCAGCAGCTTCTCGGCGACCGTCTCGACGAACTGCCCGGACCGGTCGAGCAGCACCCGGCGCAGCCCGGCAGGCCCGTCGAAGCGCGTCGTCCCGTCCGCGAGGACGGCCGAGGCATCGATCGGCACGCCGGCGTCGAGCGTGCGCCAGCCGCCGATGGCATCGTAGTTCTCGAGCGCGAAGCCAAGGGGGTCCATCGGCGCGTGGCAGATGGCGCAGGCGGCGCTCTGCCGGTGCCGGGCGAGGCGCTCGCGGACGGTGCGCGGCTCGCCGGCCGCCGCTCCGCTCGCCGGCAGCGGCGGGATGTCCGGGGGCGGGGGCGCGGGCGGCGTCCCGAGGACATTCTCGAGCAGCCACTTGGCACGCAGGACCGGCGACGTCCGGTTGCCGTACGACGTGACGGCAAGCACGCTGCCGTGGCCGAGCAGCCCGCCCCGCCGCTCGTCCGCCAACGTCACACGCCGGAAGTGGTTCCCGGTGACGTCCGGGATGCCGTAGTGCCTCGCCAGCCGCTCGTTGAGGAACGTGTAGTCGGCGCGCAGCAGGTCCACGACGCTCCGGTCCTCGCGCAGCTGGCTCTCCACGAACAGATCGGTCTCGCGGCGCAGCGCCTCCCGCAGGTTCTCGTCGAACTCCGGGAAGAGGTTCGGATCGGGCGCGAGGCCGTCGACGCTGCGCAGCGCCAGCCACTGGCCCGCGCAGTTCTCGCCGACCCCCGCCCCCCCCCGGCCCGTCCCCCGGGAAGGCCCGGACGGGCCCCGCCGCGCGCGGGTCGGCGAGCATGCGCCGCCCCTGACGCTCGAGCTCGGCCCCCTCGGACAGGCCTCCGGCCGCCGCAACGTCGAGCAGCTCGTCGTCGGGGATGCTGCTCCAGAGGAAGAACGACAGCCGGGACGCGAGCTCCAGGTCCGTCAACCGGTAGGGAGCGCGGGGCGCGAGGCCTTCCGGGTCCCGTTCGATCCGGAAGAGGAACTCGGGATCGATCAGGAGCCGCTCGATCGCCATGCGGATGCCGGCCTCGAAGCCGCCCGCGGCAACGCCGGTCCGGTAGAAGCCGAGGAGCGGCGCGATGTCGCCGTCGCCGACAGGGCGCCGGTAGCCGCGCCGTGCGAGACGGGCCAGGATGCGCCGCGCGCAGGAGTCGTCGCCGTCTTCCGCTTCGGGGCGCGGGCTTCCGATTTCCCGGTCTTCCCCGCGGCGTGCCCGGCTCGGCGATGCCGCCGGCGCCTCCTCCCCCCCGCCCGCGGTCTCCCCGGGGCGGCACGCGAAGATGCGGGCTCGGCTGGCCGTCTCTCCCGGTCCCGACGCCCGGTACGGCCCGTCGATCGCGACGCTCCCCACGCCGGGCCCTTCCGGCCGGGCCGACGTGTCCGTGGACTCGGTGACCGTGGCGCCGTATTCCCGCAACGGCGGTTGCAGCACGCCCTCGTGCTCCCACGACCGGCCGGCGAACGACACCCCGACCACGCGCGTGCCCGCGCCCACCTGGACGCGCACGGCCAGGTCCTCGTCCGCGCCGGTGCGATAGTCGTCCCACGCCTGGCTCGGGTAGCCGCGGCCGCCGGCCGCCACGAAGGTGCCGGAGAAGCTGACCGGCGCCGGCCGCCCCGGGGCGTCCCCGCCGACGGTGAAGCGGGCGACGCGCCGGCCGTCGACGCGCACGTCGAGGTCGTGCGACTCGTCGAGGTTGACGATGTACTCGTACACGCTCCGCTTCAGGCGGACCGTGATGAGGTACTCGCCGTCGAGCGGAAACCGGTGGCGCACGGCGAGGCCGGCCCGCGATCCGAAGGGCAGGTCCTCGCTCATGCGGTCGTTCTGCGCGAGGTCGATCGGCACGACGTAGGTCTTCGACGTGAAGCCGGGGCCGATCGCCGGGTCGCCGACCGCGAGGCGGCTGATGCGCCGCGCCGCGGACAGGTAGCGCTCCATGAGGGCCGGCGAGAGTGCGAGGGTGCCCGCGAGGTTGTCGAAGCCATGGCCCACGTCGTCGGCGGGCAGGAGCTCGGCACCGTCGATGTCGAGCGCCAGGAGATCGCGGACGGCGTTCGCATACTCGGCGCGGTTCAGGCGATGCGTCGGGACCCGGCCCGGCTCCGGCCTCGAGGCCGCGGCAAGGTCGAGCTCGGCTTCCAGCCAGGAGCGGAACCCGTCGTACGCCGCCGGCACGGGGCGCGGCCGTCCGGCAGGGGGCATCATCCCGCCGCGGAGCTTCAGCACCACCCGCTCCCAGACCTCGGGCTCGTCCCCGACGCGGGAGACGTCGATCGTGTCGAGGGCGAGCCCACCCGTGCGGCGACGCTCGTTGTGGCAGGCGACGCAGTAGCGGTCGAGCAGCGCGCGTTGCGGCGATCCCGCGGGGAGCGGAGGAGGGGCAGCCTGATGCGTCTCGACCGCGGGCGCCGCCGGGCGCGGCGTGGCCGCCTGCGCACCGCCGGAGCCGGCTGCCGCCAGGGCGGCAGCCAGGCAGAGGGCGCCTGTCCGTACCATCGACCGCATCTTACACCCGGGTTCCGGCGCCCCCGGTCGGGCGCTCCCCGCCGCTGCCGCGGGGCGCGACAGATGCGGCGGCGCCGACGGTGGTGCCGAGTGGGGGTGCGCGGTGCACCAGAGTCCGCGCCATGGAACGGCGCGGACTCCTGTTAGGCTTGGACGGGTATCAGGCGGAGCCGTCGCGCGACGAAGGGTGCCCGCTGATCGGCAGCCAGCGCACGCGTGGCAGGAAGCGCCGGAGCGGCCGGCGCCCGGTGGAGGAGGAGACCATGGCGAACCAGTCGACGATCGGGCTCGGAACCGGGGCGGCGCTCCTGACGGCCGCGGCGGTGCTGGTGGCCGGTGCGGGCATGCTGCCCGGCGGCCTCGCGCTGGCCCAGGACGGCGCCGACGCCGGCGTCATCGCCGGCCGCGTGACCGCCGACCGGGGTGAGGTGCGGGCCCTCCGCGTGAAGGCGCACGACACCGTGCACCGGATCGCCTACACCGTCTACACGCGGGACGGCCGCTTCCGGATCTACAACCTGCCGCCGAGCACCTACGACGTCAGCGTGGTCGAGGAGACCTTCGAGGCGCCGGCCCTGACCGTCGAGGTGAGCCCCGGGGCAACAACGATCGTCGACATCGCGCTGACGGCGCTGGGGGCGGGGCCCGAAGAGGGCGCGGCGGCGCGCGGGGCGACGGCCCAGCGCAACTACGGCGGCGGGGCGGGGGACGATCGGGCGGCCGAGATCGTCGACTTCGACACGCTGTACCCGCCGCACCCGGCCCGCGACATCATGCTGCGCTCCTGCTTCGGCTGCCACGGGCCGGCCGGCTTCCACCGCCGCGGACCCCGGAACGAGCGGGGCTGGCGGGCGGCGGTCGACCGGATGTTCGACGTCGACGGCCGCGTCGCCAACATGGCGCCCGGCGTGCCGCAGGTGACGCACGACCTGGTGTCGGTCGAGGAGAAGGAGCTCATCATCGAGTACCTGACGTCCCTCTTCGGGCCGGGCTCGGAGCCGCGCGACCTCGAGCTCGACCCGCTCGTCCGCGACGAGGACGCGCTGTCCGAGGCCGTCTACATCGAGTACGAGCTGAACCGGGGGCCGCAACGGCGGCTGGCCAACGGCGCGCCCCCGCGGGGCACCATCCACAGCGTCTTCGCGAGCCTCGTCGACCCGGGCGTGATCTGGGTGTCCGGCAACGGCTCGAACTCCATCATCCGTCTCGACAGCCGGGACCCGGACTTCGAGCGCCGCACGACGGAGTACTGGATCGACAACCCCGAGAACATCAACGTCACGCCGCACGGAATCGTGGAGCACCGCGGCCGCGTCTACTGGGTGGAGCTGACCGGCGATCACTTCGGCGAGCTCGATCCGGCCACCGGCGAAATCGTGCGCTATCCGATGCCGACGAAGGGCGCCGGCCCCCACAGCGTGTGGGTCGACTCCCGCGGGAGCTTCTGGTACACCTACTTCGCCTCCGCCGGCCGGATCGGCCGCTTCGACCTCGCCGCCCGGGACTTCACCGAGTGGGAGCCGCTGGCCGGCTTCAGCGGCTACGGCATCGTCGTCGACCGGCAGGACCGCGTCTGGGCGGTCGGCCTGCACACCCCGGCCATCTTCATGTACAACCAGGAGACGGCGGCGTGGCGCTCCTACCCCCTCGCCAACCCGGCGCGCCGCCCGGCCATCGACGCCGACGGCAAGATCTGGGCGGCCCACTACTTCGGCAACGCCATCTCGAAGATCGACCCCGTGACCTCGGCCGTCACCGAGTACACGCTGCCCCTCAAGGACGGCAACCCCTACGACGTCTGGCCGGACGCCGACGACAACCTCTGGGTGGAGAACGGCATCTACAACTCGCTGGTGCGGTTCGACCAGTCGGCGAACGAGTTCACCTACTTCCCGTTCCCGGAGCTCGCGGCGCATACGCCGAAGCTCGATCGCGACGCCGAAGGGACCCTCTGGTTCACGCTGCGCGGGCCGTCCGGGCCCGGCGTGGCGGCGCTCAAGCCGCACGGCAACGTGCCGGCAACCCGGGAGGCCGCGCAGTAACGGCGGCAAGGTGAGGTGCGGGGCCCCCGGCGCGTCGCCGGTTCGGGGCCAGGAGTCTGCGCCGTAGAAGGGTGCAGACTCCTGGCAGGCATGGCTGGGCGCCGAGCGGAGCCGCAGGCGACGATTGGCGGGCCTGGGCCCGTCGACGCGTGATCGGGCGCTGCCGGCGACG
>MKWU01004826.1_pt1 | contig 15396 bp, 14 predicted proteins | sample 809101 | NCBI WGS metagenome assembly MKWU01 (sample SAMN05860141, study PRJNA318959) | sponge metagenome | host: Aplysina aerophoba | place: Slovenia: Piran, Adriatic Sea, Gulf of Piran | collected 2013-05-07 | reverse complement strand
CCGTCTCTTTCCTGAGCGGGCAGATTCTGGAAGCTCTTCCCAGTCTCAGGGAAGAGCTTGGCGAAGCCGTAGTTCTTTCAACATGCAATCGCACTGAGATTTATACGGTTACCGAGAATGCCGCTGGCGACACGGAGCGCATCCACAGATTCGTCGCCGACTACCACGATCTCCCTGACGACAGCATAACGCCACACCTGTATAGTTACGCCGGTTCGGACGCCGTACGCCACTTGTTCAGCGTCGCGGGCGGCTTGGACTCTCTGATCGTTGGCGAGTCACAGATACTTGGACAGGTGCGAGGCGCGTTGAGCGCTGCGACTGAAGTGAAAGCTGCGAATGTGGCGTCTGTCAGACTGTTCCATGCAGCTCTCCGTACCGGCAGACGGATCCGGCAGGAAACGAATGTGGGACGCAATCCACTCTCCATAAGTTACGCAGGCGTTCGACTTGCCCAACGTGTACTCGGCGATCTATCCAGTAAGCGGGCATTGCTGATTGGCGCCGGCGAAGCAGGCAGCCTTGTCGCCAAGGCGCTTCGCACGGTCGGCATCGGTGACTTGATGATTGCCAATCGAACTGAGAGCAAGGCAAAAGAACTTGCCGGCTACTTGAGCAGCAGGGTCGTGCCATTCGACAATCTTGATACCGCCCTACAATCCGCAGATATCGTGATAGCTGCAACAGATTCACCCAGTTACATCATCACGCTGGAAATGGCGGAATATATGCGTCGCACTCCTTACGAGTCGCCACTCTTTGCATTCGACCTTGCAATTCCACGCGACGTCGACCCCGAAGTAGCCACGGAATGCGCTGTGCGCCTGTTTAACATTGATGACCTCTCTGCCATTGCGGAGGAGAACATGGCTGAACGCCTCCGTTCCGCAGCAGACGCTGAGGTCATAATCGAAGACGAGGTCTCCAGATTCATGAAGTGGTGGGACTCGCTCGACGTGCTGTCCACAATAAAAGCCCTTCACCAGAACGCTGAGGACATCCGGCAGAGGGAGCTTGACAGGGCGTTCGGCATGCTAGAAGGCTTGACACCTGAGAATGAACAGGTCGTTGAGACTCTTACGCGCTCTATCGTAAACAAGATTTTGCATGACCCTACCGATTCGCTGAAGAGCGGGGCGACGAAGTCACAAATACGCGCTGCTAAAGATCTGTTCCGTCTGTAATTTGCTGGCTTCAATCAGCTATACTTGATGTGCTGAGAATGTAAGGCGGTTAATCACGCAGGGTCGCCGACCACCTACAGCGTCTAAGAAACTTGGACAATCCATATAGGTACTCTACGAAACTATTGATAGAGCTTGTGCAATGCGCTGAATGCTAAGCAGGTGGCGCAGGCGACTGAGGAGGCAAACATGGCCGAATATACGAAGAATGAAGCAATGGGCTGGGCCCGCGAAAACCTGCGTGGTCAGTGGACGACGCTTATGACCCCGTTTACGTCCGACGACGAATTTGATGAACAAGGGATGCGAAGCAACATTCAGCATATTCGAGCGCTTGGGACGCAAGGCGCAGGTTGCACATGGGGAATGGGAGAGTTCTGGAGTCTCACCCTTGAGGAGCGGATGCGCGTATTTGACGTCGTAGCGGACGAGGCAGGCGGGGAGTGGCCCATAGCGGCACATGTTACGCACACCTCTTACAAGGATATGATTGCTCTAGCCAAGCATGCTGAGGAGATAGGCTTCGACCTCCTCATATGCGCGGCACCCTATTTTGTCACCAAGACCGAAGAGCAGGTTGTGGACTGGATGCGAGTGCTCGCGGACAACACCAACCTAGCTATCATGTACTACAACTCGCCGCAATTTGGCATCGTGATGAGCGCACAAGGCCTTGGGCAGATATGCTCGATCCCTAACGTGGTTGGGGTCAAGGAAGCGAGCTTCAATCAGGAACTGTCCATCGAGGCGCATCAACTCCTCGGACGTGACGCAATTATCAGCACACCTGACGAGTGGATAATGTTCAAAGGCAGAGAACTGGGCTTTGAGCAGCAGGTGATGTTCGCCAATACGTCGGACTGGCGCTTCGACAGGCCCGGCAAGAATTACTACAACCAGTTTATTGACAAGGCCATGCGTGGCGACCTCGATGATGAGTTCTACGATAAGCATGTTCGCCCGATTAAAGCAGTCTCTGACAAGTGGTGGGCAAGCACTGTCCAGAAGGCAAATGGTGCCCTACCCGCGCCTTTGTGCAAGTATTGGGGAGAGGTCATGGGAATGGCCGGTGGGCATGTCAGGCAACCGCACATTAACCTGTCGGATGCAGAGAAGGCCGAACTCAAGTCAGAAGTGGAAGCGGCACTCGACCAGATTTAGATTCAAGGAAGGTACTCGCTATGATACTAATGGTGAGCGTTCAGAACATGGAAGAAGCGCTGCAAGCTCTAAAGGGCGGCGCTGACATTATCGATGTGAAGAACTTGCAGGAGGCATTGGTTGGCTCCGCGCACCCGCACACCGTCCGAGATGTGCGTAACGCTATCCCTATGGAGCGTCACGCCAGCGTAACCCTAGGGGTTGTGCCTCATCAGGTGGGCACAGTTGCGATGGCAGTGTATGCGGCCGGCGTCATCAACGCGACATCCGTGAAAGTTGGCTTTATGGACCACGAGTACGAGCTTGCGCTTGAAACTCTTCACGCAAGCCGCGAGGCGCTCAACGGCTTCGAAACGAAGCTCATTGGTTCCCTATTTGCCGACAACGCGCTCTTCGGCGGACTCGAGCCGCACCACATGAACAAGCTTGCGATGGAGACCAAGTGCGACGGCTGGCTGATCGACACGCTAACAAAAGACGGTCGAAACCTCTTCGATTTTGTTCGCGAGGAAGAATTGCGCGATATGGTGTTCGAGGGTAAAGAAGCGGGAATGAGCACCGCACTTTCCGGCCACCTTCGCATCAGCGATCTCGATGAGCTAGCGCGAATAAACCCCGACATTGTAGGCGTACGAGGCGCAGCATGCCAGAAGTCCGAGGACCGGACATCCAGCGTTCACTGGGAGCCCGTAGCCGAGTTCAAGCGACAACTGGACATGCGTCTTAGCGGCGAGGTGGACGTGTTCGACGGTGCCGCATCTATGGCTTCGGGGAATGGCACAGCAAACGGAAGCAGCGGCAGCGAGTGGGTTGTCATTGACGGCACCGGAAAGACTTGTGCCGGCATCATAGCCGCCTTGACCGAACACATCGACAACGATGGTGAGTCATTCGTAGAAGTTCTTATCCCCGACGTGCTCAATACATACGATGTGATCGTCTGGGCTGAAAGGCGCAACCATAGCATTCTCACCCAGCGAAACGACGATTCAGGCTTCATCAGGATGTTGATCAAGCCGTAACAACTTCATACCGAAATACGGCACTTAACAGTTTGAAATCGGCGCGTACCTCAGTTAAGGAGCTACGCGCCGTTTGTGTGAATTGATACCTGCCCACTTGCTATGGTCCGGTTGAGATTGTGCTTGTAAAGGGCTCGACAGATTTTTTCCTATTACAAACATTTCCCTCCATGCGTTTGCCGTATTCAGCAGGCCCGTGCTACGATAACCGTACAGGAGAGTGTCAACGCGTAATGGTTCCAGAGATAGTGCAGGACATAGCATTTTATATAGGATTCGTCAGAGACCTGCTGGTTTTAAGTATATTGCTGGTCATCCTGATTGTCGTTTTTTCAATCTATAGAAAGGTTTCACAAGCCTTGAACTCAGCGGGGCGCATCTTAGACAATACTGAGGAAATAGTAAATACTGTGTCCGAAAACATCGTAGGGCCCGCTTCTGCAGGTTCTGGATTTGCATTTGGATTGGGCAAAATATTTGCATTTCTCAGAGGTACTAAGAAGAAGTGAAAGGAAGAGTGAAGGACATGGGAAACAAGGAAAATGGCGGCTCATTTGCCGTCGGATTCATAGTTGGGGGAGCAATTGGGGCTTTGGCGGCACTATTGCTAGCACCAAAGAAGGGATCGGAAACGAGGAGCGATTTGCTAGAGCGTAGCCTAGCTATGCGGTCACGTGCTGAGGAACTTGCAGCGCAGGCCAGAACACAAGCACAGGATCGGGCCGCAGTTGGCGTCGCGACGGCAAGGGAGCGCATCGGGCCTGCCTACGAAGGAATGCGCGAACGTGTAACGCCGGTAGTCGAGCAGGTTAGCGCTCGCATGACCCGAAATAACACCGACGGCGCTGACTCCGCTGCAGCCGAAGAGGAGTCCACACAGGAAAAGGCTTAACGGTGCTTCTGACGTAGTACTGGACGAATTGTAAGAGAGACCCTCGTCCTTCTCTTTGAAAGGCGGGGGTTCTACTTTCATCAGAGAGTCTATGTCGAACACTCTAGTCAACTATTCTGGTGGAGAGTACTGCGGATAAGAACCCAGCACTTTTAGCATAGACACCTTCTCGCCGATCACATCCAGAGCGCTGCGAACATCGCTGTCTTCCTGGTGTCCGTCTATGTCGGCAAGAAAGAAGTATCTGCCGAGGCTCCTTCGTGTTGGACGCGACTCTATTTTGTTTAAGTTGATACCTCGGTTGGAGAACTCCATTAGGACCCCTACAAGACTTCCGGGTCTGTCAGCATCGAAGCTGAAGCATAACGAGGTCTTGTCCTTACCGGTGGGAGCGCTGTCTTCCGAAGAAAGCACTATGAACCGCGTAGCATTGCTGCGGTTGTCTTCGACCCCCTCTTCAAGAATGTTCACATTGAAGATAGATGCGGCTCTCTTACCCGCAACCGCAACCGCAATTCTGTCGCTACAGATCATGTCTTCAACGGCAGCGGAGTTGCTCAGAGAAGGCATGGTTGTTGCGTTCGGAAAGCGCCGCCTCAGATATTCGCGACACTGCCCAAGGGACTGTGGGTGTGAATATACTATTTCGACATTTTCAAGGTCAGTCCCTGCCTTTGCCAACAGACAGTGATGAATTGGCAACACCAACTCACTCTTTATTTTCAGCTGCGTTTCGTGGATCAGCAGATCGGCGGTGAATGTGACAGCGCCTTCCAGGCTGTTCTCAACAGGAACAATTCCCTCGTCTGCTTCACCGCAATGAACGGAGTCAATGACGGCCGGAAGCGAAGCCGCTGGCACTAGGCTGGCTTCGCTGTCGTATAGAAGTGCCGCCTCTTCAGAGTAGGTTCCGGGGGGGCCCAAATATGCCAGCCTTCGTGTCATAGGTGGATACTCCGCGTCGGTCCACAATTCGCTAATTTCTCCCGAATTCGTGAAGTACGCCTAACTTGCAAGATTATCTAGAAGATCATTGTCGGCGGCGAGAACAAGCCAGTCGTTTGCCCGTAACCGATCCTTGCTTTCGGGTTTCAGCGTTATATTCCTGCCTCGGGAGATTGCCAATACGGCCTGACTGGCGTCACGTGGGTTGGCAAAGCCCGGCAATTCATCAATGCTGAACTCGGCAAATCGGCTCGGGACTCTGATCTTGCTAATGCCGAAGTTGGGAAGAATCTCCATGTACTCTTGAACATCCGGGTGGAACAGTGAATGTGCTAGGCGTGCGCCCATCTCAGATTCCACCTGCACCACTTTGTCCACACCAAGCCGCGCCAGGGTATTAGCGTGCAGCTGGTCCTTGGCGCGGGCAACGATGTACTTCATGCCCATGTCCTTGAGCATTACTGTGACCATAACGCTGGCAACTAGATCGCTGCCAATCGCAACAATGGCAACATCGAACTCGTGAATCCCGAGTTCTCTCAGCACAAGGTCATTCGTCGCATCCCCTGTGATGGTGTGCGTCGCCTTACCCATCATTACTTGCACCTGCGATTCATCGTCATCTATGGCGAGGACATCGTGCCCCTGGTTATACAGTGACTGCGCGACGCTGGAACCAAAGCGTCCTAGACCTATTACTACAATCTGTTTCTTCATTGTCATCCACCTTGATGTATTGATTCAGGTATTAGCCTATTGTAACCCTTTCCTGCGCATAGCGGTACAGGTCATTTTCTGTGCTCTGAGACATTGTTACGCCTATCATCAATGGTCCCAATTTGCCGATGAACATTGTCATTGCGATTATAAGCTGCCCTAGCGGTGACAGCGCGGATGTAATCCCCAGGCTCAATCCACAAGTGCCGAATGCTGAGACCGCTTCGAAGATAACAGCAAGGGTGTCCGCTCCGTCTTCAGTGATACTCAACAGCATCACAACGAGGAATACGAACGCGGCGGAGACGCTGAGAATGAGGTAAGCACGCTGTACCTGCCGATCGGGTAGTTCCCTGCCGAATGCGGCAACCTTGTTCCTCTGCCTGATCTGCGCCACCAGCGCCATGAAGACCACTGCCATGGTATTTACTTTGATTCCGCCCGCCACCGATGCTGAAGCCCCACCGATGAACATCAGTGCCATCTGCAGCACATTGGTGCCGTCGTGTGCCCTACTAATATCTACTATGCCGAACCCTGCCGTCCTGTCGCTAATGGATTGAAATATGGATACTGTAATCTTGTCCAGCAAAGGCAGATTTCCGATTGTATCGGGGTTATCGAACTCCAACACGAAAATGGCCGCAAATCCCAGAAACAAGAGCGACATCGTTCCGACGATTACGAGCTTCGTGTTTAGTGCGAATCTCGAAAACCGCTTGGCGCGAAAAAGATCAATGACGACCAGGTAGCTGATTCCTCCGACAAAAATAAGGGTTCCAATCACTCCAATGACGAACTTATCTGTCTGGAACACCGCGAGTCCACTCGGATGGTTGAAGGCAATGAATCCGGCATTGTTGAATGCAGATACCGCGTGAAATGCCGCCTGCCAGATGGCCTCACCCAGTGGGTAGATGAACAGGTAGAAATAAGTGAACAGGACTATAAAGCCGAACAGCTGAATGCCCGTCGCAACAACCACTATCGCCACAGTGAGCCTGACCAGATTTCCGAACTGGTCAAGCATCAGATTTTCGCGCATCAGTAGCCGCTGCGTCAGTGTAACTCGCTGCCCAAGGATGATGAGCAGAAAAGTGGCGATGGTCATGAAACCAAGACCGCCAACGAAGATCATGCCCATAATCATCGCCTGGCCCACCCGGGTCCAGTAGAATGCCGTTTCCTGGACTACCAGTCCTGTTACAGTAATGGCGGAGGTCGCAGTAAACAGCGCTACCGTGAAGGGCGGAGAGCCTTCGATATTACTTGAAAGAGGCAGCAGTAGCAGAGTGGTTCCCATGCAGATAATCGCGACGAAGAAGTAGATGATTATGAGGGGACTTGTGGCAAATCTGGACTGCATCCTGCGGTTGGTAACCGTAACCAGCACGGACTCGGATGGCTGCTGACCGGGAGATTTCTCCGTGTCGTTGGATGATCCACTGTTCCAGATGTTCTGCACGCTACACCCTTGGGAATCTCACACTTTCACAGAATCGTCTCGTGCTTCGAAGGCAATCCTTACACTACCTATACAATGTATAATATAACACCCAAAAAAGGCAGTGCCTGAAGTCCTATCCTTGACGAATCTGGAACAGGAAGACTGACTTCCGTTTAACACTGAAAGGTCCAGCAAAATGCGCGTACTAGTAACGGGTGGCGCCGGCTTCATCGGATCCCACATCACTGACGGTTTAGTCAAAGGCGGACACGATGTGTTCGTCGTTGATAACCTCTCCGAAGGACATCCTGACAATCTTAACCCCGACGCTCACGTTCTAAGAGTAAGCATCAATGACACGGAAGGACTGGAGCGTGCGTTTGCCGAGGCCAAGCCTGACGTTGTAAGTCACCACGCCGCTCAGATCAGCGTTCGCAATTCGATGTACGATCCCACGAACGACGCCCAAGTGAACATCATTGGTTCGCTGAATGTGCTTCAGTGCGCCGTAAAGCACGACGTGGAGCGGTTCATATTCGCATCCAGCAGCGCCGTGTACTCAAAGCCGCAGCACCTTCCAATGAAAGAGAGCCATCCTAAGATGCCCGAATCCGTTTATGGAGTTTCCAAGCTCAGCGTGGAGCACTTCGTAAGATTGTACACAGACACGTACGGGATCAAGCACAAGATATTTCGCTATGGCAACGTGTTCGGCCCGCGCCAGAATCCGCACGGCGAGGCGGGCGTCGTGGCCATATTCACAGGGCAATTCATGCGAGGCGAGCAGCCGACTATATTCGGCGACGGCAGCAAGACGCGCGACTACATATTCGTTAGTGACATCGCATCGGCCAATCTGGCAGCAATCGGAGACGTTGGTGACAACGAAACTTATAACCTTGCAAGAGGCATCGGCGTGTCAGACTTCGAGATTTTCGACGCAGTGCGCGGGGCGGCCGATTCATCTATGGAACCACGTTACGCCCCCGTACGCTCAGGTGAAGCGCAGCATGTAAGCCTCGACCTTACCAAAGCCATGCATGCCTTGTCTTGGCAGCCGCGCGTCACCCTATACGATGGCATCCTTCAGGTCGTGGAACACTACCGCCTCATGCATTAGGCGCCTACCCGATGCATGATAACGCCATGCTTCCGCCACACCCTATCTGCTACAATTCAGTCAGCGACATCTTGGCAGTCACGGGCGCAATTTGCAGTTGATACACGGCAGCACATGACCACAAAACACGAAACGCCAACGCCACTGGTACAGCGCATACATGACAGCGACACAATGGCGGTCGTGTCTGTCGCCGGAGCCGGTACGGCGGCCGTAACGTGGCTTCTCGGTGTCGCCGGCGCGTCCCGAACCGTCCTGGAGATACTCATCCCCTACGCTTCGACCTCGCTGATCGACTTTGTCGGCTCTGAGCCCTCGCAGTTCGTGTCCGAGGAAACAGCGGCGGCAATGGCAAAGGCCGCATATAGACGCGCTCTTCAACTGCGAGAGACCACCGCTCCCGTCGTGGGCATAGCCTGCACCGCGACTATCGCCACCGACCGCACCAAAAGAGGCGACCACCGCTGCCACATTGCTGCCTGGAGCGGTAGTGGCCTTTCGACCTACAACCTGACATTCGTCAAGGGGCTGCGCGACCGTGCTGGTGAGGACGAGATTGCCAGCAAGCTCGTGCTGCGTGCCATCGCTGAATGCGCAAAGGTAAAGTTTGACTCCGACCTACGCCTTGATTCTTCAGAGTGTGTGCAAACGGGCACCATGCACTACACCGACCCTATCGAAGCGCTCATGACGGGGCATATCGAAAAGGCAGTCGTGGAGTCAGGCGGCAGTATGCGCGCGGACAGCCCGTTCATCGGCGGCATACTTTCTGGCTCGTTCAACCCTCTCCATGATGGGCACGAGGCACTCATTGACACAGCAACCCGAATCCTTGGTGAGCCGGTGGCGTTTGAGTTGTCCGTAGCCAATGCGGACAAACCACCGCTCCAAGAAGACGAAGTACGCCGCAGGGTGGCACAGTTCGCTGGAAAGACAGACATCGTGCTTACACGGGTACCCGTCTTCTACAAGAAAGCTGACCTGCTACCAGGCTGCACCTTCATTATCGGTGTGGATACCGCCGTAAGGCTGTTCGATCCACGCTACTACGACGATAGCAAGTCACGGATGCTGCTGGCGCTCGAACAGATGCGACAGCAGGATTGCCGCTTCCTTGTCGCAGGACGTATGGATGGCGACACATTTCAGACACTCTCGGACATTCGCATCCCCGACGGCTTTCACTCGATGTTCACCGCCATCCCAGAATCCGCATTCCGCAGCGACTTATCTTCTACTCTGATTAGACAGGGACGAGGCAATAGCAAATGAGCAGCTACAAGGACTTGCGCGAGTTCATCAGGTTCCTCGACCGCAAGGGCGAGTTGCGCCGCATAAAGACGCCCGTCAGCAGTGAACTTGAGATAACTGAGATTGCAAGCCGCGTTATCACCGAAGGCGGGCCTGCCCTGCTATTCGAAAATGTGGATGGCGGCGAAACTCCCGTCCTCATCAACATGTTCGGCACACATCAGCGAGTCGCCTGGGCACTCGGAGTTGAGAATGTAGAGGAAATAACCGAGCGCGTTCGCAAGCTCCTTGGATTAACGCAGGGGCCGCCCGCCGGTATTGTCAATAAAATCAGAACCGTCGGCGATCTCGCGGGACTCGCGCGCAGTCGGCCCAAGATTATCAAGAACGCCCCATGCCAGGAGATCGTCCTAACGGGCGAAGACGCCGATGTAAGCATACTCCCTATCCTGAAGTGCTGGCCTCTCGACGCCGGACCATACATCACGCTGCCACTTGTAATCTCGCGCGATCCCACCTCCGGCCGCCGCAATGTCGGCACATACCGAATGCAGGTGTACGACGGCAAGACGATGGGCATGCACTGGCAGACCCACAAAGTCGGCGCGCGCCATTACCGCGACGGCGAAGAGCGTCGCCTGGAGCGCCTTGATGTAGCAGTCGCACTCGGCGGTGACCCTACAACGATATGGACTGGCTCCATGCCACTCCCACCCGATATGGACGAGATTGCCGTCTCAGGCGTCATTCGCGGCAAGCCCGTTGAGATGGTCAAGTGTAAAACGATCGAACTGGAAGTCCCGGCGCACGCCGAGATCGTGCTGGAGGGCTATGTCATACCAGGCGAGATTCGGCCTGAGGGCCCATTCGGCGACCACACGGGCTACTACTCGTTAGCAGAGGACTATCCCGTATTTCACTTGACCGCAATAACCCATCGCCGCAACCCTATATATCCAACCACATTTGTCGGTGTGCCTCCCAAGGAAGATTTCTTCATGGGCAAGGCGACTGAGCGCATCATGCTCCCCGCGCTTCAGGCCGCGCTGCCCGAGGTCAAGGACATCAACATGCCTGCCGAGGGAATATTCCACAACCTTGTCATAGTCTCAATAAGAAAGGAATACCCGGGACATGCTCGCAAGGTAATGAACGCTCTATGGGGCTTGGGACTGATGATGCTCACCAAGGTCATCGTCATCGTTGACCACTATGTGGACGTTCAGGACTTGTCCGAGGTCGCCTGGCGCGTGACCGCCAACCTCGACCCCGGCTCAGACATAGTGTTTTCGGAGGGCCCCCTCGACGACCTTGAGCACGCTAGTGCAATCCCGCGCTACGGCACCAAGATGGGCATAGACGCCACCGCAAAGGGGCGTCTTGACGGGCGCACCCGCGAATGGCCGCCCGACATCGTTATGAGCGAAGAAATCAAAGCGCTCGTCGACAAGAAATGGCGGGAGTACAGGATATGAATGCAGCAGCAATTCCCGTAACCGCTGTCCGCAAGATGGGTCTATTCCTAGACGCGATCAAGTTCCACGAGAGCATCTTCGCGCTCCCCTTCGCCTACACCGGCATGATACTAGCAGTATGGACTGAGTCCGACGCCGCGCGCTGGTATCCCACGATTCACCAGTTTATCTGGATCAGTGTCGCGATGGTCGGCGCGCGCACCGTGGGCATGTCCGCCAACCGCATTATCGACCGCTACATCGACGCCCAGAACCCACGCAACGCTTCGCGGCATCTGCCCTCCGGCAAGCTAAGCGTTCGTGACATGACCTTACTGACACTGGCGGCACTCGCGATCTTTATTTTCGCGGCATATATGCTCACAGACTCGCTCAGCAAGCCGCTCGCTCTCATTCTCGCCCCCGTCGCCGTCGCATACCTGATCTTCTACCCGTACACCAAGCGCTTCACATGGACATCCAACCTGCTGCTGGGTTGGGCGCTAGCCATCGCTCCTTCGGCTGCTTGGATAGGCATTACCGGAAGCCTCACGTGGCAGCCCGTTTTACTCTCGCTCGCGGTCGCGCTTTGGGCGGGCAGCTTCGATATCCTCTACCACACACAGGACCACGACTTCCAGAAGCAAGCAGGACTGCACTCCGTTGCCAGTCGCTTCGGTATAGTGGGCGCGTTCTGGTGGGCGCGGGTGATGGACGGTCTCGCGCTCGTTGCACTAAACGCCCTCGGCATCTGGCTTGCGCTAAGTTGGCCCTACTACATCGGAATCGCGCTCGCTACCGCCTTCCTGATATACAAGCACCGCCTCGTATCCCCCGACGATCTGTCCAGCTTGGGAATGGCGTTCTTCCGCATCAATGCTTATGTATCCATCACAATGTTTGTTGCGACCCTCCTGGCGGTATTGCTATGAACCGAACAGGCGAAGGTCTTCCGGTAGTAGTCGGCATCAGCGGCGCAAGCGGTTCCGCCATTGCAAATGGCGTCATAGATGCACTGCTGGAAATGAGGCGGCCGGTCGTCGTCACTGCATCAGCAGCTGCCCGCATGGTCTGGCATCAGGAGATGGACATTTCATTCGGCGAAGCTCTCGAAAACTGGGGCGATGCTGGCGATTTCACCTACTATGCGCCTGCGGACATACAAGCTCCTATAGCCAGTGGCAGCTTCCCCACGCACAGCATGGCAATTGTTCCTTGCAGCATGTCAACGGTTGCAGCGATCGCCCACGGTTTCTCCGATAACCTCATACGCCGCGCCGCAGATGTATGCATCAAAGAGCGCCGGCCTCTGACCATAGTTCCGCGCGAGACACCCCTAAGCGCCATCCACCTAGAAAACATGGCCGCGCTGGCACGTCTCGGCATAACAGTGCTGCCACCTGAGCCGCCCTTCTATCTGAAGCCCCAATCCCTCGACGATGTCGTCGAGTACATAGTCCAGAAAACCCTCGCAAGCCTCGGGCTGATTGACACGCTTCCTGAAGCAATGCAATACGACGGGCCTCCGGGATCACAAGGATAAAGAATGTACGACTTTCATACACACACGTTCCTCAGCGATGGCGTCCTCGCACCTACTGAGTTGATTCGCCGCGCACTCCACAACGGGTATCGTGTCATGGCGGTAACCGACCATGTGGGTCCCGGCAACCTTGAGTTCGTGATCAAGACGCTGGTCAAGGATTGTGCGGCAGCATCGAAGCGATGGGACATCCTCGCGCTGCCCGGAGTCGAAATTACATACGCGCCTAAGGAAGACATTGACGAGATGGCACGGGACGCGCGCGCCCTCGGCGCAAAGATGGTCAATGTTCACGGCGAGACCGTGGTCGAACCGGTAGAGCCGGGCACCAATCACGCCGCAGTCAGCTCCAACCATGTCGATGTCCTCGCTCACCCAGGTCTCATCACACTGGAAGAGGCGCGAATGGCGGCGGACAACGGTATCTTCCTCGAAGTCTCCGCGCGCAAGGGACATGGCTTCGCAAACGGCCATGTGGTCCGCACCGCAGCCGAAGCAGGCGCTCGCATTGTCCTTGACTCTGACGCCCACGCACCCGAAGACTTACTCACCCCAGATTTTGCCATGAAAGTAGCGCGCGGTGCGGGCCTGAACGACAACGAGGCGAATCGCCTGCTGCAATCCGCCCCGTTGGATCTGCTTAAGAAAGTTGGAGTTGACTACCCTTAGTCGGGCAGCACTATAGACTCCGGATCCTCGCCACCCGCCACCTTCGCCGTATTGTACATCGCAAAAGCTCGGCTGCGCTCGCCCGACTCCTGCGTGAAAGACGCAAGGTGCGGCGTAATCAGTACATTGTCGTACTGAAAGAGCGGATTGTCCGGAGAAGTCGGTTCTTCTTCAAGGACATCAAGTCCGGCAGCCATAATTTTCTTAGCTTCCATGGCGCGAATCAAAGCGGCCTCGTCCACAACTGGCCCACGACAGGCATTGATTAACACCGCGCTCGGCTTCATAAGGTCGAACTCGCGGTCACTGATGAGTTTCGTGGTACTCCGACCAAGTGGGACATGCAGCGTGATAATGTCTGCTGTCTGCAACAGTTCATCCATCGACATTCGAGTCGCTCCAAGCTCCGCCTCTAGCTCGGGATCGACGGGAATTACATCAGAATAGATAATCTCGCACTCCCAACCTTGAAGCCGCCGCGCGACGCGAGACCCGATTCGCCCCAGTCCAATAATGCCCACAGTCTTGCCCGCAATCTCGTGCGCTTGCGAGAACCAGTCTTGCCGTATGCTCCCTGCCCATTCGCCCGCCTGCACGGTGTTGTACTGCAGTTGCATCTTACGGTACACGCTGACCAGCAGCGTGATTGTGTGCTCCGCCACGGATATTGCATTGCCGCCGCCATTGTTCGCGACTCGAATGCCAAGCTCGCCAAGTGTCTGCTTGTCGATCATATCCGTACCCGCGCTCGTGGTCTGCACGAGTCTCACACTAGGCGTCAGTCGCGCGAGCTCCACCGGGTACACGCTCGGCGACACGATGACCGCTGCGACTCCTTCAAGATCAGCCGCCTGCTGCTCTATTGACTGTGACGAGTCAACCCACTTTATCTCCGCACCCTCCGGCGCGTGTCCTTGAAATGATTCCAATAATGCTCCATCAGGTGCAAGATATGCGACGCTCGCTGCCATTGAACTCTCCTGTTTCAGATTGCAAACTCTCTTACGCAGGCCATTCCTGTCCGCCTGCAGCACAGATTATATGCAGGCGGGGTTACTGGCGCAAGCCAGCGCGGTTCTGAACCAGGGTCTTTTCATTTTCCACTTTACGCTAATTTTCATGCTCGCTCTACGGTTGTCCAAAAGTGGTTCGACAAGCTCGCCACGAACGGAACGGAGGTCGGCTGCGACAATGAACGGATCGGAGGTTGGCTGCGAGCGAGGAAGAATAGCCACAAGAAGGCACAAGAGGCACAAGAGGCACAGTGGGGGGTGTGCGTTATTCGGCTGTTGGGGGCTTTCCCCTCACCCCAACCCTCTCCCGCGGGGAGAGGGGGCTTTTGCCCCACCGCACCCTGCCCCACTGGATTCCCGCCTGCGCGGGAATGACGAGTTGAAGTGCTGGGAGTGGGGATTTTTCGGATGTGTTGCGCTAGGGGTCGTGGTAGGCGGCGTGGGTGATGGTGGGCCAGCGGATGGAGTCGAGGTAGGAGTCGAGGTCCCTGCCGGGGTTGATGCGGGTCAGGTATGCGTTGTAGCCGGCGATGTGGGCTTCGAGTTCGTCGCTGTCGGTGATGGATGCTGACTTGCCTGAGGGGAGGGAGGCGAATTCTTCGCACTCCTGCTCGCTCAGTTCGTTGCCGTCGCAGTCGTGGCGGCGGTCCTCGCACGGGCAGAAGAACGGATAGCGGTCACTGTAGTAGTCTGGGCCATGGAAGCTGAATTCGACGGCTTCTTCATAGCGTCGGCGTCGGCGCTCCTCCGCGAAGTATTGGCGTGCGGCTTCGACTTTATCCACGACGTCATCTTCGAAGTCTTCGTCGGGCGGGATGTACTCGAATCCGCGGTGCAGCAACTCCCTGGATGCGGACATCCTGTGGCAGGGCTTGAAGTCTTGGAGCTCGCCCTGCATAGCCTGCACGAGGAATGTGACTATTGCCCTGCCGTTGTCGGTCTCCTCGCGGACCATCTGGGCGAGTTCGGAGCGGATGC
>MKWU01004825.1_pt1 | contig 15396 bp, 7 predicted proteins | sample 809101 | NCBI WGS metagenome assembly MKWU01 (sample SAMN05860141, study PRJNA318959) | sponge metagenome | host: Aplysina aerophoba | place: Slovenia: Piran, Adriatic Sea, Gulf of Piran | collected 2013-05-07 | reverse complement strand
GGCCGCGGCAGGAGACCGGCCGCACCGGCAACGACGGACCCGCGGCGGGCGGCGTGGAGGGCGTGGCCGACGACGTGCTGTCGCGGGTGCAGGACGCCGCCGAGGCCCTGGAGCAGGCCGGCGCCGATGTGCGGACGGTGTCGGTGCCCTCCGCGGTGCTGGGCCTGTCGGCGTACTACTTGATCGCCCCGGCGGAGGCCTCCAGCAATCTGGCCCGCTACGACGGCGTGCGCTACGGGCTCAGGGTCGACGCGGCCAACGCCGCGGAGATGAACGTCGCCACCCGCACGGCCGGCTTCGGAGCGGAGGTCAAGCGCAGGATCATGCTCGGCACCTACGCCCTGTCCGCCGGCTACTACGACGCCTTCTACGGCAAGGCGCTGAGAGTGCGCACCCTCATGCTGCAGGAGTTCGCCGCCGTCTACGAGGACGTCGACGTCCTGCTGTGCCCGACCGCGCCGACCACCGCGTTCGAGCTGGGAGCCAAGACCGCCGACCCGCTGCTGATGTACCTCAACGACGTGTGCACCATCCCGTCCAACCTCACCGGCCACCCGGCGATCTCGGTGCCGTTCGGCCGGGGCGACGACGGTCTCCCCGTCGGCGTGCAGGTCATGGGCCCGGCCCTGTCGGAGCGGCTCATCCTCAAGGTCGCGGCCGCACTGGAGCGGGCCGCGCCCGGCGACGGGAACGCGCCGTGAGCGGGGCCGCCACCGGGCGCGAGACGGCCCTCGACGACGGCTGGGAGCTCGTGGTCGGTCTCGAGGTCCACGTCGAGCTGAGCACGGCCACCAAGCTGTTCTGCGCCTGCGCCAACCGCTTCGGCGACGAGCCCAACACCAATGTGTGCCCGGTGTGCCTGGGCCTGCCCGGCTCGCTTCCGGTGGTCAACGCGGCTGCGGTGGACTTCGCCATGCGCCTGGGCCGGGCCCTCGGGTGCGAGGTGCGTCCGGCGGTGTTCGCCCGCAAGAACTACTTCTACCCCGACATGCCCAAGGACTACCAGATATCCCAGTACGACCAGCCCACCAACATCGACGGGCGCCTCAAGCTGCCCGACGGGCATGTGGTGGGCATCGAGCGGGCCCACATCGAGGAGGACACCGGCAAGACCACCCATGTGGGTGGCGGCGGGCGGATCCACGACGCCGACTACGCGCTGGTGGACTACAACCGGGCCGGCGTGCCGCTGGTGGAGATCGTGAGCCGCCCCGACATCCGCACCGCCGAGCAGGCCCGGGCCTTCGTGCGGGAGCTGAGGGCCATCCTGCTGTCCATCGGCGTGTCCGACGCCCGGATGGAGGAGGGCTCCATGCGGGTGGACGCCAACGTGTCTGTGCGCCCCACCGGCTCCGACGAGCTGCGCACCCGTTGCGAGATCAAGAACCTGAGCTCGCTGCGCTCACTCGGTCGGGCCATCACCTTCGAGGCTCGCCGCCACGTCGACCTGTGGTCGAGCGGGGAGCGGCCCCGCCAGGAGACCCGCCACTGGGACGAAGCGGGCGGTCGCACCACGCCGGGCCGCTCCAAGGAGGACGCCGAGGACTACCGCTACTTCCAGGATCCCGATCTGGTGCCGCTGGCCCCGTCAGCCGAGACCGTCGCCGCCATCGACGCCGCCTTGCCGCCGCTGCCCGCAGCCCGCCGGGCCGAGCTCGTCGCGGCTGGCGCCGGAGCGGTGCCGGCCTCCGACGCCGCCCTGCTGGTGGAGCGTGACCAGGACGGCTTGGTACTCGCCGCCATCTCGGCCGGGGCAGACCCGGGATTGACTGTCACCCGGGTGGCCAACGACTTGGCGGTGGAGGACTGGTCGAAGGTGACGCCGGACGGCCTGGCCTCGCTGGTCGCCCTGGAGGCTTCGGGACGGGTCACCGCCACCCAGGCCAAGCAGATCCTGGCGGACATCGTCGAGTCGGGCGAGACGCCGGAGGCGATCTCCGAGCGCCGCGGCTTCCAAGCCATGGCCGGCCACGATCTGGCTGTCACCGTCGACCAGGTGATCGCTAGCAACCCCGACGAGTGGCGGCGGTTCTGCTCCGGCGACGACGCCGACCGCAAGAAGCTGGCCGGGTTCTTCATCGGCCAGGTGATGAGGGCCACCAAGGGCCGAGCCGACGGCGCCGCCGTCAACCGACTCCTGCAGCAGTTGACCCACGGGCCAACATCTGACTGATTCCCGGTCCCCCCGAAGACCGCCGGGGCGACCTCAACCTCGGACAGGACAGCTGGCGTGTGACGGAAAGAGAGCCAATGTCAAGCATCAGGGAAGAACTACGGCAATTGCGGGAGGAGTGCACGGCCAAGTGCCGTGTCCACGGCTGGATGGGAACCGACCCCAAGATCCCGAACTTCTGTTTGTTGTACTCGAGTGTTGCGAGCTTTGAGGCAGGCAGCGGAGTCGTGATCCTCGGAATGAACCCGGCTGGCCCTCCTTCCTGTGCCACTCGACGGGAGAACGAAATTCCCTTCACGGAGCGGGGATACTCGGCTTACTTGGACAGCTCGTGGCTTGATGGGGGCCGCGATCAGAGTCGAGGCCAACATCGTCTCCAGAGAGCTGTTCAAGGCATTGCGATGGTGATGGCGGGTGCTGATCCGTGCGTTGCAATGGAGGCATCAAGGCGAGCCGACTTGGAGCCGGAGGCACGCATCGGCCCCGATGCTGTTGCTCTCCTTCGGAATACACCGTCTGGCAATATCGTTCCTTACCGAGCATCCAGTCTTAAGGACATCCCCGAGCCTCTGCGGGACCATGGACCGATGGTTGGCAAGAGGGTGCTGTGTTTGGTCAGTCCAGCACCAGAATACGTCATCACATTGGCAACGGATGCTTGGAAATCCGTTCGCAAACTCAGCGGATCGCCCAGCGGAGTGCATGAAGAAGCCGTCAACAAGCAATTGAATCGCACGTACCGGGATGTGGAGCTAACCGACGGCCCGCTCAAAGGAGCGCTGCTCATCGGCCTGCCCGCCGTTGTGCGTGACAAGGTGAGGAAGGACGTTACGCCGCGAATGCTGAGCGTTCTCGCCCAGAGGGTTCGGAAACACGGTCTGCCCAGGTCATAGCTGGCATTGTTGAACCTCCATGGGCCTTCGCAACTCAGGTAGCGCTGTGTCGGTGCCCCGCTCAGCGGTCTACGCCGGTGACCCACGACGCCGGGCCGGCGCAACGACCGAGCATCATGATGAGGCGGGCCGCCATCCAGACGTGAAGGGGCGACCCACCCAGCCGATGTCGGCGCCCACGGCCACGACCACCAACCCGCCACCCACCGGCACCGCGCCCACGCCGACCGTAGACACCGCCAGTGAGCGCAAGTCGCCAAGGCATGTCCGCGGCTCGGCTCCGCGCTGCGAAGGCCCGCTCCCATCGCTCATAGACGCCGGGCGGCCAGGCGGCGAACTTCGAGCCGTGTGAGGTCTGAATGCGGGCGATCTCGTCATCGGCGCGCTTCCAGGCGTCATAGTGGCCGCACCACGTAACCCAGCAGCGCAGCCAGCCCCAAGCGGCCGCCTACCTGACCCGCAAAGCCAGCGAAGGCAAGACCCGACGCGAAGCCCGGCGAGCCCACAAACGCCACCTCGCCAACCGCATCATCCGCCGAATGTGGCGCGACGAAACCACCCGACAACAGCCCCACGCACTAGCGGCTTGACAAGGGAGCGTCCGACAGTCCCGAGGGACGCTGCCTGACTGCTCCATCGATGCCTCCGACAGTGTATGATGTTTGAATGACGCAGTGCAGTTACATATGGGAGGGCGCATGTTTGTCGAGCGGGTCAGGGAACTCGCGGAGCTATCCTGCGGGTCCTGGACCTGCTGTGGCGTCGAACCGTGTAGGGGAGGGCCTGTTCTTCGCATCTGTTGCGTGTTCGTGAACAGGTCGAAGGAGCCGTTTGCTGTGTGGCGCCGCAGCAGCCATGAGAAGAAGTGGGCCGCGTGACGGCGCCGGCGCCGACTGTGTCGGCACCGGGGGGGGGGGGGGGGGGGCGCGGGGCGGCGGCGCGAGGGGGGGGGGGGGGCGGGGCGGGGCGGGGGGGGGGCGGGGGGGGGGGGGGGGGGGGGGGGGGGGGGGCCGGGGCCTGTGGTGGACGCCTTCAGGTCTGTTCGGGACCGACCCTGACGCTGGCCAGATCAAGCTGCTGGTGGAGGATCGTGAGCTGAGCACACACCACAAGCTTGACCCGGTTGCAGGAGCAGGCCCGGCACGGCCAGTCCGCTACCGGCCGCCGCGGTCGGCTCAACAGCATGAATGGCTCTCGGGGTTGAAACACGCATGTGCTGGAGTGACCAGACCCGCGGGAGCCGACAGTCCGCAAGTACGCATACCCACAGAAGGGGTCTACCGTGAGTTCATCGAGGTGTAGAAGCCGGGCCGTCCCGTTCGCGACACGACGGCTCGGGTTGGTCCTATTGGGGGCGTTGTTGGCCGCTGTCGCCGTTGCCATCGTCACAGAGCGGCCCGCATCGGCGCAGGCCCTGCCCCAGATCTCGATCACATGCCCGGCCAGTGTTCCCGCTGTAGCCCATGATGCTGAGAGCATTGGAGCAGCAGAGTGCACGTTCACTGCTTCCTCAGTGCCGGACGGCACCATTTCTGTCAGATATGAAGTCAGCGGCGCTGGTGGCCGTGGCCTGGACTACGAGCAAGACGTCGATGTCACCGCGGCCGTGACGAAGGACCGCGTCTACTATCTTCGTGACACCTCCACTGTCACGGTACGCCTTCTGTCGGGGGGGGGGTACACGCTCGGCAGCCCGAGTGAGGTGTCCATTGCCGTTGGTTCAACGCCCACACCTAGGTCCGGAGTCGGTGTGCATGTGAATGAGCCGGGAGCGCTTGAGGGTTATACGCTGCTCACCAGCATATGGCACAATCGCTTCTATCTGATCGACAATCAGGGTCGAGAAGCGTACCGGTGGGACCGCAGTGGAGCGCTTGGCAAGTTGCTTGACAGCGGCCGACTGATCACGGGCCATACCGGGGCCACATTAGGAGAGATAAACCCGGATGGGACGGTTGCTTATGAGTATCCTAGTGATACCCAGCACCATGATGTGGCCAGATTGCCGAACGGGAACTATCTGTTCATAAGTTCTGCCTATTACACCAACGCCCAGTCTATTGCTGCTGGAGCGAACCCCGCCTGCCTGGGCGAGAACGGGTTGGAACTAGACGAGGTTGTCGAGGTCAGACCCACCGGAACCAGCGGGGGGACAGTCGTGTGGAAGTGGAGTGTGTGGGATCACTTGATCCAGGACCACGACTCCAGTAAGGACAACTATGGAGTGGTTGCTGGCCATCCCGAACTGATCGATCTGAATTATGGCCTTTGCGAGTTGAGGGATTCCACTAATGCGTTCGTCAAGGATCCTCATCACCATACCCATCTGAACTCGATAGACTACAATGTCTCTCTTGATCAGATCCTGATCACGTCTCGCCATTTCAGTGAAGCCTGGGTCGTGGACCACAGCACCACAACGACGGAGGCTGCCGGCAGCACAGGTGGGAACAGCGGCATGGGCGGGGACCTGATATACCGCTGGGGTAATCCGCGCGCTTACAAGAATGGAGCCAAGAGCGACCAGACGTTGTTCTTCCCCCATAACGCCCATTGGATCCCCAGCGGACTGGACGGTGCAGGCAATGTCCTGATCTACAACAACGGACACGAACACCCTGGTTTCAAGCGCAACTACGCGACCGTGGATGAGGTTGTCTTTCCTGCCTGCGAGCACAAGTATCTGCGGGCCGCAGGAGCCTACATGGCTCCGACTACGGTGTGGACCCATACGCTGGCGCAACCCACTTGGATACTGTCCAACGCGCAGCGTCTGCCCAACGGCAATACACTGGTAACGGAGGGCCAGCACGGCAGGATCAGCGAGGTCACCCAAAGCGGCCGCGTCGTGTGGCATTACGTATCCCCGTTGGTGACAGGCACCGATGTGCTGACCGGGAACGAGTCTGCTGACAATGCGAGCGACATCTGGATATACCGAACGTACAAGTATGCTGCGGACCATCCCGGCATTGTGGCGTTGAGTCTGGTGCCTCAAAGCGAGAGACTGCCTATCGGGGGGCAGGCCTGCACCGTGACGCCGACCTCGAACGAGCTGGTCACGCTGGTTCGGGGCTACCACGACAACAACAAGACCAGAGCGGATTACGACCAGGACTGGTTCCGTGTGCTGATCGCGTTCGGCGCAGAGACGTCCGGGACCCTCGAGCCGTTCACAGCCGCCGAAGCGCAGGCGGCACAACAGATCTGGAGCGGCTGGGCGCCCGTTACCCAAGAACTGCAGCGCCTGGAGAGGGAGGCCGCGAACTGTGCGGGGGAGAATACTCCCCCCACCGAGCCGTCGGTCAGCGTCAGCGCCGGCAGCGCGGTGACTGAGGGTTCTGCTGCCGTCTTCACGGTGACGGCGTCGCCGGCGCCGAGCGCCGCGATAACGGTGAATGTCAGCGTGTCGTCTGTCGGCGAGTACGCGCCCACCGCTACGCGGACGGTGACCATCCCCACGTCGGGCTCGGCGACGCTGAACGTCGCGACCATCGGCGACAGCGTCGACGAGGCCGACGGTTCGGTCACAGTTGCCGTGACGGCGGGCACCGGCTACAGGGTCGGATCGCCGCGCGCTGCGGCGGTCACTGTCCGTGATGACGACGAGCCGGCCGGGCCGGCCGGGTTGGCGGCCGCGGTGGGCGACTCGCGGGTGTGGTTGTCGTGGGCGGACCCGGCGGACGACTCGATCACCGGCTACCAGTACCAGCAGCAGACCAGGTCCGGGGGTTCGTGGCCGGCGTGGGGGGCCAGTTGGTCGGCGATGGGCGGTTCGTCGTCGTCGACGACGGGCTATGCGGTGTCAAGTCTGGCCAACGCGACGGAGTACCGGTTCCGGATCCGCGCCGTGAACGCGTCCGGCGCCGGCGACCCGTCCGATGCGGTGTCGGCGACGCCGGTGGACGGCGTGGAGGGGCATGTTCCCCGGTTGAAGCCGGCGACGATTCAGACGCTGTTTGCTCCGAACACGGCGGCGGCGAGCTCTCCGGCCTATGTCTATATGAACGACCACACCGTCTATCGGGATGTCAACGGGAAGTGGCATGTAATCGGTACCGCCAACAACAGAGTCCCTGGCCAGACTGCGGGCGAGAACCAGTTCGCCCACGGCGTGGCGGATTCGCTGTTGGGCCCCTACACCCGCAGGCCGGACATCGATCCGAACGGATCGACAAATTCGGCATTTGCTCCGCATGCCATCACGTTCAACGGGAAAGCCTACATGTTCTATGGGCCCAAGGTTCGGGGGCTGGTCACCTCCTCTGATTTGGTGACGTGGACCAATGAGACGTTGAGCGTCACGTATCCTGCCCACGATCGGATCACGGATCACACGACGCCCAGAGACCAGATGGTTCTCGAAGACGGCGGAACGTACTACAAATACATCACCAGCGTCGATCCGTCGGCGGGCAACCAGAACGTTGTGGATGTGTTGCAGTCGACTGACTTGATCACCTGGAGCTATGTCGACCATGCGCTCACCTTGAGCGGCGACGCCCCCAAGGAGAGTTGGGGGACCGCGGAGTCGCCGTTCGTCGTGAAATACGCCGGGTCCTACTACTTGTTCGTCACGGTGACCGACACCAACGCGAACAACGACAACTACCACCAGACGCTGGTCTTCCGATCGGACAGCCCGACGGACTTCGGCGACTTCAACGGCGACAAGGTGAACCCTGAAGGTGCCCAGCTCGTAACCGAGCTGCCCGTGCACGCGCCGGAAGTGGTCCTGGATCCCGCCAACAACAAGTGGTATATCACCACCACCGGCTGGGATTTCCGTCAGCGATACACCGAAGCCACAGACGGGGTGGCGATCATCGAGATGGAATGGATCACCGCGCCCGCCAACGACACCCCGATCCCGAACACCGGCTGGACACTTCATGAGATGTCCAGCCAAAACGAAGGCCACCCTGGTGCGCATGCCTTTGATCGCGACCCGACCACCTACTGGGAATCGGGCAGCGGCAGCCAACCCCACACGCTCGACATCAACTTGGGAGCCGTCTATGACCTGAACGGGTTCGTTTATGTGCCTGAACCCCATGGTGGCAGCGGCGGCGTCAACGGGGTGATCACCAGATACAGGCTCTATGTCAGCGCCGACGGGGCGAACTGGGGCGACCCGGCAGCGTCCGGCACGTTCGACAACTCCATCATCGACAACAACGCCCGCAAGCTAGTGACCTTCTCAACGAGGCGGGGCCAGTACATCCGGCTCGAATCCACTGCTGCTGTAGGAGGGAGCGTCTCTCGCGCGCAGGATCTAGGAGTGCTAGGCAGCTATGTCAGCGGCCCGAATCCGCCACCTGACGACCCGGGGGCCAACCGGGCGCCCACGGTGGCCTCGGCCATCAGCGACGTGTCAGGCTTGGAGGCGGGAACAACGCGGGAGGTTTCCCTGGCCGGGGTGTTCAGCGACGCCGACGGCGACGCTGTGACCATCACCGCTGCATCCGACGACAGGGCCGTGGCCACGGTGTCGGTGGCCTCGGACCGCTCCAGGCTGACGGTGATGGGTGTAGCCGAGGGCACAGCCACCATCACGGTCACAGCCGAGGACGCCGACGGCCTCCGGGTCAGCGATACCTTTGTTGTATTGGTGGTTCCGGAGCCGGAACGTCCACCTGGGGCGCCCAGGGTGGCCGCGCCACTGCCCGACCTGAACCTGAAGACGTTGCAGTGGCAGGACTTCTCCCTTGCCGACGTGTTCACCGACCCAGACGGCGACGACTTGACCTTCGGCGTCATATCGTCGCACTACGACGTGGTGAGGGCGTGGTTGCGGGGCTCGAGTCTGTACCTCGTGGCAGCGGGCCCGGGAACGGCCATCATCACCGTGACAGCGGAGGACGCCGACGGCAACGAGGTCAGCGACTCCTTTGAGGTGACGGTGGGGTCGTCCACGTCCGGCAACTAAACCAGACCTCGACGCCGGGATCGTCAAAACGCGGCGACCGTCACCGGGCCGCGCCGGCATCGACAAGCACAGTGGTCGCCTCCAGCGATGCGAACCGCGGCACCGACCGCACCCAGCCGCCGCCGGGCCACGCAGCGCGGCGGCTCCGACGCACGCGCTGGGTGCCGGCCGTGTCCTGTCCTGATAAACATCGCAACGGCTCAACCACGGCCCTGTGACATCCACATCACCAGAGCCGCCGCACTTGCCGGATCCACTCGAGCGTCACCATCGCATCGCCAGACCGTCGGCAGCGCGGTCGTGCGGCCGCCCCCAACACAAAGACACCCCCGTTCGGACCGCACGGTGCGCCGGGCGGTGGCGGAGGTGAAGGCCAACCATCGCCGTGGTCGGCGGCGGGTGTATCGGCCGTGGATCGCGAAGCGCCGGGTATGTGGGCGCAGTGGGACTGGGGCGCCGGTCCGGTCATCGCGGGCCGGAGGACGAATCTGTTTTGCGTGGCTGGCGTGGTCGCGGTTCCGGGTGGTGATCGCGACCTGGGACCGCACCCTGCCCACGGTGATCGCCTGTGTGGACCGTGCCATGCGAGCCCTTGGCGGCGCTCCGACGTATTGGCTCACCGACAACGAGCGCACGGTCACGATCGATCACGTCGCCAGGGATCGCTGTGCGCCATCCGGAGATCGTCGCGGTCGGCGGCCACTACGGGATCACGGTGGCAACGTGCGTGCCAGCGGATCCCGAGTCCAAGGGCGGGTCAGAGGCGACCGTGAGGGTCGCCAAGGCCGATGTGGTGCCAACCGACGCGAACCTGCTCGGCAACTACCCAGTTGGTAGACGCCCCGCTGTCTTGCGGAGGTGTCAAGCCGGCGTGGTCCACAGGGCGGACAACGGAAGAGCGGTGAGCCGGTCTCCGAGCGCGAACGCCTCGGTTCCGGCGTACAGGACGATGCCGTTGCGGAAGGTGCCCGGCCCGGCCTGATCGATCCGGTCGCGTATCCGCCGCAGGCCGCGAGCGTCGGCGGGTGACACCGAACCCGATGCCTTCACCTCCCACGCCACGACCTCTCCGGCCGCTTCTGCTACGAGATCGGCCTCGAGCGTGCCGCGGTGGTCGCGATGGTGGAATAGGTTGGGCTGTCGATCAGACAGCAGCGACTGCTTGTGCAGTTCGTTCAGGGCGAACAGTTCGACGAGCGGTCCGCGGGCGGGGTCCGTGATGACGGCGAGTGAGTCTGGCTCCTTGCGCATCAGGTGTGCCGCCAGGCCAGTGTCGCAGATCAGAATCTTCTCTCGGCGCGACTCGCGGGCAGTCAGGTTCGCTGACCATGCAGGAAGTCGATGCACCAGTCCAGTCATCTCAAGCAACGACACATACCGGTCCACGGTGCGCCGGTCGCAGTCGGCGGCTCGGGCCACCGTCACCGTCACGTACTCGCTTCCGGTGCGCGCTGCGAGCAGTCGTAGGAGCTTCGGTATCAGGTCAGCGTGGCGAACGTCCTCTATGCGAGTGATGTCCCGAGTGGCCATCGACGACACGTAGCCGTTGAACCATCGGCGCCGCGAGCGACGCGATGAGGTCCTCACGGCCTCGGGAAAGCCGCCACGGCAGATCAACTCGAGGTAGTCCGCCATTCGCAGCGGCATGGCGTCGACGTTGAGCAGGCGGTCCTGGTCGGTGAAGGAGCAGTCGAGCAGGCCGTCGCCGGCTGCGTTGATCTCACCCTGCGACAGGGGGAGCATCGTCAGGAACACGGCCCGGCCGGCGAGCGACTCGGTGATGTGCGGGACGGTCAGGAAGTTGGCCGAGCCGTTCAAGAGAAACTGCCCGCGCCGATCACTCGAGTCGGCCTGGAGCTTGATGGCCCGGATCAGGGCATCACTGCCGAGTTGGATCTCGTCTATCGCCATTGTCGAGCCGGTGCCAGACTCCACGAAGCTGTGCGGATCGGAGAGCGCAGCCGTCCGTGTGTTCTCATTGTCGAGGTAGTGGACCTTGCCCTCCGGTCCGATCACGCGCCGCACCGCCCACGTCTTGCCGACTTGGCGCGGACCGGTGACGACCACGATGCGCGCCGACTCGAGGGCTTCGCGGATCTCGTCCTCGATACGGCGGTCGTACCGTGGCCCAGCCGGGTAGTCATTGGCCATGAGTCATCCCGCTTCCAGGCAAGACTGGTCCTGCACGGCGCTGAAGTGTACAATAATCCCGAAGGCTAATGTCACTTTTTCCGATCCTGTCGTGTGCAGGAATCCGGGGTGATGACGCCCTTCCTTCCTGTTCCTCTACTAGCGGTCGGCGCCGGTGATCTGCCAGGCCGGGCTGGCGAAGCGCCACAGCATGAGGGCCAGCCGGGTCCCCATCCAGGCGTGCAGGGCGGCCCACAGCCAGCCGATGCCGGCGGAGACGGCCACCACCACCAACCCGCCTCCCACCAGCACCACGCCGGCTCCGACCATGGACACGGCCAGGAAGCGCAGGTCGCCGGCCCCGATCAGCACACCGTCCAGAGCGAACACCACCCCCGCGGCCGGTTGGGAGAAGCCGACGTGCAGCAGCAGGAACGCGGCCAGCGCGACCACTGCGGCATCCTCGGTGAACACGTGGGGCAGCACACCGGACAGCGCCAGCACCACCACCCCGGTCATAACGCCGGAGGCGAGGCCCCAGCCGATCATGCGCCGTCCCAGCGCCCGGGCCCGGTCGGGCCGGCCGGCCCCTAGGGCCAGGCCGATGAGAGCCTGCCCCGCGATGGCCACCGCGTCGAGCACCAGAGCGAGGACCGTCCACACCTCGAAGACGATCTGGTGCGCGGCCAGGTCGTCGGTGCCGATGCGGGCCGCGACGGCCACCGTGATCGTCAGGCTGACCCGCAGCGCCGAGGTCCGGATCAGCAGGTCCCAGCCGGCGATGGCCAGGCGCCGGATCACGGCCGGGTCCGGTCGCAGGCCCACGCCGTGGCGGGCGACGGCCTGCCTGGTCCACCAGACGAAGGCGGCCGCGGCTGCGGTCTGAGCGATGACCGTCGACAGCGCCGAGGCGCCGATTCCCTGGTCGAAGCCGTAGACCAGCACCACCTCGAGCACGAAGTTCCCCACGGCCGAGCCAAGAGCCACCGCGAAGGGCCGCTTGGTGTCCTGGACGCCCCGCAGGTAGCCCACCCCGGCCAACACGACCAGCATGGCCGGCAGGCCGAGCAGCGAGATGCGCAGGTAGACGAGCGCGTTGCGGAGCACCTCGGGATCGTCACCCCCGAGGGTGTTCACCAGCCAGGACGATAGCAGCAGTCCGGCAACGGCCAGGACGACGCCCGCGGCCAGGGCCAGCCAGAGGCTCTGAACCGCCTGATGGGCGGCCCGGCGGTGCTCGCCCGCCCCCAGCAGCCGGGCCACCGCCGCGGTGGTGCCGTAGGCCAGGAAGATGAACATGGCGTGAGCGGTCAGCAGGATCGACGCGGCCAGCGCAAGGCCGCCGAGCTGGGGCGTGCCGATGCGACCCACGATGGCGGTGTCGGCCAGCACGTACAGCGGCTCGGCCACCAGCGCGCTCAGAGCGGGCCACGCCAACCGCCAGATCTCCCGGTCGTCGCGACTCCACCGCAACCGCATGAGGATCGGCGGCCGGCGGTCACTGCCGGGAGGCGTCATCAGTAGTCTCGCAGCAATGAGAGCACGGCGAGAAAGCTAGGCCGGACTTCAACGACATGAGCGTGGCGGCGCCTGCTTCAGCGGCGGCACCGGGTGCGCCCGCCCGCGCCGGTCGCCGGCTGCCGGGCCTCGACGGGCTGCGGGGCTGGGCGGTGGCATGGGTGCTGGCGTTCCATCTGTGGCCGGACGTCGTGCGGGGCGGCTGGCTGGGTGTGGGTCTGTTCTTCACGCTGTCGGGCTATCTGATAGCCGGCCTGATCGACGCCGAGGTGACCTCCACCGACCGTCTGCGCCTCGGACGGTTCATGGCCCGGCGGGTGCGCCGCCTGCTGCCGGCCGCGCTGGTGACGATCACAGCCACGCTGGCCCTGACCGCGGTCCTGGACGATCAGCCCTTGCGCACGATCGGCGTCGACGCGCTGACCGCCGCACTGAACGTGTTCAACTGGCATGCCTCGCTCGACGAGGTCGGCTACGCGGGCATATTCGACGCCGCGCCCGAGCCGCTGGCCCATTTCTGGTCGCTGGCGATCGAGGAGCAGTTCTACCTGGTGTTCCCGGCCGCGGTCGCGCTGACCCGAAGGCCCGGTCGGGTGGTGAGTGCGATGGCGGTCATCGGCCTCGGCGCCGTGTGGCTGTGGTGGGGCTCCACCGACGCCTATGTGTCCACTCCGGTGCGGGCCCTGGAGATCGCAGCCGGAGCGGGCCTCGCGCTGGCCCAGGCCCGCTTCGGGGCGGTGCGTCGCCTGTTCGAGCCTGCCGCAGCCCTGTCCCGCTCGTCGCGGATGGCATGGGCGGTGCTGCTGGCGGCCGCGGTGGCGCTCACCGTGGTGTCGGTGGCCCGGCTCGGACCCGACGACGGCTTCGTGTTCCGGGGCGGCCCCCAGCTGATGGCGCTGTGCTGGGTGGTGCTGGTGATCGCGGCGGTGCGAGACGGCTGGCCGGCCCGGTTCATGGCGTGGGCGCCGCTGCGCTGGCTGGGTCTGCGCTCCTATGCCATCTACCTGTTCCACTGGCCGGTGATCGAGCTGAAAAACTGGCACCCCGTCGTGGTGATCGCGGTCACTCTGGGGCTGGCCGAAGCGTCGTTCCACCTGGTGGAGATGCCGGTGCGCCGCGGCACCGGCCGGCTCCCGCCTCCCGCGCCGGCCCCCGGCGCCCCCGGGGCTGGGGCCGCGGGGGCGGTGGTGAGAGTGGCGGCAGGGCCCGCGGCAGCCTCCACGCCGGCGCGCGGCATCGCCGAGCGGGCCGAGGGATCCGACGAGCTGCCTGCGTGGCTCACCGAGCAGGACGCGTCGCCCGCCACCGCCGCTCCGCCTCCGGAGGCCGCGTCAGATGCCGCGCCGACCACAGACCCGGGTGGTGCCGTCGACCCTGCCGAACCGTCACCTGAGCGGTCCGCGGAATCCGAGGACCTCGCCCCTGCGCCCGCCTCGTCGCCCTCGGAGCAAGCTGCGCCCGAGCCGTCGGCAGCGACCTCAACGCCGACCGAGACGCTGCAGCCGCAGTCCGATCCGGACTCCGAACCCGCCCAGCAGGTGCCGGACGAGCCTGACGAGGTGACGCCGGAGACGACGGTCCCGGTCGTTGAGCCGCAGCCCGAGACCACCTTCACGCCTCCGATCGTCACCGTTCTCGGAGACTCCACCGGACTCCACATAGCCGACGGGCTGCGCCAGTGGGGCAACGCCAGCCGGCTGATGGCAGTGGTGGACAATTCCCGAATCGGCTGCTCGCCCGCGGGCACGCCCGACACTGCGTGGCGCTACATGCGGGGCAACCTCGAGGACGGGCCGCATCCGATGGGGTTCATCGAGGACGGACCGTGCCGGGACGACCTCATCCAGAACGGCTCCAACGCCGTGCTGGTCGTCGACCACGGTGCTGTGCTGTTCGACCATCTGAACCCCGACGGGGCATGGGTGTCTATCCTCGACCCCGCTCTGGCCTCCGACGTGGCCGACTCCTACCGGCGCATGGTCGCCAAGGCCGAGGGTCTCGGTGCCCGAGTGGTGTTCACCACCACCCCGGTACTGCTGCCCACCTTCGACGAGAGCGCCTCCAACCAGCCCCAGACCGAGCCTGCGAGGGCTGCGGCCTACAACACGCTCGTGCGGGAACTGGTCGAGGAGCTCAACGAGTCGGGCGACTCCGCTGTCGGTCTCATCGACACGGCCGCAGTGCTGGACGGCTACGGCTACGACGGCGCCTTCGGCCGCTCCGACGGCATGCACCTCGACTACGACCGGGCCGAGGTCTTCGCCACCCAGGTGCTGGGCCCCGCCGTGATCAGCGTGCTGGGCCCGGAGTGGTGGCCGCCGCCCGACTCGGAGTGGTGGCCCCCTCGTGACTCTCCGTGGTGGCCCGACCCTGAGTGGCGGCCTCCTGCTGACTCTCCGTTGTGGCCGCCTCCCGACTCGGAGTGGTGGCCCCCCGCGCCGGCGGGGTCATCCGCAGAGTCCAACTAGTCCAACTGGTTGTCGGCCGCTGATTCAGCGGCCATAATCAGGGCCGTGAACGACGTTGCCATCCTCGTGGTAGTACCTGGCTGACAGCGCGCGCTCGCAACCCCGTCCGATCGTGCGCCGACCTCCCTCGGGAGGTCGTTTCGCGTGCGGCCAGTTCTTCGATCACCCATTCAGCAACCGCCCCGGAGGCCCGATCATGGAAATGAACGGCGGACAAGCCCTGGTGAAGACCCTCGAGCGTGAGGGCACCGAAGTGGTGTTCGGGCTGCCCGGCGGCGCCATCCT
>MKWU01004824.1_pt1 | contig 15399 bp, 13 predicted proteins | sample 809101 | NCBI WGS metagenome assembly MKWU01 (sample SAMN05860141, study PRJNA318959) | sponge metagenome | host: Aplysina aerophoba | place: Slovenia: Piran, Adriatic Sea, Gulf of Piran | collected 2013-05-07 | reverse complement strand
GTCGTCGTTCCCGTAATTCTCGGCGAACTGGCTCACGAGCTGGAGATGCTCGTCGAGGGTGATGGCAAAGCGGGCGCCGTCCGGCCGCTCTTCTGCCTGGGTCTGGATGATCATGGCGTCCCCCCTGCGTTCCCATCGACCGCAACGGCGGCAAGGCCTGTGCGACCCTATCAAAGGCACGGGAGCGAGTCACGGCGGGCAGACCTTGAGGCCATGTATCATATCGTGATACATAACTCTCGTGATCGTCAGCACGAAAGGCAGGCGCGCAACGAACGCGGTACGGGACCGCTACGGCAAGGGCTTCCCGACCGATCTGGTGAAGCGGACACGGGCCATGCTCTCGGCGATGAACGCCGCCACGGTCCTGGAGGACCTCAGGTTCCCGCCGGGTAACCACCTTGAGGAGCTCAAGGGCGGCCGGAGCGGTCAGCACTCGATCCGCATCAACGACCAGTGGCGCATCTGCTTCGTGTGGACCGATCAGGGGCCGGCGGACGTCGAGATCGTGGACTACCACTGAAGGGGCAAGACATGACGCTGATGACAAACCCCTCCCACCCCGGCGAGGTGCTCGCGGAACTCTATCTCAAGCCGCTCGGCATGAGCGCGATCGCGCTTGCGAAACGCCTGAATGTACCGCGCACGCGGATCGAGCGGCTGGTCAGGGGTGAAACCTCGCTCACGGTGGACACCGCAATGCGGCTCGCCCGCTTCTTCGGCAACACGCCGGAGTTCTGGATGAACCTGCAGCGGGCTCACGATCTCGCCCGCGCCAGGGAGACTGTCGATCTGACCGACATCACGCCCCTCGAGGCCGCCTGACGGGCGTCACATGAAGCTGTGGGGGTCGATGTCCACCTGGAGGCGGGCGCGGGCGCGCCGGTCGAGCGCCGTGAGCCATCGCCTCATGTGAGGCTGGAGCAGCACGCCGCGCGGGGCCTTGAAGAGGAGGCGAAAGCGATGGCGGCCGCGCAGCAGCCGGAGCGGCGCCGGCGCGGGGCCCAGCACCTGGATGCCGAGCGTCTTCTCCTCGGCGCGCGCGGTGCGTGCGAGGGCCGACGCGGCGCGCAGGGTTTCGGACTCGCTCGGGCCGGCGGCGATGACCGCCACGAGCCGGCCGAAGGGCGGCAGGCCGTGCGCCTCGCGGGCCGACGCCTCATTCTCCATGAAGGAATCGCGGTCGCCGGCCGCGAGCGCCTCGATCACCGGATGCTCGGTGGCGTAGGTCTGGAGCACCACCCGGCCGGGGCGCCCCCCGCGCCCGGCGCGCCCCCCAACCTGATGGAGCAGTTGGTAGGTGCGCTCGGCCGCGCGCATGTCGCCGCCCGCGAGGCCTAGGTCGGCGTCCACCACACCCACCAGGGTGAGCTGGGGGAAGTGGTGCCCCTTGGCCACCATCTGTGTGCCGATCAGCACGTCGACCTCGTGGGCCACGATGGCATCGATCAGGTCCTGCACCTGGCTGGGTCCGCGCACCGTGTCGCTGGTGAGCACCGCCCAGCGAGCGCCGGGGAAGGCCTCGTCAACCTCCTCGGCAAGCCGCTCGACGCCGGGCCCGCAGGCGGCGAAGCTCCCCTCCGTCTCGCACGCCGGGCAGGCCTCGGGCTGCGCGCGCTGGAGCCCGCAATGGTGGCAGTCGAGGGTGCCGGCAAAGCGGTGCTCCACCAGCCAGGCGCTGCAGTTGGGGCAGTGGAAGCGATGACCGCAGGCGCGGCAGAGCGTGAGCGGCGCGTAGCCTCGCCGGTTGAGGAAGAGCAGCGCCTGCTCGCCGGCCTCCAGAGCCTCGGCAAGGGCCTCACGCAAGGCCGGTGCGAGCCAGGTGCCGAGTGCCGGCGGCGTCACGCGCAGGTCGACGGACTCGATCGCTGGCAGCTCAGCGCCACCGTGCCGGTCCGGCAGGCGCTCGCATCCGTAGCGGCCGTTCTCGACGTTGACCACCGTCTCCAGCGACGGCGTGGCCGATACCAGCACGATCGGGCAGCCCTCGAAGCGGGCGCGCACCACCGCCATGTCGCGGGCGTGGTAAACGACGCCGTCCTCCTGCTTGAAGGCGGCGTCGTGCTCCTCGTCCACCACGATGAGACCGAGGCTGCGGAAGGGCAGCCAGAGCGCCGAGCGCGCACCGACCACCACCTGCGCCCGGCCCTCGGCGACGGCGCGCCAGGTCTCGCGCCGCTGGCGCGTGCCGAGCTCGGAGTGCCAGACCGCAGGATCAGCGCTGAAGCGTTCGCGAAAGCGCGCGAGCCATTGGGCGCTCAGCGCGATTTCGGGCAGCATCACCAGCACCTGATGGCCTTGATCGAGCGCGGCGGACATGGCCTCGAAATAGACCTCGGTCTTGCCGGAGCCGGTCACGCCGTCGAGGACGGTGACCGAGAACGCCTGGGCGGCAACCTGCTGCCGCAACGCATTGGCGGCGGCACCTTGCACCTGAGACAAGCCGGGACCCGTCCGGGACAAGTGGGGACGGCCGAAGGTCGCGACGTCCCGCATCGTCACCGCCTCGAGCACACCGAGGGTGGCGAGACCGCGCACCACCCCGGCACTCACGCCGGCCAGGCGTGCGATTTCGGTGGCGGTGCGGGGCGGGCCGTCCCGCAGCAGCGCGATGACGCGCTGCCGTGCTTCCGTCATGCGCGGCGCCTCGCCCGCTCCCAGCCGGTAGGCGGTGCGCACGGGTGCCGGCTCCAGGGCGCCGGGGACGCTCATCGCCATGCGCAGAACGGCTCCCCGGTTGGTCAGCGTGTAATCGGCTGTCCAGTCGATCAGGCGACGGAGCGGTTCGGTCATGGGCGGTGTCTCCAGCACCGCAGATACCTGCTTGAGGCGGGCGGGGTCGACGCCGCCTTCGCCCTCGCCCCAGACCACGCCGACACGCTCCACCCTGCCGAGCGGCACGCGCACGAAGGCGCCGGGCACGACGTCGGCCACGACATCGGCGGGCACGGCGTAGTCGTACGCGCGCTCCAGCGGCAACGGCATGAGGACCGCGACGGTCGGCGGTGGTCGGTCGCCCTCCCCGCTCCCTCCTCCGCCGTTGGCCGCCTCGCTCACAGTGCCCCGAAGAGGGTAGCGCGATGGAACCGGCGCAACGGACGTGCTAAGAGGCCGGCCCAATTCGTCGCAGGCCCGAAGCCGAGTCGAGTCGCGGATGCTGCGGTCATGCTCTCGTCCTGCATCACGCGCGCGCCGGCGTCCAGCCCGATGACGGCAGGGTCCGGCTGAGAGCGGCGGCCCGCAAACGGAGCGGCGGCATGAAGTTCTTCGTAGACACCGCGGACATCGCCGAGATCGAAGACCTCGCCGCGACCGGCCTGCTCGACGGCGTGACCACCAATCCCTCTCTCATCGCCAAGTCCGGCGGCGACTTCTTCGAGGTGATCCGGACCATCTGCGACGTCGTGCCGGGGCCCGTGAGCGCCGAGGTCACCGCGACCGACGCCGAGACCATGCTCTCGGAAGGCCGGACGCTTGCCGCCATCGCGCCCAACGTCGCGGTCAAGGTGCCGCTGACCTGGGACGGGCTCAAGGCCTGCCGCGCGCTCAGCCAGGGCGGCACCAAGGTCAACGTCACGCTCTGCTTCTCTCCCTCCCAAGCACTGCTGGCGGCAAAGGCCGGCGCCGCCTTCATCTCGCCCTTCGTCGGCCGGCTCGACGACATCAGCCAGGACGGCATGGGCCTGATCCGCGAGATCGCGACGATCTACCGCGCTTATCCGGACACCATCGGCACCGAAATATTGGTCGCTTCGATCCGCCATCCGCTCCACGTCGTGGAGGCCGCGAAGCTCGGCGCCGACGTGGCGACGTTGCCCCCGGCGGTGCTGCGCAAGCTCGCGAGCCACCCGCTCACCGACAAGGGGCTCGATGCCTTCCTCTCCGATTGGCAGAAAACGGGGCAGTCGATCCTGTCATGACAGGTGCTCTGCCGGCCGCAGCCGACCTGGCGACGGCGGTGGAGACCTGGCTCAGCCGCCTGGCCGACGAGCGCCGGCGCTCCGATAACACCGTCGCCGCCTACCGGCGTGACCTCGACGACTTCCTGGGATTTCTGGCCGAGCATCGCGGCGAGGTGCCCGACCTCGCCACGCTCGGCGCGCTCAGCGTTCGCGACGTGCGCGCCTGGCTTGCCCGCCGGGCGGCGGAAGGCCGCGCCAAGACCTCCACCGCGCGGGCGCTCTCGGCGGTCCGCGTCTTCTTTCGACACTTGGAGCGCGAAGGCGTGACCGTCTCGTCGGCACTCTCCCTGGTGCGCGCGCCGAAGACTCCGCGCGGCGTGCCCCGGCCGCTCACCGAGGGCCAGGCGAAGGCCGTCGTCGCGCTGGAAGGGGCAAGTGCCGCGCCGCTCGATTGGACCGCCCGCCGCGATATCGCAGTACTGCTGCTGCTCTACGGCTGCGGGCTCCGCATCGGCGAGGCATTGGGCCTCGACCGTGCCGATGCGCCGGCCCCGGGAGGTGATCCCCGCAGCCTGATGATCACGGGCAAGGGCGGCAAGCAGCGGGTGGTGCCGGTGCTGCCCGTCGTCGCCGAGGCAATGACCGACTACCTCGCGGCCTGCCCGCACACGCTGGAGCCGGGCGATCCGCTCTTCGTCGGCGTGCGCGGCAAGCGGCTGCAGCCGAAGCTGGTGCAGCAGACGATGGCGCGGCTGCGCGGCGCGCTCGGTCTGCCGGCGTCGGCGACCCCGCACGCGCTTCGCCACAGCTTCGCCACCCACCTGCTCGCCGGCGGCGGGGATCTCCGCACGATCCAGGAGCTGCTGGGCCATGCGAGCCTGTCGACCACGCAGCGCTACACCGAGGTCGATGAGGCGGGGCTCCTTGCCGCCTACGCGGCGGCCCACCCGCGCGCGAGTTAGGCGTGACCGAACCCGGTGCCGGACGGCGCCGAGTTCAGGCGACCACGCTCAGGCGGCCTGCGCCGTCTTGAGCGACTCCACGTAGGCGAGCATGGTCTCGGCGTCGGAGACCTCGAACGGATCGCCCGCCGCGTTGTCGCAAAGCCCCGGTTCCACGAACATCTTCGTGATCTCGCCGTCCTCGACCAGCATGGAATAGCGCCAGCTGCGGAGGCCGAAGCCGAGATTGTCCTTGTCCACCAGCATGCCCATGCGCCGCGTGAAGGTACCGCAGCCGTCCGGCAACAGGGTGACGTGCTCGGCCCCCTGATACTTGCCCCACTGGTACATGACGAAGGCGTCGTTGACCGAGAGGCAGATGACCTCGTCGATGCCGGCGTCCCTGAAGCAGTCGTGCAGGGCCTCGTAGCCCGGCAAGTGGGTGCTGCTGCAGGTCGGTGTGAAGGCGCCCGGCAACGCGAACAGCACCACCCGGCGGCCGTTGAAGATTTCGGCGGTGGTCCGGTCCTGCCAGCGGAACGGGTTCGGTCCCTCGACGCTCTCGTCGCGGACACGGGTCTTGAATGTCACCTCGGGTACACGCATGTCACTAGCTCCTGATCCGGAATGGGTCCTGAAATGCAACTTAGAACTATTACGATTTCAATCAAGGGATGAATTGTATGCCTCTTCCACAATTGATCGAGTGGCAGCAGCGTACGTCCGTGCAGGCGAAGGGCACCGACCCGGCGCGCCGGGGCTGACCGACAGGGCCATCCCGCAACACCCTCCCGCTCTAACTTCCTCTGCCAGAACCAGCGAACCGCAGGAAGGGAATCAGCGCCGGCGTCTTCGCCTGGTACGCGCGATAGTCCGGATACTTGGCGGCCGAAATTGATTCGGTCAGGGCGATGGAACCCACAAACACCAGCGTGAGGGCGATGAACCCCAGCCCCGACCAATGCACCCATTCCCCGGAAGCCGCGACGCCGAACAGATAGAACACCCACCACAGGCCGATGTCGCCGGCGTAGTTCGGATGACGGCAATAGCGGTAAAGGCCGCTCGTCAAGAACGGTCGGGAGATCGCCTCGCCTGCCGCCATGCGGCGCTTCTTGCCCTGCTGAAAGGCCCACATCTGTTCGTCCGCGACGGTCTCGGCCGCCAGAAAGGCGAGGAACAGCGCCGCGGCCAGCCAGTCCAGCAAGCCAAGTGCGGCCTCCGGATGCAGCCAAGCCCGATGCACGGGGGACGCGAACAGCCAGACAATTGCCATCTGCCCCGGCGCGATGAAGGTGATGTTGAGCAGTTGAAATCGCAGCGGGCCGTGCCGCTGGCGCAACACCGTCCAGCGGTAGTCCTCGCTGCCCGGCCAATAACCGCCCTTGCGCGCAAGGTTGAACGTCAACCGGACGCCCCAGAGGCCGGCCAGCGCCGTCATCAAGTTCACGCGCGGCGCCTCGAAGTCGAGCGAAGCCGCCACAATGAGGCAATAGAGGACTGGGCAGATCGACCATAGGCGATCCACCCAGGAATAGTCGTGGGTGACCACCGATAGCAGCCAGGCAAGCGCAGCAAGGACGATGCACAGGTCCAGAGCCGCACCAATCGGCGTCCCGGCCAGTGGGTGGTCGATAAACCCGAACTCCATCACGGCCGCGCTGTCGCTACCGGCCGGTCTTCGGCGCTGGCCCGCCCGCTATCCTGTGAATCATCGCCCACTGATTCACCGAACGGCGATACGCCTGCGTCGGAAGCCCGACCGGCGCTGCGGCAGGCAGCGGTGCCCTGCCCTACTCCGCGGCTTCTGCGATGTCGTCGGCCGTACCGAAGTGGCTGAACATACCGGTGAAGCGCTTGCGCTCCGGCGGGCGGTAGGTCTTGCGCTTGCTGGTCTTGAGCCCGAGGCCCACCAGCAACTCCGCCTGCTTGGTGGCGCAGACCACGCCGTCGAGGATCGGCACGCCGAGCTCGGCCTCGAGCTCCGCTGCAAACCGGGCAAAGCCGGCGCAGCCGAGGCAGACCGCCTCCGCATCGTCCTCGGCCACCGAACGGCGCACCTCGTCCCGCAGCTTCTCCATCGAGCCTTCCGGATCGCGCTCGATGTCCAGCACGTAGAGCGGCAGCGTGCGGATGGCGATGATGCGCTCCGACATGCCGTAGCCGTGCACCATCTCTTCCAGCAGAGTGCGGACACGGGGAATGACCGAGACGATGGAGAAGCGCGCCGCCACCATGGAGGCGGTGTAGAACGATGCCTCGGCGATGCCGACGACCGGCCTCTCGGTCACCTCGCGCGCGGCGTGAAGGCCGGGATCGCCGTAGCAGGCGATGACGTAGGCGTCGATGCCTTCGGTCTCGCCTTTGCGCACCTCGTCGAGGACGCCGCAGGCCGCCACCTGCTCGTCATAGAAGCTCTCGATCGACTCCGGCCCGAATTCCGGGCTCACGGCCACGATCTCGGTGCCGGCGCCGGCGACCGAGCGTGCCGCCTCGCCGATCCCTTCGGTCATATCCATAGTGGTGTTGGGATTGATCACTTTGATCTTCATGGCCGTTCCTTCCTATCCCCGTCTGCGCCGCCGGCCCGGTTCCCCTGCCTCACCTCGGTCCCCTCCGTCCCCAAGGCACAGACAGGGTGGGAGTCGCCGTGTTTGCCGCCGCCTCGCGCCAACACGCGGCAATTCGATAGTGCGCTCTGGCAATGACACTTTCTGCGCCGCATGTCGCCGTGTGGCGCTTGCGCACAGTGGAGGGGCTTCGCCCCGAAGGCAAGAACGCGATCGTCCGGGACCTTGAGTAGTCCGGCCCCTTACAGTGAGCGCATGGGCGAGTTTGATGCGGCCCGCAGCCTTCGGCAGCCGGTTGGCGAGCACCCGGTCGAGCGCTACTTCCGCCCCCGGCCCCGACACCCTGAACTTCGAGAAGCTGGTGATATCGATGAGGCCGGCGCCGATCACCACCACCCGCGCCTGTTCCCTCATGCCCAGGCTTCTTCGCCTGCTGCACGCCTGCCCTTCTGCACGTAAGATACTTGATTCAAAGCCGGAACCTGCACCAAGTTCCGCCTTGGGCGCCATACCCGGAGACTCGAGGAGCGACACCGACGATGAGCCAGCCTGCCGAAATCTTCGGGCGCGACCCGGCATCGATCGTCGATACCCTGGTCCGTCGCGGGCGCGCGGCCATGGAGGCCTTCGCGGCCTCGGATCAGGCGCGGGTGGACGAGGCGGTGACCGCCCTCGCGTGGTCGCTCTACAAGCCGGAGAATGCCGAAGCTCTCGCCACGATGGCGGTCGAAGACACCGGCCTCGGCAACGCGGCGGACAAGGTGGTCAAGAACCAGCGCAAGACCTTCGGCACACTGCGCGACCTCATGCGGGTGAAGAGCGTCGGCATTATCGAGGAGCAGCCCGAACTCGGCTTGGTGAAATACGCGAAGCCGGTGGGCGTAGTGGGCGCGGTGACGCCCTCCACCAATCCCGCGGCGACCCCCGTGAACAAGGCCATGATGGCGCTCAAGGGCCGCAACGCGATCGTCATCGCGCCGTCGCCGGCGGGTCTCGCAACCACGACCAGCGCGGTGACGCTGATGCGGGAAGAGCTCGAGAGGATCGGCGCGCCGGCTGACCTGGTGCAGGTGCTGCCGCCACCGGTGGACAAGGCGAGTACGCACGCGCTGATGGCGGCCTGCGATCTCGTGGTCGTCACCGGCTCGCAGAGCAATGTGCGCGCCGCCTATCGCAGCGGCACGCCCGCGATCGGGGTCGGCGCAGGGAACGTCCCGGTCATCATCGATTCCAGTGCGGACCTCGACGCGGCGGCAACGAAGATTGCCGCGTCGAAGTGCTTCGACAACGCGACGTCGTGCTCGTCGGAGAACGCAGTCTTCATCCTGGACGACGTCTACGATGATGCAGTGGCTGCGCTGAAGCGCGCCGGGGGCCACCTGGCGAGCGCGGCGGAAAAGGACGCGATCCAGCGCACCCTCTGGGTGGACGGGAAGCTCAACCGCAGAGTCATTGCCAAGGACTTACGGGTTTTCGCGGCCGAATGCGGTCTCGACAGCACGGTGCGCGGCGCGAGGTTCTTCATGGTCGAGGAGACGGGGATCGGCCCCGAGCATCCATTCTCCGACGAGAAGCTCGCCCTGGTGCTCACGGTCTATCGCGCGGAATCCTTCGACGACGCCATGGACAAGGTTCGCGGGATGATGGCGGTCAAGGGCCGGGGCCATTCCGTCGGTATTCACACCCAGGAAATCGCGCATGCCCGCAGGCTCGCGGAAGAGCTCGATACCGTGCGCGTGCTCGTGAACATGGCGCATACCTTCGGGAACGGCGGCGGCTTCGACAGCGGCCTCAACTTCACGCTCTCCATGGGCTGCGGGACGTGGCAGGGCAACAGCATCAGCGAGAACCTGAACTACCGGCACTTCCTCAACATCACCCATCTCGCGGTGCCGATTCCCGAAGACAAGCCCAGCGAGGAAGCGCTGTTCGGCGCCTACTGGGAGAAGTACGGGAAGTAGGCGAAGCCGCTCCCGCCAAACGGAATCGATCATTGTGAACTTCGAGGAGCACGCGGCGAAGCCATTGCTGCAGGCGGCGGGGATCGCGATCCCGCGCGGTCGTCTGGCCCGGAGTGCAGGCGAGGCGGCGGCTGCCGCAACGGCGCTCGGGGTGCCCGTGGTGGTCAAGGCCCAAGCGCCGACGGGCAAGCGGGGCAAGGCCGGCGGCATCCGCACGGTGGACGATACCCGGGCTGTCCGCGAGGCAGCGAGGGCGATCCTCGGCATGGAGATCGCGGGACATCGCGTCGAAGCGGTGCTGGTCGAAGAGCAGATGCAGGTCGCGGCGGAATACTACGCCGCGGTCTTGAGCGACGCGGCGTCCAAGGGGCCGCTGGTCATGTTTTCGCCCGAGGGCGGCATGGACGTCGAGGAGATTGCGGCGTCGATGCCGGACCGGCTGGGGCAAGCGCCTGTCGACATCTTGCACGGGTTCACCCTCGACGCGGCGCACGAGATGCTGGAGGGCCTCGGCGCCGAAGAGGGACCGCTCGCCGAGACCCTGGTCGCGCTCTATCGCGCCTACCGCGACAACGATGCCGAGTTGCTCGAGGTGAATCCCCTCGCCCGGCTCGCGGACGGGCGGCTGGTCGCGCTCGACTGCAAGTTCGTTCTGGACGACTCCGGAATTCAGCGCAGGCAGGAGCTCGCCGGCAGAGGGAGCCCGGAGACGCTCACGGCGCTGGAGGCGAGGGCGCGGGCCCTCGGACTGCGGTACATCGAGCTCGACGGCGACATCGGCGTGCTCGCCAACGGCGCCGGTCTCACCATGACGACCATGGACGTGATTGCGCATCACGGTGGGCAACCGGCGAATTTCATAGAGATCGGCGGCGCGGCGTACACAAAGGCCAAGCCGGCGCTGGAGCTCGTGCTCGACAACCCCAGGGTCAAATGTCTCTTGGTAAACTTCTGCGGTGCATTCGCGCGCACCGACGTGATGACCGGCGGGCTGCTCGACGCCTGGGAGGCGCTCAAGCCAACCGTTCCGGTGTTCTTCAGTGTGCGGGGTACAGGCTCGACCGAGGCACGAGAAGTGCTCCGCGAGCGTCTCGGTGTGTCCCCCTACGAGACGATGGACGGGGCGATCGTCGCCGCGATCGCGGCGGCCCGCGATGCGGGAGCCTCCTCATGATCGTGCGGGGCGCAGACCGCGTGCTCGTCCAAGGGATCACCGGCAGGCAGGGCACGTACTGGGCCGAGCGGATGCAGGCCTACGGCACCGGCATCGTGGCAGGTCTCAACCCGAAGAAGGCCGGCACCGAGCATTGCGGCGTGCCCGTGTTCGCGACAGCCCGCGATGCCATGCGCGAGGTCGGCTTCGACATCTCTGTCTTCTTTATCCCGCCATTGAGTGTGAGGGCGGCGGCGCAGGACGCAATCGAGGCCGGGTGCAGGCGCCTTGTCATCCTGACCGAGCACGTGCCGGTACAGGACGTGATGGAGCTTCTGGCAATGGCGCGGGCGAACGGTGCCGCCGTCGTCGGGCCCAACACCGCAGGGCTGGTCACGCCCAGCGAATGTTTTGTCGGCTTCATGCCTGCGTTCGAGAGGGACATCTTCCGGCCCGGCGGCGTGGGGGTCATTTCCCGCAGCGGCAGCCTCGGCACCCTGTTCTGCCTCAACCTGGTGCAGGCGGGCTTCGGGCAGTCCGCCTTCATCGGCATCGGGGGCGATCCGATCGTCGGCACGACCACCCTCGATGCACTGCAATTGCTCGACGCTGACGACCGCACCGATGCGATCATGATGATTGGCGAGATCGGCGGGACCATGGAAGAAGACGCGGCGGAGTACGCGCGAGCCATGTCGAAGCCGGTCGTCGCGTACATCGCAGGTCGCGCGTCGCCACCGGGTAAGAAGATGGGTCACGCCGGCGCGATCGTGATGGGCGACAAGGGCACCTACGCGTCCAAGCGCAAGGCGCTCGAAGCGGCAGGGGTGGAGGTGCTCGACACCCCGTCGGAGGTGGGACGCGCGCTTCAGGCGACGCTCGGCTGAGCAGGCGATTGCTTGGCCGGCGCCGTCGGCTACGATTCGGTTTCTCAACAGGCGAGAGGCAAGACGCTCATGACGGATGCGAACCAACCCGAGGTGCATCGTGGCCTGAAGGACCTGTGCTTCGACCGCTCGCCGACCACGCTCATCGACGGCCGCGCCGGGGAGCTCCGCTATCGGGGGTACTCGATCCACGATCTCGCACAGCACTCGTCCTTCGAGGAGACCGGCTACCTCCTGCTCCACGGCGAGCTGCCGACGCGCGCCGAGCTCGACGCCTTCGACGCTGCGCTGAAGGAGGCACGCACGCTGCCCGGTGCGATCCACGACATTATCGGCGCGGTGAAGGACTCGCACCCCATGGACGTGCTGCGAACCGCAGTCTCCGCGCTGGCCGCCTACGATCCCGAGACGGGCGACAACTCACTGGAGGCGACGCGGCGCAAGGGCATCCGGCTTACCTCGCAGGTGCCGATGATCGTGACCGCGCACCACCACATCCGCCAGGGCCGGGACCCGGTGCCGGCGAGCGCCGACCTCGGCCATGCCGCGAACTTTCTTTACATGCTCAAGGGCGAGGCGCCGAGCGAGGACGCCTCATCGTTGATGGACACCGACATGGTGCTGCACGCCGAGCACGGCTCCAACGCCTCCTCGTTCACCGCGCGGGTCGTCGTCAGCACCGATGCGAACCTGCATGCGGGCATCACCGCGGCGGTGGCCGCGCTCTCCGGCCCCGCGCACGGCGGCGCGGCCGAGAACGTGATGCGCATGGCCAGGGAGATCGAAGATCCGGCCAGGGCGGCGGCCTATGTCAAGGCGAAGCGGAAGGCGCGCGAGCCGATCATGGGCTTCGGCCACCGGGTCTACCGGGCCGAGGATCCCAGAGCCCGGCACATGCGCGAAGGGGTCAGGCGGCTCTCCGAAGAGATGGGGGAGCCGCAGTGGCACGCGATCCTCGAAGCGCTGGTCGAGGCGATGCGGCCTTACGCCCGGCACGGCGTCAACGTGAACGTCGATTTCTACGCGGGCGTCGTCTACTACCTGCACGGGATTCCCGAGGACCTGTTCGTGCCGATCTTCGCCATCGGGCGGATACCGGGGTGGACCGTGCAGGCGATGGAGCAGCTGGAGAACAACATCCTGATCCGCCCGCGCCTGCTCTACACTGGACCCGAGGCGCGCGACTACGTTCCCATCGACGAGCGGGGATAAGGGGTCAGGCCATCGCCGCGGTGATCGCCGCCGCGGCCACGATGTCGTCCACGGTCGCTCCGCGCGAGAGGTCGCAGAGCGGCCGCGCGAAGCCTTGCAGGAAGGGGCCGATCGCGCGCATGCCGCCCAGGTGCTCGCAGAGCTTGTAGCCGATGTTACCGGCGTCGAGGTCCGGAAACACGAGGACGTTGGCCCGCCCCGCGACGTCGCTCGGGCTCTTGGTCTTTAGGGCTGCGACCCGCGGGACGAGCGCGGCGTCCGCCTGCAGCTCGCCGTCGATGGCGATCCCCGGTGCCCGTGCGCGCACGATTTCCACGGCCCGGCGGACCTTCTCGACCCGTTCGTGCTTGGCGCTGCCGTGCGTGGAGAACGAGAGCAGCGCCACTCGCGCGGTGACCGCGAGCAGGCTCTCGGCGCTCGCGGCCGAGGCGATGGCGATGTCCGCGAGTGCGTCTGCGTCCGGCTCGACGTTGACCGCACAGTCGGCGAAAACCAGCGGCTCGCCGCTGCCGCGCGGGACCATGATGAAGAAGCTCGACGGTGTCGCGATGCCTTCGGCGAGCCCCACCGACATCAGGCCGGCCTCGATCACCCGCGCCGTGGGCTGAGTGGCGCCGGCCACCAGCGCATCGGCATCGCCGGCCTTCACCGCCATCGCCGCGTAGAACAACGGCTTCGCGAGCAAGCGCCTCGCCACCCGCTCGTTCGCCTTGGGCCGGCCTTCGAGGTAGAGCGCCGCGTAGGTGTCGAGCGTGCCGCTCTCCGCCGGCGCCACGCTCTCGATCGCGTCGAGCGCAACGCCTGCCGTTGCAGCGGCCTCTTCCAGCGCTGCGCGCGCGCCGATCAGCGCGGGCCGGGCGATACCCTCGTCGTGCAGGCGCCGGGCCGCCTGGAGAATCCTCGGGTCATCGCCCTCCGGCAGGACGACGGTGCGCGGGCGTTGCTTCGCGTGCGCGACGAGGCGCTCGACGAGGTCCACTATTGGGGGTGCATGTCGGCGCCGTCGATACCGGCCACGACGTTCGGCTTCTTCATCGCATCCCGGCGGAAGGGCTCGCCCAGCTCCTGATTGAGGATGACCTCGATGAAGGTGGTGACGCCGTCGGCCTGCGCCTCGCACGACTCGCGGAGCGCTGCCGTCAACTCTTCCATCGTGCTCACCGCAACGCCCTTCAGCCCGCACGCGTCCGCGACCCTGGCGTAGCTGAGGTCGGGGTTCAGCTCGGTGCCGACGAAGTTGTTGTCGTACCAGAGAATCGAGTTGCGCTTCTCCGCGCCCCACTGGTAGTTGCGGAAGATCACCATGGTGATCGCCGGCCAGCCCTCGCGCCCCATGGATGCCATTTCGCTCATGGAAATGCCGAAAGCGCCATCGCCGGCGAAGCCGACGACCGGCACGTCCGGGCAGCCGATCTTGGCGCCGATGATGGCCGGGAAGCCGTAGCCGCAGGGCCCGAAGAGGCCGGGCGCCAGGTACTTGCGTCCCTCCTCGAAGGTCGGGTAGGCGTTGCCGATAGCGCAGTTGTTGCCGATGTCGGACGAGATGATGGCGTCCTTCGGCAAGCCGTCCTGAATGGCGCGCCACGCCATCCGCGCCGACATCCGGTCTGGCTCGCGCGTCCGCGCGTCCACGTTCCAGGTAGTGCCCGGGTCGTCGTCCTCGTGGTCCATGCTGGCGAGCGTCTGGAGCCACGCGGAGCGGGTCTGGTGGATCGCCGCCCGGCGCTCCTCACGGCCCGCTTCTCCCGCGGTGTTCGAGAGCCGCTCGCGCAGCTGCTGCGCCACCTTCTTCGCATCGCCGCAGATCCCGACCGTGACCTTCTTGGTGAGGCCGATGCGGTCCGGGTTCATGTCCACCTGAATGACCGCGGCGTCCCTTGGCCAGTAGTCGATGCCGTAGCCCGGCAGGGTCGAGAAGGGATTGAGACGGGTGCCGAGCGCCAGCACCACGTCCGCCTGCGCGATCAGCTCCATCGCGGCCTTGGAGCCGTTGTAGCCGAGGGGGCCCACGGCAAGCGGATGCGAGCCGGGGAAGCTGTCGTTGTGCTGGTAGCCCGAGCAGACCGGCGCATCGAGGCGTTCGGCAAGCGCTTGGCACTCATCGATCGCATCCCCGATCACCACACCGCCGCCCGAGAGGATGACCGGGAAGCGGGCTTCGGAAAGAAGCCGCGCCGCCTCTGCGACCGAGCTCTCGCCACCCGCCGAGCGCTCGAGGTGCACGATCGGCGGCAGCTCAATGTCGACCTCCTGGGTCCAGAGATCGCGCGGCACGTTGATCTGTGCGGGTGCGGACTGGCGGAACGCGTTCTCGATCACCCGATTGAGCACCTCCGCCATGCGCGAGGCGTCGCGCACCTCCTCCTGGTAGCAGACCATCTCCTCGAAGAGCGCCATCTGCGCCACCTCCTGGAAGCCGCCCTGGCCGATGGTCTTGTTCGCCGCCTGGGGAGTCACCAGCAGCAGGGGCGTGTGGTTCCAGTATGCGGTCTTCACCGGGGTCACGAGGTTGGTGATGCCGGGGCCGTTCTGGCCGATGCACATGGCAATCTTGCCGCTGGCACGGGTGTAGCCGTCGCACATGAAGCCCGCGTTGCTCTCGTGCGCCACGTCCCAGAAGGTGATCCCGGCCTTCGGGAAGAGGTCGGAGATCGGCATGAAGGCGGAGCCGATGATGCCGAACACGTGCTCGATCCCGTGCCGTTGCAGCACCTTCACGAAGGCTTCTTCAGTCGTCATTCTCATGGCGATACGTTCCCGTTCCTTTCGTTTC